>LFFM01000516.1_pt1 | contig 27208 bp, 26 predicted proteins | sample 643131 | NCBI WGS metagenome assembly LFFM01 (sample SAMN03777445, study PRJNA286221) | soda lake metagenome | biome: soda lake; feature: Kulunda steppe; material: water; isolation source: sample Tc-Br brine of Tanatar trona crystallizer | place: Russia: Kulunda steppe | collected 2011-07
GTCAGCCCACACCACACCTTTAAACCGGGGACGTTCACGGTGTCGACGGAGACGTTCCAGCGATACGTGTTCGACGTCTGTGCGTCCGCGGGCGAGTGGGGGATCGAGAACGTCCTCCTCCTCAACGGCCACTACCTCGCACAGGATCCCGAGCTCGACATCGTGGTTCGTCGCCTCCGTCAGGAGGCCGGCATCACGGCGTTTCAGGTGTCTCTCATCGATCTCTTCGCCGAGGTTGCCGCCGAGATCCGCACCGCTGACGTCTCGTTTCACGCGTCCGAGTTCGAGACCTCGATCATGCTGGCGCTCCTGCCGGAGCTGGTTCACATGGAGCGCGCCGAATCGGTCGATCCGCCGTCGGATCCCCTCCCGTTAACCGATTACGACGCGCTCGGGGACGACGTGGTCGGCTGGTCGCTCACTGCAGCGGAGATGGCGGAGATCACCCCGACAGGAACTCTCGGCGACCCGACCGTCGCGACGGCAACGAAGGGTGAAGCGCTGGTCGAAGCTGCAGTCTCCGGCATCCGGGAGCTCGTTGACGCGCTCGAACAGGGGACGAACTCCCCCGAGGGGGACGCTTGAGTCGATGAGATCGCCCGGGACGAACGTCCTCGAGCCGCACCGCCCACCGCAGTCTCCCGATCTGCCGCTCCTGTCGTTCCGATCGTCGGACCCGAAACGTTACCATGAAACGCGCCGTGTCGCCATCCATGGCCTTCGAGATGCGGGGGTTCGCCGAGCAGCTCTGCCGGTTCCGATCGACGGCCGGCGCGGAGGCGTCCGCCGCGAACTGGGTCCGTCAGCAGCTCGCCGATCTGGGCTTCGAGACGTACGGGTGGACGGCCGATGCGAACCTGCTCTCGACGCACCCGTCCTTTCCGGGCGATCCGGCCGACATCGACGTCGAGGGACGCGAGAGCGTGGCAGGTGCCCTCCTCGTCGGTGATGCCCCCGCCATCGACGGCGCGGACGACGGTTCCCGATCGGGCGACCGGAACGCCGACACGACCCCGCGGACGATCGTGTTGAACGGTCATCTCGACGTCGTTCCGGCGGCTGCCGGGAGCTGGTCGACCGACCCGTTCGATCCGGAATGGGACTATCGCGGAACCGACACGACTGGGGACGGGAAGACGCTCACTGCTCGAGGGGCGGCGGACATGAAATCCGGACTCGCGGCCTGTGTCGGCGCGGCGCTGGACGTTCGGGCAGCCGCCGAGTCGGGGACGTTCGACCCGCCCGAGTCGGGACTGCGGATCGTCGTCGAGGCGGTCGCAGGCGAGGAGGACGGGGGCTACGGTGCGGCGACCGCGGCGCTCACGAACCCCTATCCGTTCGAGCGCGACGCCGCCATCATCGCCGAACCAACGGAGCTCCGTCCCGTCATCGCCTGCGAGGGCTGCCTGATGGCGGAACTACGACTGGTCGGCCGAAGCTCACACGCCGCCACGCGATGGCGCGGGGAGGACGTGCTCCCGCGATTCGAGGCGATCCGGGAGGCGTTCTCCGCACTCGAGAACGAGCGTGCCCGAACGGTCACCCATCCGTTGTTCGAGGGGGTTCCGGTGCCGTGGCCCGTCGTCTGTGGCACGGTCGAGGCGGGGTCGTGGGCGTCGACGGTTCCGGCCGCGCTGACGGCCGAGTTCCGGATCGGCGTCGCACCCGGCGAAACGGTCGACGAAGTCGAGCGTGCGTTCCGTGACCGGCTGGAGGCGGTCGCCGCCGAGGACTCGTGGCTCCGCGAGCACCCGCCAGCTCTCGATCGGTTCTCCGTTCAGTTCGAGCCGAGCGAGACCCCTGTCGACGCGCCCGTGGTCGAGGCAGTCCGAGAGGGGCTCGCGGACGTCGGAGCATCCAACACCGAGCCCGTCGGCGCGACGTACGGGACCGACGCACGCCACTACATCGAGGCCGGGATACCGACCGTCGTCTTCGGCCCGGGAACCATCGATGAGGCACACTATCCGAACGAAACGATCGAATGGGCGAGCGTCGAGGAGGGACGAGCCGCCATCGCGGCCACGGTGCGGGCGTTCGCAGACCGGAGTTAATCCCGCTCGGGAGACGGCTCGCCGAAGTGTTCGTCGAGTGCCCGTGAGACGACCTCGCCGGGATCGACGTTTCGCATCGCGGCCCGTCGCCGGAGCTCGACGTACGTCTCCGGCGGGAGATCGATCGAGAGCCGACCGAGCTCGACGCCGACCGCACGAACCGCGCTTTCGACGTCCGACCCGTCGTTGACGGCGGAGGCGACCGACCGGACCTCCCGGACCGTCATGTCGCCATCGATAGCACTCCACGCCAGCAAGTAGCGATCCCTGCCGCCGAGTCGGGCGACGTGTTTGGCCGCGCTCGGGGTTATCCGTCCGCTCGCGACCTGCCTGCGGATCGCCTGTGGAAGGTCGTGAACGCGGGCCCACTTCCGGATGAAGGAGACCGAGACGTCATCCCCCGCGCGTTCGGCGGCTTCCTTGTACGATCCGACGCCACGAACGAGCGCCGCACACGCCGCCGCTCCGCGAAGCATCATCACGTTGTCATCGCCGCCGACGTCGCCGATCGCGAACCGACGGACGGTCTCGGCCGCTTCGGCAACGCTCTCGGGATCGTCGGGATCGAACCCCACCGCTTCGGCCGCCCGATCGCCCGTAACGTTCGGATCGGACCGAACGACTGGCTCGCCGATCGGGGATCGTCGGTCCGCGCGTGACTCCTCGTCCATACACACTCTTCGGGCCCGAATATATAAGCGGCGGGCACCGGGGCAGGTATCGCTGACTGCCCTGACTGTCAGTCGTCAGCGACGAGCTCCTCGGCGACGACGCCGGGAACCAGAAGCGCCGGGTCGATCGCGAGGTCCGCGACCGCGGCGACGAACTCCGGAAGCGACCGCTCCGCGTACGTCACGACCGTTACCGAGGCGTTCAGCTCCTTGGCGATCGGGATCCCGGTCGCCTCCTCGACGTCGGTCAGGACGAGGAGGTCCGCGTCGGCGATGCCGGCCGTCTCGAGCGCCGCGGCCGAAACGGCGTCCTCGATCCGCGAGACCGACGCGCCCGCCTCGCTCAGTGCCTCGCCGAGCCCGTGCTCGTCCGGCCCGGCAACGATGGCGGTTAGTGACGCCGTCATCACTCGTACTCGATCGTCGCGGGCGGCTTGTGGGTCACGTCGTAGACGACGCGGGCGACGTTCTCGTTCTCGCCGGTTATCCGGCTCTGGATCCGCTGCAGCGTGTTCCAGTCGATCTCCTGTGCCCGGGCGGTCATCCCGTCCCGACTCTCGACCGACCGGACCGCGACGATCCAGCCGTGGACGCGGTTGTCCCCTTTCACGCCCGTCCCCTTTCCGATCACGGCGCCGAACGCCTGCCAGGGCTCGTACTCCTCGAGCTCTTCCTCGACGACGTGACAGGCCTCGCGAGCGACGTCGGCCTTCTCCGGGGTCACCTCACCGACGACGCGAACCGCGAGTCCCGGGCCGGGGAACGGCATGCGCTCGGAGATGATCGACTCCAGATCGAGCGCGCGGGCGACCTCACGGACCTCGTCCTTGTAGAGGTCGCGTACGGGCTCGACGATCGCCTCGAAATCGACGACGTCCGGGAGTCCGCCGACGTTGTGGTGGGACTTGATGTTCCCTTCTGACTCGATCCGGTCGGGGTAGATCGTTCCCTGGACGAGGTAGTCCGCTTCGACGTCGCGGGCGACCGTCTCGAACTCGTCGATGAACCCCTCACCGATGACGTGGCGCTTCTCCTCGGGGTCAGTGACTCCCTCCAGCCGCTCGAAGAAGCGGTCCTGTGCCTCGAGGACTCGCAGCGACTCCATAAACGAGAACGTCTCGCGGATCTCGGCTGTCTCCCCCTTTCGCATCAGTCCCGTGTCCACGTACACCGGCGTCAGCTGGTCGCCGATCGCCTCGTACGCGAGCGTCGCCGCGACGGAGGAGTCAACCCCCCCGGAGAGCGCGATAACCGCGTTCGCGTCGCCGACCGTCTCGCGGATCTCGGTTATCGCCTCGTCGATGAACGCCTCGGTCTCGACCATCTATAGCCTCACGTCCGCGCTCCGCTCGGTTGTGTCCGTCGATTCGAGCGCGGCCTCGACGAACGAGACGAACGGCGGGCTCGCACGATCCGGTCGCGACCGGAACTCGGGATGCGCCTGCGTGCCGAAGAAGAACGGGTGGTCCTCGCGTTCGAGGATCTCCATCCGGTTGTCCGCCCGCCCCGAGAAGACGAGGCCCTCCGTCTCCAGCTCGTCGATGTACTCCGGGTTCACCTCGTAGCGATGGCGATGGCGCTCCGTACAGGAGTCCGAGCCGTACACCGCGGCCGCGAGCGTTCCCGGTTCGATGTCGGTCTCGTGCGCGCCGAGCCGCATCGTGCCGCCCATGTCCTCCGTTTCGTACTGCTCGGGGAGGAGGTCGATGACGGCATATGGTGTTTCCGGGTCGAGCTCCGCGGAGTGGGCGTTCGCCATGCCGAGCACGTTTCGCGCGTGCTCGACGACCGCCATCTGGAAGCCCAGACAGAGTCCGAGGAAGGGCACGTCGTTCTCGCGGGCGTACCGGACCGCCTCGATCTTCCCCTCCGTGCCGCGGGAGCCGAACCCGCCGGGGACGACGACGGCATCGGCCGACGCGAGCCGCTGTTCGTGGCGATCGGTGGTCTCGTCGGCGTCGACCCACAGCACGTTGACCTCGGTCTCCGTGTGGATACCGGCGTGTTTCAACGCCTCGTGGATCGACATGTACGCGTCCTCCAAGGCGTACTTGCCGACGAGCGCCACATCGATCCCTTCATGCCGGTCGCGAGTGACCAGATCGCGCCACTCCGTGGAACGTTCCGCCTTCGGCAACGCCTCGTCGGCGATCCCGAGCCGTTCCATCACGTACTCGTCCAACCCCTCGTCTTCGACCATCAGCGGGACGTGGTAGATGTCCTCGACGTCGGGATTCGAGAAGACGGCGTCCGTGGACACGTCACAGAAGAGCGCGATCTTCTCTTTGACGTCCGGTGCGAGTCGGTCCTCACAACGCCCGACGAGGACGTCCGGTTGAAGCCCGATCGACCGGAGCTCCTTCACCGAGTGTTGGGTCGGCTTCGTCTTCTGTTCGCCGTTCTTCGAGTAGGGGACGAGCGTGACGTGCGCGAAGAGAACGTCCTCGGGATCCTCCTCGCTGGCGAACTGCCGGAGGGCTTCGAGGAAGGGCATCGACTCGATGTCGCCGACCGTCCCGCCGATCTCGACCAGACAGACGTCGGAACCCTCCGCGGCCTCACGGATGCGCCGCTTGATATCGTCGGTGACGTGGGGAATGATCTGGACGGTCTTGCCGAGGTAGTCGCCGGCGCGCTCGCGCTCGATGACGTGTTGGTAGGTCTTCCCCGTGGTGACGTTGTGGTCGAACGTCATGTCGGTGCCGAGGAAGCGCTCGTAGTTGCCGAGATCGAGGTCGACCTCGCCGCCGTCTTTGAGGACGTACACCTCGCCGTGTTCGTACGGGTTCATCGTCCCGGCGTCGACGTTGAGATAGGGATCGACTTTCACCGCTGTCACGTCGAAACCCGCGTTCGCGAGGAGTCTGCCGGTGCTGGCGGCGGTGATACCCTTGCCCAGCCCGGACATGACCCCGCCAGTGACGAACACGAACTTCCGACCCAGCGATGGGTCGTATCCAGTGTCGGGATCCGTTGGCATATCGACCGTCCGTCAGGGGCCGGCAAAACCGTTTCGGAGCGGTCGAGATATCGACGAAACGCCGACCGATCGGGTATAAAAATGACCGATCGGCACGCCTACGCGACGAGCGGGTCGAGTCGTGTCCGGACCTCGATCGTCGCCGCACAGACCGGACAGACGTGGGTCTCACCGGTCGACGCATCCTCGACGAGCCAGTCCCCGTCGGCCTCGCTCTCGTGGCCACACTCGGGACAGAACAGCGTCGTCTTCGACCGGGACCGCGACGCGGGCCGGGCGGATCGGGTGGGGGGCATAGTAGGTATAGCGGGTAGGTGACCGCGCCGAATAACGTTGTTGGCGACGAACGATCGGGATATATCGGTGTTTCACGCCCGCTCAGTCGGGATCGGTATCGCCGCTCGGAGACGAAATCGGGTGCGATAGATTATATATGATCGGCGGTCGGCCCGTTCTCGCCGCCCGGACACGCCGCGACGGGACGGCGACCGTCGCCCGCATCGATCCGCCGACAACGACGGAGCTCTTATCGCACCTTATAAGCGCGGGGGCGGTGAGTATAAAGCTTCGAACGGTCGTATAAGGGCACGGACATCACGTATAAGGGCTCGAACGGTACGTATAAGGATGCGAGCAGCACGCGCCTCAGGAGGTCCCGCTAAGCGTCGGACGCGTCCACGAGGGCGTCACGCTCGGCCGCGATAATTGCTTATAAGGGATACCGTTATTATCTCGCGGAAAAACACGTTCGCATGAGTCGATGGCGCTTCGCCGTGGATGATCGAGCCGTGTCGCCCGTGATCGGAACGATCCTGCTGGTCGCGCTCACGGTGGTGATCGTCACGACGGTGAGCGTCTTCGCGTTCGGACTGGGGTTCTCCGAGACGGTCTGTAACGTCGACCTCGAAGACGCACAGTCGATACTCGACCCGGTCTGCTGATCGGACGCATCGCTCGACGGATCGCGTGAGAGTGATTTTTGCGAGGGAAGAGCGCTCCGAGAGCGGTCTTCCGCATTCGCGCGCTGTGGCGCGCTCATGCGAGGGGAGGGATTTGAACCCACGGACCACGGGAAGACGTTCCGGGCTTCCGTTGCGCCTCTCCGCACCGCCCGACGGACGGGTCCGGGGCTGCGACTTCCCTGCCTCCGCTCGCGTCGCTCGCGGAGACTCCACAGGAGCGGATCTTGAGTCCGCCGCCGTTCCGGGCTCGGCTACGTGGGTAGCGTTGTGAGAAGTTTTGCGAGGGAAGAGCGCTCCGAGAGCGGTCTTCCGCATTCGCGCGCTGTGGCGCGCTCATGCGAGGGGAGGGATTTGAACCCACGGACCTCTACAGGAGCGGATCTTGAGTCCGCCGCCGTTTCCGGGCTTGGCTACCCTCGCACGCGGTCGGTCGTTCGGCGTCGCCCGTCTTTATCCCGTCGGTTCCGCGTCGAACGGTATCGGCGGCGGGTGTCACGGCTTCGTACTGCTGGACGCCCGCGAAACGGTTAGGTCGCTGCGGCCGCGAGTCGCCCGTATGGACGACCACACCCGCGACGCGACCGTCGCCCCGCCGCTCCACGGGAACCCCTCCGGGTGGCTGCGGGAGCGCGGCGAGTCCAACGGGTGGGAACACGGCACCCTCCGGCGAGCGGTCGTGAACGGGGTTCGACTGTACAACGACGGAGCGTATCACGAGTCACACGACTGCTTCGAGAACGAGTGGTACAACTACGGCTCGGGAACGACCGAATCCGCGTTTCTTCACGGGATGGTCCAGGTCGCCGCGGGCGCGTACAAACACGTCGACTTCGAGGACGATGACGGCATGCGATCGCTGTTCGAGACCGCACTCCAGTACCTCCACGGTGTTCCCGAGGACTTCTACGGGGTCGACGTGGGGGACGTGCGAGTCGTCCTCGGCGACGCGCTCGACGACCCCGGCGCGCTCGACGGCTGGCGGATCGCGCTCGACGGCCATCGCCCGACCGCCAGGGACGAACACTACGCCTACGCCGAGTCGCTCGAATGACCGACCCACGGGTCGGGCCGCCGCCGGCGACGGAGCGGGAACCGGTATCGAGCCGACGACGAGTGCTCCGGGGCGTCGGCATCGCCTGCGGAATGTCCGTCGCGGGTTGTCTCGAGACCGTCTCCGAACGGCGGAACGGCAGGAATGGCGGTGACGGCCCTGACGAGGGCGACGACGACCGCAGCGACGACGACCGCAGCGACGACGACCGCGACGACCCTCGAGACCCGATCCATTCGACGTCCGACACTCGAGAGGTCCGCATCGAGACGCTCGATGGCGACCGTCTCGGATCGGTGACGGCCGCGATCGCTGACAGGCGAGAGCTTCGCTACACCGGGTTGAGCGACACCGAGTCGCTCCCGGAGGACCGTGGGATGCTATTCGTCTACGACGCCGTCGGGGATCGCACGTTCGTCATGCGGGAGATGGCGTTCGGCATCGACATCGTGTACGCGGACGCCGACGGCGTCATCACCCGGATCCACCACGCGCCGGCACCGGGTCCGGACGAGGACGGTGAAACACGGCGATATCCGGGCCGCGGACGGTACGTTCTGGAGGTCTCCTATCGGTGGACTGCGGAGCGCGACGTTGACGTCGGCGACGTCCTCCGGTTCGGTTCGAACGAGTCGAACGAGTAGCGTGGATCCGACGGACGGCCGAGCCGGGCTCGATCCGAACGCCACTTACCTGCCGGCCGTCTGAACGAAGGCATGGACGTGTACGAGCTGGGCGACGGTCCGCCCGAGGTCGCCATCGTTGGGGCGATCCACGGCGATGAGCCCTGCGGGGCACGAGCCATCGAGCGGCTCGTTGACGAGGACCCGCAGGTCGAGCGCCCGGTCAAGCTGATACTCGCGAACGAGCCCGCGCTCGAGGCCGGCGAGCGCTACCTCGATGCCGACCTCAATCGGTCGTTCCCCGGGGACCCGGACGCGGATGCCTACGAGAAGCGGCTCGCCAATCGGCTCCGGTCAGCGCTCGTCGGCTGTAGCACGCTCGCGATCCACTCGACACAGTCCCACGCGGAACCGTTCGTCGTGGTCGACTCGATGGACGAGGTCGCCCGCGCCGTCGCCCCGCATCTCCCGGTCGACGCGGTCATCCAGACGGACGCGTTCACCGAGGGACGGCTGATCGAACACCCGCACACCATCGAGGTAGAGGCCGGACTACAGGGGACCGAGGCGGCCGCGGACAACGCCTACTGGCTCTCGCGAGCGTTCCTCGCGGCGACGGGGGTGCTCCCTGCGCCCGGCGCTGACGACGTCGTCGACGCCGGCGGACGCGAGGAGGTTCCGGTGTTCCGCCTCCGCGATCGCATTCCGAAGCCGCCAGCGGAGGAGTACGAGGTGTTCGCTCGCAACTTCGAGCGCGTGGACGCCGGGGAGCGGTTCGCGGCCGCCGACGGAGAACCACTTCACGCTGACCACGTGTTCTATCCGGTCCTCCTGTCCGCGTACGGCTACGGGGACCAGTTCGGGTACGTCGCGGAACGGATCGGCGACGTGGAGTGACCGTCGTTTCGTTGTTCGTATCAAAACCAATATATCGGATGCCCTAATATTACGTTTCGTATGAACCGACGACAGTTCTTGGCGGCAGGAAGCACGGTCGCGGCTGCGGGGCTCGCGGGTTGTACGGATCTCCTCGGCGACGACGATGCCGGAGAGCTCGGCGACGTTAGCGCGTGGCTCCCGGACCCGCGACAGGTCGACTCGGATCTCGATCACTACCAGTTCTCGGCGTCATCGCCCGCCGCACTGACCGACGCGATCGACGACCTGTTCCTCGAGTCGTTCGCCAGGCCGGAGCCGCAGTTCGGGGCCGTGACGTCCGCCGACGTCGACACCATGATCGAAGTGGAGACCGACACGGGACAGGCGTTCGACGTGTACCTCGGCTCCTTCGACGATGAGTGGGCCGAAACGAACCTGGAGGGCGCGGACTACGAGCGCGTTCGCAGCGTCGACGAGCTGACGATATACGACCGGGACGACGTCGAGGCGGTCGGGATCTCCTCCGACGTCGCGATAGAGACGACGGACGGCTCCGCCGACCCGGACGCGGCGCAGCTGGTCGAACTGGTTCTCGACACCGAGAGCGGCGAAGTGACGCAGTACACGGAAGCGCTCTCGGACATGGAGGCGCTCATGGACACCCTCCCGAGCGGACACGAAGTCGAAGGGGAAACGTTCCCCCGCGTCGAGGACAACACACCCGAAGCGGGTCTCTTCGAGCAACAGGTGGGCCGGGGGCGGTCCGAAACGCTTGACGGCCGGGAGACCGACGAGACGGAGGTATTGGTGTTCCTCGACGAGGGAGATATCGTGGAACGGGACATCGAACAGTACATCGAGGAGAGCGGCGAGTTCGCGGACTTCCTCAGCCGTCCAGACTACGAGATCGACGGTCGAACGGTCACGATAAGCGGTCGGACCCCGCTCTAGGCGTCGCAGACGGGCGGCGTTGACATCGTCTCGATCAGTCTCACAGGGTGCGTTACGCCCATCGTCGAAGCGCCTCGGTGCCGAACGCGATCGGGACGAGTCATCGATCAATAACCTGATTACTTCGTTGTTCCATCCCTCGTACGTGCTCGTTTCAGGGGTCCTCGTGCTCGCTGCCGTCCTTCTTGCCGCCACACTGGCCGGCCTCGCCGTCATCGGGTGGCTGTGCGTCGGGCCGGACCGGCTCCGTGCGGCACGCGAACGGCCCGAATGGTTCGGCGATCGACTCCGTGCCGTCGGTCCGTACGTCGGCGTGCTCGTGCTCGTGTTGGTCGTCAACAAGGGCTTCCAGAGCGTCATCGATCGCTTCTCGCGCGCGTACGGCTTCGAGGCGACGGCGACGCTTCACGCGATCGAGGGCGACTTGGTCGTCTCGTTCCAGAGTCTGCTCCCGACGCCGGCAACGATCTACTTCGCGGCCGTCTACGTGGTCGGGTACGCGGTGTTGCTGGTCGCACCCCTGCTCGTCTACTGCTTCGCCGGACAGGCACGACCGATGAAACGGCTCGTGGCGGCGTACGCGGTCAACTATGCGGTCGCGATCGTCTGTTATGCGGTCGTCGTCGCGTACGGCCCGCGGAACGCTGACCGGGCGAGCAGCGGGACGAGCGCAGACGCGCCCCTGTTGGAGTTCATCCCTGACATCACGTATATCACGGTGCATATAAACACGAACACGAACGTCTTCCCCTCGTTACACGCCGCGCTCTCTGTCACCGTCCTACTCGTCGCGGCGACGACTCGAACCGAGTTCGAACGGTGGTTCGTGGTCGCAACCGTCCTCGGGTCCTCCGTCGTCGTCTCGACGATGGCGCTGGGGATCCACTGGGTGACGGACGTGGTGGCCGGGATCGCGCTCGCGGTCGGTGCAGTTGCGATCTCAGGCCGGATCGTTGCCGAGTGACCGATTCGTCCGGCTGTGTCCGCTTTGTCGCCGAAATTATATCCGCACGGCACGAACGGACGAGCGACGGATGATGCTCCCCGCTGACCGCTCCGTAACCGTCGCGACGCTGAAACGGGTCGCTCGACGTGCCGGAATTCACGGCCGTCTCAAATCGATCTACTGGGGGCTCTCCGTTCCACGAATCCTACACACACTCTCCCGGAAACGGTCGATGACTCACCGAATCAACGGGGTTGACGTCCGCTTCCCGGTCGCACAGTACTGGCAGTACCAGCGGTTCAGGTGGATGCATCCCGAGCTCGATCTGTTCGAGGAGCTCGTCGAGACGCTCGAATCGGGCGACGTCTTCTACGACGTCGGCGCGCACCTGGGCTGGCACAGCGTCGTCGCCGCGAGCGTCGATCCGGACGTCGAAGTGGTCGCGTTCGAACCGCATCCGACGGTCGCCGATCGGCTCGCGACGGTCCTTCGGGAGACCGGTCACGAGGTGGACTGTCGTCGGGCGGCGCTGTTCGACGAGGACGGAACCGTTGCGTTCACCGGTGCGCCCGACCCGGCCGCGCACGTGTCGGGCGTGTACGGAACCGAACCGGACGAGACGGTTCACGTCGACGCCGCCGCGGGCGACACGCTCGTCGCCGACGATGAGATACCGCCACCGGACGTCCTGAAGATCGATGCGGAAGGTGCCGAGGCGGCGGTTCTCCGTGGCTTGGAATCGACGATACGGGACCACCAGCCACGGCTGATACACTGTGAAGTACACGCGGATGTGGAGGAGGTCACGGATCTCCTTTCGCGGCTGGGGTATACGTCCGAGCCGATGCGATCGGCTCGCCCGATACTGCGAGCCGTGCCGCGAACGTGATCGCGTTGAGACTCGTATAGTGGCGTTCCGTCACTTTGCGTCCGGATGGAGTCCTTCTGGCCCGGCTTGACCGACGATTCCCGAATCCGAGACTCGCTCACGAAGGGATCGATAGTTCTCTCGACGGAGCGTCTCCGGCGGGGTGTCGGCGTTGAGAAGTCGCGAGAGGGTTCGGCCGAACTGTTCGCTCGCGAGGAAATCGATAACGTTGACGTACGTTGCTCCCGCGTCGATGAGCTCGATGGCGGCTTCGAGGTCGTTCGCCCGTAGTATTACGTCGGCCTCGGTTCCCCACGAGAGGAGCCGTTCGGAGATCGAACGGTCGGGCACGGTAGATATGATGAGGTCGGCTCGCTCGGGCGCGGCGAGCGTCCTCACATCGTCGTTCATAACGTCGCCGAAGACGCACGTCTCGTGGAAATCCCGCGCGAGCTCGAACCGCTCCGGGTCGTTTTCGACGACCACGACTGGTTTGTCGAGCTCACGACAGACGGAAACGATGCTGCTTCCGAGCTTTCCGTACCCGACGACGACGACGTGATCGGTTAGTGGACGGTCGGGAAGCGAGCTCCGAGCACGTGTACGTTCGTGTGCCGACCCGAACGCTCCGATCCGGTCGAGCGCTCGATAGAAGCCGTCCTCATACGTGTACGTGAGCGATGAGGTGACCATCGTTGCTGCCGCGGCTAGGATGATCGCGTCGAACACCGGTTGGGAGATCGCCCCGGCCAACAGCCCGGTAATAGCGAGTATCAGCGCGAACTCGCTGATCTGGTCGAGACTGAAACTGGTGAGTGCGGCGGTCCGTGGATCGTATCCCTGATAGATCAGCGCCCAGATCGTGACGGCCGGCTTGACAACGACGATACCGATGACGAGGGTCCCTGCCATTGCGATCACGGCACCCGTGGGTGCGACCACGAGGCTTCCGAGCGTGACGAAAAATATCGCGGTAAAGAAGTTCTCGACGGACTCGAGTGCGGACAGGAGAGCGAGATTGTGTTCGAACTCCTGGGTGATCGAGATCCCCGCAGCGAAAGCACCCACGACGATCGATACGCCGAGTACGTCCGCGAGCGCGAGGAAGCCGATCAGGAGGCCGATCCCGGTCAGCATGATCAGCTCGTCGGAATCACCGGAAAGTCGGACGAAGAGATCGAACAGGTAGACACGGATGAGCACCGCGGCTGCGAACAGCAACACGCCGTACCCGAGCTGGAGTGCGATCCCGTCGAGCGTGAACACCGACGTCCCGAGCACCAGAATTATGCCGACTGCGAACAGGTCCTGGACGAAATGGATCGATTCGGTGAGTCGTCCGTGGATCAGATTCAATCGGATCTCTCCTTCGGCGAGTTCGCGCCCGACGAGCGACGAACTCAACGCGACCGCGACCGAGAAGTACACCGCTGGAATCGGATCGAGCCCGAACAGAAGACCGATTCCGAACCCGATCCCGCCGATGACGAGGATCTGTACGGCAGCGACATGTTCACTGTCCCGTGCAACCGAGAGGAATCGGCTCGGCTCGGCGCTGACACCGAACACGAAGACGAGAAACGCGATCCCCAGCTGCGCCAGTTCGATCGTCGTGTTCGGATCTATCAGATCTGGAATGCCTATTCCGAGCCCGACGAGAATGTATAGTGGAACGGCCGGCACGGGATAGCGAGTCGCGATCAGCAGCGCCACCGCTGCAGTTATGAACACGATTGCTAGGGGCTCAACGAGCTCAGACATCGGTTCGTTCCTCCGAACCGTCTCCGTCCGATACCGAATGGACCGACGACGTGCCGTCGATAGTTGATCGCAGCCGTTCGATGTCTTCCTCCATGACCTTCTTGAACCCAGAGTGATCCTCGATGTATCGGACGAGGTAGTTCCGGATCTGCACGCCCGCGAGAATCGTCGGAATCGTTACGTAATGTGCACCCGCCTCGTAGAGGTCGACGGCGGCATCGACATCATCCGACTCAACGATAACGAGAGCGTCGGCGGCGGAGTCACGGATCGCGATCTCGTTGATGTCCGACTGTACCGACGAGGACACGACCACGGATGCCCGTCCGAGCCCGGCCTCTTTGCGGAGTTCTCCGTGTTTGAAATCCCCGTAAATAACGTCGTATGGCGTATCATCGAACCGTTCGGATGTCTCCGGGTTCCGGTCAACGATCACTACGTCCCCGACTGCCTTCTGAAGCACCGGAAGCACCGGCTCGGTCACGTCATCGAGACCGATGACCACGGCGTGCTCGCGGTGGGACCGCACGCTGACGTCCCGCTTCTCCTCGCTTTCGAAGCGATCCCATACCGGTTTCGTGACGTCGTACAGCTGATGATTGTACTTGATCAGGTACGTCGAGAGACTCATCGTCATGATAGCCATCAGGCTCAGATAGCCCAATATCGGTTCGTCGATGAACTCCTGTTGCACTGCTAGCGCCCCGACGACCAGTGAGAACTCGCTGACTTGGACCATGTTGATGCTCCCGAGGAACGACGTCTCCGGGGTGAACTCCTCGCGATCGATGAGATAGAACATGATGAGAAAGTTACCGATCATTAACGCGGCCGAGGCGACCACTGCCTCCTGCCAGAAGGCGAAGAGATCGTCCGCGGCGATCCGGAGACCGATACTCGAAAAGAACACGACCATGAACAGATCGGTGAGCGGTCGAACGCGCTCCGTAAGCTCCGTCGTGTACTCGACCTGCGCGAGACTCAATCCGGCGAGGAACGCGCCGACCTCGATCGAGAGGTCGAGTGCCATCGAGCCGTAAATGAACAGGAACGCCCACGCGATACCGACGATGAAGAACGCCTCCCGGTCACCCGCCACGACCCTGAACAGCTCCGGGAGAACGTGCCGGGCAGCCAGATACGAGAAGACCCCGATCCCGGCCATCAACAGAAATATCTCACCGATGTTGATGGCGATGGTTCCCGGATCCTCGAACGACTCCGCGCCGAGGATCGCGAGCAGAACGACGAGATAGATGTCCTGAAGTATCAAAACTCCAACATCTATTTTTCCCGGCAGGGAGGTGAGCTCGTCTTTGTCCGCCAGTACCTTGACGATGATCGGCGTCGCCCCGAACACCGTTGCGAGCGCGATGATCGTCGTCTGTATGAGCGTGAATCCGAGCGCATACGCAACGACGAACGCGAGGGCAGTCTGGAGCACCGTCTGCCAGATCGCGATGTTAATGACCGGACGAAGGATCTCCCGAATGTCATCGATTCGGAGCTTCAGTCCCAACAGGAACAACAGGAACCCTAATCCGAGCTCCGCCATGAGCTCGACGAGCTCTCCTGCAGTGATCACATCAAGGAACACCGGACCGAGGACGATCCCGGTGAAAATGTACGCAACGATGGTGGGCTGGCCCGATAGTCGAAACAGATATCCTAACGCCACGGCTGTCAACACGATCAGCGCGAAGTCGCTCGCGATCGTGACGCTCTCACCTACCATGGCTTCGTGGAGGTTCGGTTCATCAGTGTTCGCGGACCGGCGGTCCGTCTCGGATGGGTGAATCCGTCTCAGCCGTATGAGGCTGGTGATCGTCCAAGGCTTGACGCGTCATCCACTCCTCTCGAAGGAGCGATCGCCGCTCACTCACCGTGGAGGATCCCGTCCAGTTCCCCGTGTGCTTTCTGATCGCCAATAATGACGAGTTGGTCGTCGGCTGCCAGTGTGAATCCGTCTTCGGGGTTAGCGGTACGTTCCCCGTTCCGAACGACTGCAAGGATCGCTGCTCCGTTTTGCGATTCGAGGGCGATCTCACCGATCGACTTCCCGTTTACCCCCGCGTTCGGTCCTATTTGATACCATTTCACGTGTTCGTCCGTCGGCGTAACCTCACCCGTGCGGGTCGGGACCGGCTGATAGTACGCACCTACGAGGACCAGTCCCAGAGCCCGTGCTTGCGAATCGGAGAGCTCCGAAACCCGTTTGTACTCATCCGACCCCTCCCCACGAACGTACAATCCGCGCCGTCCGTTGTTGTGGATCACTGTCGCGATGCTCTCGTTTTGTGTCAGGTCGATCTCGTATCGGACGCCGACACCCGGAAGCTCACGCTCTCGTATTTCCAATGGCATGGTGTATCTCCGTGGGTAGTCCCCGTTCAGTCCCCGTCCACCTTACTGTTACAGTCGTCTTCATGCCGCTGACATCGACGTCTCCAACCCCCTGGATCCGGCTATTAATGGATTGAAACGTCCGTTTTCGATCGTCACCATCCGAAAACGGGTTCGTCGCCTCATCGATCGGGACCCACATTCCTAATGCCATGGTCCGAATACCTGTGAACCGACGGGACGTCACGGATGACGCCGGAGCGTCGATCCGTGAGGCGTTTCCAACCGATCATGACCAACCAATGGGATCCTGGCGGCGTGTTCGACGTACTGGCTAGCAAGGAGAGCCGACGAATCCTCGCGGCTGCTAGCGTCCGGGCGCTTTCGGCCAAGGAGTTCGAGCAGATATGTGACGCGTCACTTCCGACGATATATCGACGGATCGAGGTTCTCGTCGAGTATGACATGCTCTCGGAGGAGCAAGTCGTCGACACCGCGGGAGATCACTCGAAGCAGTATGCGACCGATCTACAGGAGATAACCGTCCGGATCGAAGAGGGAGAGTTCACCGTCAACGTGGAGATCCGTAAGGACACGGTAGACAAGTTCGGCGAGCTGTTTCGCGACCTCGGTGAGGGCCATCGTGGGTCGGTCGGAACCGAGTTTCCGGACCTGCCGTCGGACTCACCAACGGAGGAGTGAGATGACAAACACTGCACTGTGGATGTTCATCGTGAGCAACCTCCTCGTCTTCGTACTGGGAAGCGTATTGACGGTGCTCAGCTACCGGGCACAGAAGCGTCTCGGCCGCGATTCGCTCAGGTACACGACTCTCGGATTTGCCCTTATTACGGCTAGCATCGTTGCTGAAGCCCTGTATGCGCCTGGAATCGGCGGCGGGGACTGGCTGGAAACACGAAGCCTCCTGATCCTGTATACGATGGAGTCGCTGTTTATTGCCGCCGGACTGGCCTGTATCGCCTACTCGCTTCTCCGATACTGACGGGAACTCGGACGGTCGGTGACACCGTCCGCCGGCGCGGGATTCCTCGCCGCCGCGACCGCAACCGTGATCACGACGTCCGGGTCGTCTTCCCGACGGATACGGACGTGTCCGCTGACCGTGGGGACACGTCACCCGTCGAACCCGAGCAGCCGGAGTCCGATCAGACTCACGAGAACCGTCGACCCCTCGTGACCCACCACCGCGAGCGGGAGGGGAATGCCGGCGGTGAGGATCGCCGCGATCATGACTGCGATCGCGCCGAAGGCGATCGCGAAGTTGACGTACAGCGTCTTCCGCGTCTCACGGCTGAGCGAGAACGCGTACGGGAGTTTCCCGAGGTCGTCTGACATGAGCACGATGTCCGACGTTTCGAGTGCCACGTCGGTTCCCGCGCCGCCCATACCGATGCTGATGTCCGCGGTCGCGAGCGCCGGCGCGTCGTTGACGCCGTCGCCAACCATCGCGACCGCTTCGTGGCGTTCCCGTAACGCTTGAACGTGGTCGACCTTTTCCTCGGGCAACAGCTCCGCGTGTACCTCGTCGATCCCGAGTTCATCGGCGATGTGTTCGGCCACTCGCTCGTTGTCGCCGGTGAGCATGACGACCGTCTCGACGCCCGTTTCGCGCAACCGCGCTATCGTCTCGGCCGCGTTCTTACGGATCGTGTCGGTGAACGCGAGCCAGCCGACCACGTGCATCTCGGCATCGTGACTGCCTGATACGGTACTGTCGCTGCCGCCCTCACGGACGACGAGCACGCTCGTCTTCCCGTCGGCCTCCAGCGACTGCAGCCGATCCATCCCTCGGTCGAGGCCGTCGATCGACCGGTTAGGGGCCACCGTCTCGAAGTACCGAGGGTTACCGATGTGGATCGTATCGCCGTCGACGTCGGCGCGAACGCCCTTACCGACGACCGCCTCGAAACCGCTCGCGTCCGGGACCTCCACCCCGCGGTCCGCCGCAGCCTCGACCGTCGCCGCCGCGAGATGGTGTTCCGACCGGGACTGAACGGCGGCTGCGAGTGCAAGCAGGTCGTCGTCGGTCAGCGTTCCGGCGGGCCGTCTCGCCCTCGCTCCGGTCGACGCTCCGAGCTCGGACCGAGCGGTCGCGTCCGTCAGTCGCGTGTTGCCCTCGGTCAGCGTTCCCGTCTTGTCGAACGCGACCGCGTCCACGTTCCCTGCCGTCTCGATGTGCTCGCCGCCCTTGAACAGGACTCCTTGCCGCCCCCCGGCGGCGATCGCGGACAACACCGCCGCCGGTGTGGAGATGATCACTGCACACGGGGAGGCGGCGACCATGAGCGTCATCGCGCGGTAGAACGTCGGGTCGAAGGCGTGATCGAGAACCACGAGCGGGACCGCGATCGCTACGGCCGTCATCGCGAGCACGCTCACCACGTACGGCTGCTCGAACCGGTCGATGAGCTGTTGGGTCGGTGCCCGCTTGGACTGTGCACGCTCGACCATGTGGATGAGCCGGGCGATCGCGGAGTCGTCTGACTCCCGCGTCACCCGCACCTCGAGACTCCCCGTCTCGTTTATCGTTCCGCCGAACACGTCGTCGCCGGGCTCCTTGCTCACGGGAACGGACTCGCCGGTCAACGAGGACTGGTCGACCGTGCTCTCGCCGTCGACCACGACGCCGTCGAGCGGGAGCCGGTCACCCGGGCGGACGACGAACACGTCACCGATCTCGACCGCGTCGATGGGGACGGTCGTCTCCTCGCCGTCTCGCAACACCCGTGCGGACTCCGGGCGCATCTCCACGAGCGACGCTATCGCGCTTCGGGACCGTCCGATCGCGTACTCCTCTAACACCCCGGACAACGAGAAGAGGAACAACAGCATCGCACCCTCGAACGGCGCACCGATGAACAGCGCACCGGTCGCCGCGAGGATCATCAACAGATCGATCTCGATCGCCGGCTCGCGGAGGGCCCGAACGCTCTCTTTGAGCCCGTACCAGCCCCCGAACGCGTACGCGACCGCATAGCTGCCCCAGACGACCGTCGGTGAGGCGCCGAACCAGCTCCCGAGAAGCCCGACGACCATCCCGCAGAACGTGAGCGCGACGAACGCCGCCTGTCGCTTGAGGACCGACCGGTCGGTTACCTCGCCGTCGTCGAGCGCCGATCGGTCGCGCTCGGCTGCCGGCCCATCCTCGAGCGCTGGCCCGCCGTCGAACGACATGTGTCTCTCTGGCTCACCGTGCCCGATAACGTTCACGCCCGATCCCAGGCGCCGGGAGCGGGGAGCTTTTGTCCCGGATCACCGAAGCCGTGGCATGGATATCGAGGAGGGTGGCGTCACGGTACGGGTCCCCGAGGCCCGCGACGGTGCGAGCGAGGGGACCGGAAGCGACGTGTTCTTCAACCCGACACAGGAGCTGAACCGGGACATCACGGTCGCGACCCTGCGAGCGTATCGCGAGCGCGAGCCACGGGCCGTGACGTACCTCGACGCGATGGCGGCATCGGGGGTCCGCGGGGTCCGCGCAGCCGCGGAGGGGTACGACGTCACCTGCGCGGACGTCGACGCCGACGCGGTCGATCTGGCCGCGGAGAACCTCGCCGCCAACGACCTCGACGGCGAGACGGTCCACCGCGACGTCAACGCGCTGCTGTACGAGGAGTTCTTCGACGTGGTCGATCTGGATCCGTACGGCACGCCGATCCCCTTCGCGGACGCCGCCATCGCCAACGCGCGGAACCTCGTGTGTGTCACCGCGACCGACACCGCGCCGCTCTGTGGGGCGCATCTGAACAGCGGGATCCGGAAGTACGGCGCGGTGCCGCGGAACACGGACTACCATCCGGAGATGGGACTTCGGACGCTCGTCTCCGCGCTGGTCCGTACCGCGGCCCGGTACGATAAGGCGGCCCGACCGATCCTCTCGCACGTCTCGCGACATTACGCGCGGACCTACCTCGAGCTCGAATCCGGCGCGCAGGCGGCCGACGCCTGTATCGACCAACTGGGGTACGTCGACAACTGCGAGGACTGTCTCTGGCGCGAGCCGACCGCCGGACTGATCGCCGACCCGGTCGATACGTGCCCGGTCTGCGGGAGCGATCGCGTTCTCACGGCCGGGCCGCTCTGGTTGGGGCCGGTGGCTGACGCCCAGTTCGCCCGGGAGGTCCGTGCTCGCGTCACCGACGACATGGGCGAGGCGACGCGTGCACGGACGCTGCTCGGGACCGTCGCTCGCGAGCTCGACACGCCGACCCACTACGACCAGCATCGGTTGTACAAGCAGTGGGGGGAGCCGGCGATCGGTATGGACGAATTCGTCGATCAGCTCCGCGCGGCGGGCTACGAGGCGAGCCGTGCACACTATCGCGGCACCGCGGTCAAAAGCGACGCCTCGATCCCGGAGATGCGAGCAGTCCTGATCGATCGACCCGACCACTAACTGCACCCCGTTCGTTCGGATGGTCTCGGCCGTCCCGTTCATTCGGACGGTCGGAGCCGTCCCGCTTTTAGTGCGTTCGACCGAACCCGTGTGCATGCCTCGACGCTCCATCCCCGCACTCGATACGGCTCGCCGGGTCGTCGACACGGCAGTCGACCGCCAGGTGACCTTTCTCGCCGCCGCGATCGCCTACTACGCGTTCGTCTCGTTGATCCCCGCGCTCCTGTTGCTCGTCGTCGTCGCCAGCATCGTCTTCGGCGAACGGATCGCCGGCGAGATCGTCTCGGCGACCGGTGATTTCCTCACCCCGGCCGGCGCGGAGGCGGTCGCGACCGCCGTCTCCTCTGCGGGGGGGCGGGCCGGTGCGAGCCTGCTCGGATCGGCAGTTCTCGTCTGGTCGACATTGAAGGTGTTTCGCGGCCTCGATATCGCCTTCGTCTCCCTATACGGCGTGGAGAGCTCGCCCGATCTCCTTCAGGAGCTCGTCGACGCCGCCTCCGTCGTGTTCGCCGTCGGTGTCGGCATCGGCGTCATGGTGGCCGTCGGCACGTTCGTCGCGGCCGCAGACGCGATTCCGCTGATCGAAACGGCAAGCATCCTCGCGTTACCGGTGTTTCTCACCGCGGTGTTCCTGCCGATGTACTACCTCCTTCCGCAGCCTCGAGTCTCCGTCCGCGAGGCGCTTCCGGGGGCGGCGTTCGCCGCGGTCGGCTGGACGGTTCTTCAGGCCGGATTCCAGGTGTACGCCGCGAGTGCCGGTCAGTACCAGGTGTACGGCGTTATTGGGGGGATACTGCTGCTCGTGACATGGCTGTACGTCGCCGCGATCATCGTCGTGGTCGGCGGCGTCGTCAACGTCGTGCTGGCGGACCGGACGCCGCCGGCGTCCCTCCCCGGACCGCTCGACGAGACGCTCCGAGGCACCGTCGCCGACCGGCAGTTACAACACGACCCCGGCCGACCCACGGATATGAACGGCGAGTCGGACGGTGCGGACGACGCCGGCGACGACGAACGACCGCAAGGGGCACCGGACGTCGCGGCGTTACAGGCGGAGGTACGCCGGCTCCGTGCGGAGTTCGACGAGTTCGAGGAGGACGTCGAGCAACGGACGGTCGATAAACCTGCCGTCGAATCGGAGCTGAAGCGGTACGTGCGGTCGCGGATGCGACGCGGTCACGCCCGGGGGTGGGGGCCGTATCTCGTCCTCCTGTACGGAACCATACTGACGCTCGGAGCGTTCTCGTATCTCGACGGACCCTACGCGATCGCCGCGATGGTGATCCTCGGGCTGTCGACGCTCGGGCTATACACGTTGTTCATCATCGTCGGGATCGGACTCAACCTGCTCGAAACGCCCGGAAAAGCGCTCGATTACGCCCGCGATCGCGGCGGTGACTGACCGGGTGCCGGAGCAGTGATCGGACTCGTTTCCGCGGAGCGCGGGATCGGCGAGTTCACCGTCGTCGACGCGCTTCCGGAGGTCGTCGTCGTCCTCTTCGCCGCGGTCACCCACCTCGCGGACCCGTGGTTTCTGTTCGGGCTGTTGGCGATCGGCTACTGGTTCGCGGACGGGCGGTTCGCGGCCGCGCCGCGCCGCGCCGGCGCGACCGCGATCGCGGCCGTCACCTGCGCGTACGCTGCCACGGCCCTCGGGAAGGCGTGGTTCGCGGTCCCTCGTCCCCCCGCCGCGCTCGGGCCCGCGGACGTACCGACGTGGCTCCCCGGCCTGCTAGCGGCGTGGTACGAGGCGCAGGTGATCTCCGATGGCTTCGGCTTCCCGAGCGGCCACGCCACCGGCGGCGCGGCGGCGTATCTCACGCTGGCGCTCGTGTATGACCGGGTGGGCACCCCGAGAACGCGGCTCCTCGGTGCGGTCATCGTCGCCCTCGCCGTCGCGTCCTCGCGAGTCGTCATCGAAGTCCACTACCTCGTCGACGTGCTCGCGGGACTGGTCGTCGGTGGGGGCGTCGTGCTCGGCGCGCTGTGGCTCGCGGGTGACCCGCGAGTCCGGCGGGGGAGGGATGAAACCGACTCGACCATGCCGAACGGCGGCTCCGACTCTCGGGGAGTCACCACCGTGCTCGATCCCACGCCGGCCTTCCTGCTGGCGGCGATCGTCTCGACCGGCGCGCTGGTCATCACCGTCTCGGGCGGGCACTCCGGCGCGGTGGTCGAGGCTGGGATCGGGATCGCCACCGGTGTCGGCGGCGTGCTCGGCTGGCGCCTGGTCGATGGCGACGAGGCCGGGGTCCCGGTCCGGATCGCGGTCCCGGCCCTCGCAGTCACGGGTGGGCTCTGGGTTGGCGCGTACGCGCTCCGCGGGCCGCTCCCGGTCACGCTGGCCGCGACGACCGTCGCGGTCGCGGTCGTCGTCGCGCTTCCCGTGCTACCGGAACGGATCGAGCGACTGTCCGGTGTGTGACGCTCCCCGAGTGAACGATACCGGTGTGGGTCCCGCGGACCACTGGTCCGATCGTTTATGCCAGGTCGGGTCTCGAGTCCGATGCACTCAGTCGGATCCGGCCGCGTGCTCTCCGGGTCAGTACAGGTCCTCCAGCTCCTCTTCGACGTGTGTATGTTCTTCCGCGGGGAACGTTTCCCCCTCGACGGCGTTTTTATACTCCTCGACGGCACGTCGCATCTCGCCGCGCACGTCGCCGAACTGCTCGGAAAACGGCGGCGACCACTCACCCATCCCCACGACGTCGTTGATCACGAGCACCTGCCCGTCAGTGTCGGGACCTGCGCCGATCCCGATCGTCGGGATCGAGAGCGCGTCGGTGACCGCCGCGGCGAGGTTCGCCGGCACGTGTTCCAAGACGAGTGAGAACGCACCTGCCGCCTCGTGTGCTTGCGCCAGCTCGAGTATCTCCTCGGCTGCGTCCTGATCGGTCCCCTGCCGAGTGTACCCGCCGAGGCGGTTGACGTGTTGTGGGGTGAGCCCGAGGTGTGCCATCACCGGGATCCCGATCTCCGTCATCCGGCGGGTGGTTTCGATGGTGTGGGGGCCGCTCTCGATCTTGACGGCGTCGGCGTCGGCCGTTTTGAGGAACTCGCCGGCGTTTCGAACCGACTCCGCCTCCTCGACGCCGAACGACAGGAAGGGCATGTCGGCGACCACGAGCGCCTCGTCGACGACGCGGGCGACCGCTGCGGTCCTGGAGCGGACGTCCCCCATCGTCACCGGAAGCGTCGAGTCGTAGCCGAGCGCGGCGTTCCCCATGCTGTCGCCGACGAGGACGACGTCGATACCCGCCTCGTCGACGACCTCGGCGGTCGGGGCGTCGTAGGCGGTGAGCATCGTGATCGGTTCCTCGCGGTCCCGGAGTCCCCGCGTCGTGGTCATCGATTCCAACTGGTCGGCCGACCGGTTAAAATCGCCGGGATCCGGAAGTCAGCTCGGCCACCGGCGTTCCGGCGGCGGGTCGGTTCGGCGATCGACGGTCGCCCGGATACGGCCACGGACCGCCATCGATTTGTCCGTGCACCCCGGAGGTCCGGGCGTGCAACCCGTCGAGTCGGTCGATGTCGAGGGTGTCGACTACGGCTGGGTGATGCAGACGACGTTCGTCGTCACCATCATCGTCGGGGCCCCAGTCGTCGCGGTCCTCTCCTCGTTCGTCACGCTCGACACGTGGGGCGCGCGCGCGGGGTTCGCGATCCGAGTCGGCGCACCGATCTGGTTCGTTACCGCGATCGCCGTCGCGCTCTACGCGAAACGCATCGAGGGTGACGGCGACACTGAGCCTCCCGAGGGGTCCGAGCATCCGGACGATACGGAGCCCGGAGACGTGATTCCGACCGTGGAGGACACCGGCTCCGACGGTCGGACCGTGGAGGACACCGGCTCCGACGGTCGGACCGTGGAGGACACCGGACACGACACCACCAACGACTCGCTCGGATAGCGCATCCGGTCCGGCCGGTTACCGACCGTCGGCGGCGAGCGCGTCGACGACGGAGACGAACGCGACGTCCGCACGCTCCGCGGTCACCGCGTCGCTTGCGGAGTCGCCGACGAACACGGCTCGATCCGGGTCGGCACCGATGGCGTCGATCGCTGCGAGCAACGGTTCCGGATCGGGTTTGTGCGTCCGGAGAGAATCCCGGCCGATCACCGTGCCGACGACGTCCTCGAGCCCGTGCGTCTCGAGTCCTATCCGACACGCTGCCTCACAGTTGAGCGAACAGATCGCGGCGGGACGAGCGTCCTCGCCCGAACGGAGTCGTTCCCCCAGCGGGAACAGTCGGGAGTCGATCGCACCCGCGCGTTCGCGGGCCGCGATCGCCTCCTCGACCTCCGCGCCGATCCCGTACTCCTCGGCCGCGTCACGCAGCTCCCAGAGGTCCTCCGTGGGCGGGATCAGTGCGTGCTCGGCGTACGTTGCGGCGACGTCGTCGGCGACGCGGTCCCAGTCGACGAGAAGCTCGAGGAGCGTCTCGTCGAGGTCGTACACGACCGCATCGGCCGCGGCGAAGGCGTCCGGTCCGGCGGGAAGGTCAGTCATTCGGTATCGAGAACGCCCCGGGCAATGATCTTCTTTTGGATCTCCGTCGTTCCCTCGTAGATCTCCGTGATCTTCGCGTCACGGTAGAGTCGCTCCACGTCGAACTCGCTGACGTAGCCGTAGCCGCCGTGGATCTGGATCGCCTCGTTGGTGACGCTCATCGCCGTCTCGCTCGCCGCGTACTTCGCCTTCGAGGCCATCACGCGGTTGTCCTCGCCGGCCTCCGCCTGCCGACATGCCTCGCGAACCAGCAGTCTGGCGGCGGAGATATCGGTTGCCATCTCCGCGAACTCGTGACGGATCGCCTGTATCTCGCCGATCGGCCGGTCGAACTGTTCGCGCTCGAAGGCGTAGGATTTCGCCTCGTCGAACGCCGCTTGCGCGAGCCCAACCGCCTGTGCGGCGATGCCGATCCGGCCGCCGGTGAGGATCCGGAACGCCGCTGAGAGGCCGTTCCCCTCCTCTGTGAGTCGGTTCTCGGCGGGGATCCGGCAGTCGTCAAAGGAGACCGACGTAGTGTCGGAGGCCCGCAGCCCGAGCTTCTCCTCTTTGGGACCCACGGAGAACCCCACCGTGTCCATGGGTACGAGGAACTGCGTGATCGAGCCCGTGTCGTCCGGATCGGTCTTCGCGAATACGATCGCGACCCCGCCGCGGGCCCCGTTCGTGATCCACTGTTTCTCGCCGTTGAGCACGTACTCGTCGGCGTCGGAGTCGTATTCGGCCGTCGTCGACATCGCCGCGGGGTTCGACCCGGCGTGGGGCTCGGAGAGACAGAAGGTTCCAACCGGGCGGCCGTCGACCATCTCCGGGAGCCACCGGTCCTGCTGGGCGTCGGTGCCGAACGCGGCGATACAGGAGGTCGCGAGACAGTGGACGGACAGCGCGGTGGCGACCGCGAGCGTGCCGTAGGCGAGCTGCTCGTTGACGACGGCGTAGGTCGTCTCGTCGGCGTCGAAGCCGCCGTACGTCTCGGGGATCGTAAGACCGGTAAGTCCCAGCTCGGCAAGCCCATCCCAGACGTCCTCGGGGAACGACGCCTCGGCGTCCGCCTCTCGGGCGATCGGTCGGATCTCCTCGAGAGCGAACTCGTGGACCAGATCACGGATCGCCGCCTGTTCGTCGGTGAGCGCCGACCCGACGCGTGCGCCAGTCATGCTCCCGAGTTCGATCCCGCATAAAAAAAGGTGAGCGATCGGCGTGTCAGTCGGGCTACCCGCTATCGCTCGTGGAACCACTCGACGACGGTCTCGGGGTCGGCGTCGAGCCCGCCGCCCTGCGCGAACGTCGGCCCGCCGCCACCGCCGCCGCCGAACTCGTCGGTGACCGCGTCGACGATCTCAGCGGCGTCGACGTCGGCATCCGGCGCGGCAGCCACGACGACGAACGGGGCCGATCCGGTACCGACCGCCGCGAGCGCGTCCGGCCCCCCCTCACCGTCGGAGACGACCGCGCCCGCCGGCTCGCGGAGGTCGTTCGGGTCGGCGTCGGAAACGGTTCCGACGCCCCACGTCGCTTCGTGGATACGAACCGTCGGCAGCGCCTCGAGCCGCGATCGGAGGAGCGTCGCCCGTGTGTCTCGGAGCGCTTCGTCCAGCCGATCCGCCTCCTCGCGGAGCCGCGCAGCCGCGTCCGGAAGCTCGTCGACGCTGGTGTCGAGGGTCTTCGCCGTTTCCAACGCGGCTCCGTGGACCGCGGCGGTCCGATCGGTGGCCGTCGGACCGACCGCGAACTCGATGCGAGTGACCCCCTCGCCGGGGTTCGACCGGTCGAGGGTCGCGATCGGACCGATCTCCGCGGTGTTCTTGACATGGGTGCCACCGCAGGCGGCGACGTCCCAGTCCTCGACGGTGACGACGCGGACCGCCTCGTTCCCACTCATTGCGCCCTCCTCGGTCTTAGCGTTAAACGCGATCCCCTCACGGTTCCGGGCCTCCGCTTCGGGGAGGGTCTCCCACGAGACCGCCCGGGACTCCCACACCGCCCGGTTCGAGAGCCGTTCGAGCTCGACGAGGTCGTCGTCATCGAGCGGGTCGGCGGTCGTCAGGTCGACGCGTACCTTCTCCGGAGAGATGTCGAAGCCGGCGTAGCCGAGGTCCACACAGATCCGCCGAGCAGCCCCGTAGAGGACGTGTGAGGCCGTGTGCGCACGAGCGCAGTACGTCCGGAACGAGTCGTCGACGACACACGA
>LFFM01000517.1_pt1 | contig 27146 bp, 27 predicted proteins | sample 643131 | NCBI WGS metagenome assembly LFFM01 (sample SAMN03777445, study PRJNA286221) | soda lake metagenome | biome: soda lake; feature: Kulunda steppe; material: water; isolation source: sample Tc-Br brine of Tanatar trona crystallizer | place: Russia: Kulunda steppe | collected 2011-07
ATGGTCACGGCATCGTCTCCGACTTCGATATCCTCGTCGATCTTGTCTATCGAAGTCGTCTTGTTGAGCTTGATCGAGTACCGCCCTTGGTACTCATCGCTAACAACGTTTTTCAATTGGTAGGACTCGCCTTCTTCCAGTTCTTCGAGCTCCGATGTCGCGAAGGAAGTGAACTTGATTCGGCCCGACTCGTCACCGACTAATCCGACCTGCGCGATTGAGTCCGAACGTGGCTCCCAAAGCTCGACGAGTTTTACGGTCACGTCGACCCACATTTCCTCTTCGTCGATCTCGCTCACCAAGACCTCGTCAGATCCACTTCCGATGATGTCTTCGGGTTCAATCCCGGCTTCATCCCGGTACGAATTGATCGTGCTTCGACGTGCCTCGTCAAGCGGGACTCCATATTCTCCAGTGAGTTTTTTGATCCGCTGTTCGACCTCAACGACCTCTAGATCGAGATGGTCCTCAAACTGCTCTACAATCTCTTTTGCGTATGATTTCGCGTCTGGCATAGTGCGTCTCCAACTACTTTTCTCGTCGGGAGACAGAGATTATTGACCACAATAGCACTTAAATCGTAGGGTAGAGACCACTGTACGGCAATTTCTCCGTTCCGATAGGCGGTATGAGTATTCGAGAACAAGCTACGAATCCAACGCTCGCAGAGTCCGGCCCAGATAATGCAGACTCTGCGGATGTCGACATTCGTTGGTGGACGGGTCGCACTAAAGGACCAACGTTCAGCTCTGATAAAGTGAAATGGTGGACGGAGCAGCACATCAACGAAACAGATTCGGTTCTCAATCCCTGTGCAGGGCCAACAAAGTTGGATGTCGACGACGTGTTGCGTGTTGAAGTCGATGCTGAAAACGGAGATGCGGACGTGTATGCTGACTTTCGCGACCTGCTTTCAGAGGGCTACGTCGAACCGGCGTCGTTTGATGTAATCGTCTATGATCCGCCTTATTCCCCACATCAATCCACCCACAAATACGGCATCGACCTTGGCGATGATGGGTTCTACTTCTACGACGACGAAGTGAAAGAGTACCTCGATACGCTCTTAGCACCCGGTGGCACGTTTATTCAGTTTGGCTACACCACGCGTACTATGCCGCTCTCGCTCGGGTATCAGTACGAAGCAGTCTCAGTGTTCAACAAAACAGGCTGTCAAAACGACTATCTGGGCGTCGTAGCACGGAAGCCTCTCTGCCCTGTCGAAAGTGTGGATTCGATACCAAGCACTGTCGTCTCACACAGTCGAGTCTTGCCAAATCAGGGGGCCAGCCAGATCGACAACAGTAGCATTACTGTCGACGGGAACGGTGGCCAATCAATCGATGCGTACTACGCTCAACTGCCCGCCGACTCCAATTACTGCAACGAGCTCTCAGAACTCGCCTCAAAGTGGATTTCACCTACCGATAGGGTTCTGCACATCTACGAGGCCGGGCCGAGAATTAATTTCCAGACCGACTCCTGGACGACGTGTGCATACCGCTGTGCCGATCTGAAAACAGAGTACGACAATGTTATCGCAGACGTTGTTGAAACGCCGTGGAATATCGACGCGGCCTTTGCAGACGGCGTCTTTGATGTCGTCATCCTAGATCTGCCCCACTCGGCATGGCAGACCAATATCCGAACACCATATTGCCAGAACCGCGATGGCCCAGATGTGACACACGTCGACACCGCGATCAAGCGCAGTATCACTGATTTGGTCAAAGGTGACGGCGGTCGTGTCATCCAAGTCGGCAAGACAGCAACGCTCATGAGCGGAGCTGACTACGCGTACACCCGATCGGGAATCTGTGTTATCCGCCACCCCGAGAAAGCCCAAGATCGTATCCTGGTCGTCGACGAAAAGCAGCACTCGAACCTCGAATTAGTCTCAATCGGTGAGGGAGAAGTTGACGGAGAATACTCACACCCTCACGGTGCGCCAAATATCACGAGCAAATACAATAGGACAAACCACACCCCAAGCGAGGATTCGCATTTTTGCATCCATTGCGGCAACCATTTTTACCACCATCCAGCTGTTTATCTCGACTGTCCTGATTGTGGTGCAAGGCCAGGAGATATGTGTCGATATCCAGACTCAGGCGATTTACGACATCCGAGTGGCCCCAATCATATGATTACTTCCGTGGATGTATGCGAAGGGCGGTTGGAGAATGCTAAAAAATACCATTCGGGAAACTGCAATGGAAAACAACGCACGACACTCTCAGAAGCCGATTCACCGAGCCAACCCAGTAATCAACCCTCGACTCAAAAATTGGCATCTGCTTCTATATCAGATTTCCTGTAAACTAACAGAAACTAAATTCTGGATCAATTGTAAAAGAACCCACATGTATAATGTGTTCTAAATCCACATCTGAAACTGTACATCTGAGTACAAGAAAATAAGTGTATGAGAATTGGATAAAGAAAAACTGAAAAATATAAGTAATATTATGTTCTTTCTCTAGTCATGTCTGCTGCAACACTTAGCAAACAATCCGCAGCCTTCGATCGCTTACCGTGGGGTAACTAACATGGCTGCCAATCCGCCTCTCACCGTTAACGACGACTCTGTTTATATCGAGATTTTTTATTTGATGCCAGATGTTTCGCATGATCAGTACCACCTCGCCCAAAAAATCAAAAATGAAGCACTGTGTGGCGAAATCGATTCCAGTAATTGGTCACTCTACACGTTGATTTGCGAAGGCGTTTTCTCGTTAGACAAGCTGCCGGGAGAATGTTCTATAGGCGTTCTCTTGAGTCATATCTATTCGAAGCTGCAGTTGCAGGCTGACGAAGACTTACATTTTAGTTCTGATGGGTGTGTCAATCCACGCAAAGCCGACATCGGTGATATCATCGCGATCAATGGGTACGCCCACTTTATCGATGTCGCGTCGACGTTCACCTACATTGGAGAAGTAGAGGATCTGAACTCTTCTCCAAGTCAATCTCTGAACGGCTCTGTGCGCCCTGAGTGAATATCGACAACGTGCTCATTTCTCTGACTTGATCGGTGGTGATAATAATCCAATAGATATTGTTATCTATACCACAGAGAAATCAAATCCATGAACCGACGTAAATACCTTGTCTCAACAGCCTCAGTGCTTAGTATCGCCCTCGCAGGTTGCACCAGTTCAGTTTCCAGTCAAAAGACTCCCGAAGAAGTGAGTGAAGCGTACATGCAGGCCCTATTTGATGGCAATCCCGAAGAAGCTAGATCACTGACGACTGCTGACGCCTCTGAAGAAGTCACTGATGCCTTCGTAGCTGAAGTACATGCAAGTGCTGAACGGTCAGATGTTGAGATTATTAGTGTCGAACCGGTAACGGAGGGGGAAACTGAATACACAACCGATGTGCAAATTATCGTTGACACTCCACTCGGATCTCAAACCTCAACAACTAGAGTCGAATTGGTAAAACAAGACGGTGGCTGGCTCGTCAGTAGTACGGAAAACATCTAGTTGGCAACAACAAATGCACTTATTCCATTTTTCCGTGGTACAATAGGTGATATGTTTGCAGAGTCAATGGCAGACCGCTCTACGCACAGTGTTGAAAAGGTAAGCGCCGACACGAACCCTGATACGCCTACTACAGTCGCCCGAACTAACGGCCACACAGTCATTTCGAAAACTCCCGATAGCGAACCTGCAGGTAGTGCAGACAAGCACGTTTGCTTTCAGTGCGTGTTCTGTGGCGAGACAGCCCATCCTCACGAAGACAGAGTTGTATCAGATTCTCAATGGGCAGCCAACTACTTCAGATACTTTGCGTGTCCAGCGTCAGCCGACCAACGTGCTGAGTGTTGAGCAAGAACCCTATCCAGCGGTATCTATATGACCAAACGACGCCACCACACACCAATAAAATGAAACAAGCCGAACTGATCGCAACAAAACTCCAACTCGTCGACGTTGATATTACAGTCGACGAAGTTGCAGAGTTAATCACCGATCGGGCCGAAGAATTCAGTATCGACACCGAAATGGCTACACCGCTTATCGAAAAAGAGCTCATCGCAAAGTACGATCTCGACCTGAATGTTTACGAGAACACCACTGCAACAGAAGTTCCATACGCCTATATCGAAGATCTTGATTCACCCGATGAATTTGTCCAGGTGGTCGCCATTGTCGATGATCTATGGGAGGAGTATGACGACCGAATCCAACAAGTGGGGACACTAGCAGACAGTACTGACCGTATCAAATTCACAGTCTGGAATGTGGCCGATCAGCCATTGCTCGAAAAAGGCACTGTCTACCATATTTGGAACGCCGTCGTCAAAGAGCACAACGGCAAACTCGAACTCAAAATCACAGCTAAAAGCGACATAGAGCAACTGACTGGTGAAAATTATGATGTCTCAGAATATGTCGGAACTGATCACGAATCGACTCCGTTTTCCGGTGTGGTCACTCGCATCGAGCCCGGTAGTGGCCTTGTTGAGCGGTGTTCTGTCGATGATTGCACTCGCGTACTGAAAAACGGGCATTGTTCAGAACATGGAAATGTCGAAGGCGAAGACGACCTCCGTATCAAAGCGATAGTTGATAATGGATCTGAGTATCGCCGAGTTACGATGACTACAGAAGTCGTTGAAACGCTCCTCGGCTACCGTCTCCAAGACGCGCTTTCGCATCCAGATATCGATGTTGACGAAGAAATCCACCAATGTCTGGTTGGCCAGTACGCCGACTGTATGCTTGTCGAATACGAACACAACAACTACGTCAGCAGCATCGAACTCAACGCCGATCCAGACGGGCACGGCATTATCGAACTGTACGACTACGCCGACGAACTCCGATACATCCTCTAAGAATATGACAACAAATAGCTCAACTCAAACTGCAAATGACGGTGGATTCAATTACCACACTGCAATTCCGGTGCTTGATTACGAAATCAACAAGGTCTCCGAGATTTTCAAAGAGAATCCAGAAAGCAAGTATTCGCCGAAAATCGCCGTGCTGCCAACTGGCATCTGCACAAGCAGAATACACTATGTCGGGTACGTCGGACAAAAGCGACTCAGTGAAACCGAAGACGGTGATACGAAAGTCCATATTCGGTGTACAGAGGCTAACTCGACAGTGAACATATTCTCTAACAGCCGTTTCAGCTCGGTTACTGAACGATTGGCTGACGTCAAGCAGTGCTCGTACATCTCCGTTGTCGCCAAACTGTTTCTGACCGAAAGCCAGGAAGGAGACACGCTCGTTGGTGTTACCCCAGAAGTCGTCAACGAGGTTGAGCAGCCTGTTCGAGAACGGTTTCTATTCACAGCCTCCGAAGAATCGCTTGACCGTATTACGAGTCTCTCTGAAGGTATCGAAACTGAAGATCAAAAACTGGCCGCAGACCACTATGGAACAGACCAACTGGATCAATACGCAAACGCGGTCCAGACCGCGATCAACGCTGGCATTAAGCTCCGCAAACGCCGAGTGAAAGCCGCAAACGCCGAGTGAACTGAGGCACAACCTGCTCCTATTTTCGCCCACTGATGGGTGGAAGATTGGCTGTACTGTATCTTCTATCTCATGTCTGATACTGCACAAACAATTAAGACCGAAGGTGAACAACTTCTAACCATGACCGAAGAACCCGACTACGGCGACTTTCCTAACGGTGATCCAGAAGATGTCGACAGTCCGATTGGGGCTAGCCTCGGTTCTGGACTCGCGAATCCCAAAGCTGACTTGATCGAGAAGATCATGGCCAACTCTACGCCTCTAACACCTCCATCTCCAACGATTGGGACCCCGACGACAAAGACCAGTAAATACGACCCCGAAGAACTGGCCGAGAAAACAGTCTGGGAACTCCGTCGAATCTACCGCGACGAGAAGAATACGCTTCCTCTCTCGCAGCGATTCGATAAGAAAGACCGGGAGTTGGCATTCCGATCTGATGAATATCGACAAGTGCTCGAACAGCTTGATGACCCCGACGATCCAGATCTCGACGAAATCGAGGCTATTGATCTCACCGAAGAGTTCTGACTGCACTGCACCGTCCACCAACCGCTCGCCGCAGCAGGGTTCACTTTATATATTCCATCCGCGTACTGCCGGTAGATGGCGTCTGATAAGATAATTGGCATAGATCTGGGTACTACTAATACTGCATTTTCGATATTAGAAATTGAACAGCCAGAGGTCATTCCTAATCAAGAAGGCGAGCGGACGACTCCCTCTGTTGTTGCCTTTACTGATTCAGGGGAACAACTCGTCGGGAATTTAGCGAGGAATCAGGCCATACAGAATCCTACTCGGACGATTTTCTCTATCAAGAGGAAGATGGGTCGACGGGACTTCACGAAAGAGATCGGCGAAAACGAATTCACACCCGAAGAACTGTCTGCAGCTATCCTTCGGAAAGTTCGTCGAGATGCCTCTGAATACTTCGACGAGGATATCTGTCGTGCCGTAATCACCGTCCCTGCATATTTCAATGACCGTCAACGTCAAGCGACGAAGAACGCCGGCGAAATTGCAGGCTTTACCGTCGAACGGATCATCAACGAGCCAACTGCGGCTGCTATGGCTTATGGGATTGATGAACACCAGGACCAGCGGGTCTTAGTGTTCGATCTGGGCGGGGGAACGTTCGATATCTCTATTATGGAACTCGGCGAGGGTGTCTATGATGTCATCGCCACTGCAGGGATTAACCACCTCGGCGGGGACGATTGGGATTCTGCGCTCGTAGAGCTCCTCAGTGAGCGTTTTCGAAAAGAGCACGATATAAACCTCCAAAAAGACCCAGAAGCAAAACAGCGGCTCCAAGAGGCGGCTGAAAAGGCAAAAAAAGAACTGTCGACTCGCCACGAGACTCGAATCAATCTCCCGTTCATCACTGCAACTGAAGACGGCCCACTCAATCTTGAAGACCGAATCACTCGCGAAGAGTTCGAGAAGATTACTGAGGGCCTCAGAAAGAAACTGCGAAAACCAACCGAACAAGCTCTAAAAGACGCCAACTGTAGTACTCACGACATCGACAACGTCCTATTGGTTGGTGGGGCAACCCGAATGCCACAGATAAAGCGTGTTGCAGAAGATATCACTGGAAAAGATCCTTCAACGTCGATCAATCCTGACGAGGCTGTCGCGCTGGGTGCAGGTATTCAAGGCGGTGTTATCTCTGGACGCAAAGACGATCAGGTGTTGCTTGATGTTACTCCGATGAGTCTGGGTATCGAAATTCAAGGTGGCTTGATGGAACGCCTCATTCCACGGAATACAACAATCCCGACTCAGACGTCAAAGTTGTACACTACCTCTCACGACGCTCAATCAAGCGTCTACATCCAAGTGTTCCAGGGAGAAGAAGACATTGCAGATCGGAATGAACTGCTGGCCGAATTCGAGCTGGAAGGTATCCCACCCGCAGAAGCAGGTACGCCTGAGATATATGTCGACTTCTCAATCGATATCAACGGTATCGTCGAGGTATCTGCACGCGATGAAATGTCCGGGAATTTCGAGGCCGTCAGAATTGTCGGTGGATCTGGCCTCTCTGATGAAGAACTCGAGGTGATGAAACACAAAGCCGACAAAATCGAAGACCAAACTATCTCGGACGATCACCGGTTCATCGCTCGCGAACGAGCGAACAGAGCCGCAGGGGTTGGTGAGCGGCTTCTGTTGAACCAGGACATCCCACTTACTCCTACCGCCGCAATTCATATTGAGGCCGGAATTGATCGTGTCGAGACCCTACTTGAAGACCCAGAAAGCCTTACAAAAGACCTCGAAAGTGCGACTGAAGATCTACTGCATGATATAGAGCTTCACGGTGGGACAGAAGCCCTCGGCGAAGATACGCCTGGGATGCAAACCAACTAGTCAAGGTCTCTAATGCAAAATTATATGCTATCTGGGTATGGACTAAGAGGTAATGTCGAATGAGACTATCCAAGATGATACTGTAGATTCATCTCCTACGACGCCCCCAACAGCTACCGTTGCGGAAAGTGGTGGTAATACAGACGAATCGCAAACAGAAACCGTCGCTCTGATCGATATTCTTCCAAATAGCCCTCTCGACGAGCGAACGTGGGATACGATCGGATCTTTGGACTGGGTCGTCAACCAGCGTCCAGTCTACCCGATGAACAACGAAGGGGTCCCGCCGCGTGAGGACGACGACCTCGGTTCATTCCTGCTTGAAATTGACGGCGTTGGGTGGAGAGGGTATCACTACGTTCCTGAAGATTCAGAGTGGATGATTACGTTCACTGGCAAAGATTACACCATGGTCCTCGACATGCACGAAGAATATGTCTTGCCGCACATGGAGCAACTCATGGAACTACGTCAAGAATTCGAGGATAAAAAAGCAGAGCTCCTGGAGAACAAGGATTCTGCAGATTCAGATTCAGACGAAAAAGCCAGTGACAATGCCAGCGACAGTGGCAATGAAGACGAAGAGCCAACTGAAAGTTCTGACCCCGACGAGGACTCACAGATCAACACTGACGAAGACTCTGACGCTGATGGAGAAGCCGACGTCGACGCCGACAGCGATTCCGCTGCACAATCAGATGTCGACGATAGGAACACCGATGGTGTCGACGAAGACAGTGATTCAGCAGAACCCGAATCGGGCGCAGTCACCCCGCCTGAAGGGTCGTAACTGCAATCCCTGATGAAACGTAGAACGTTACTCGCAGGTATCGGGGGGCTATCTGTCGGGGGTTACTTCGTGTGGCCCGCAATTCAGAACACTCCTGTAAATGAATCAGGTATCATCCCATATCTTGGAGATGCAATCACTTTCACCGGCAACAGCAATACGTCACACGAATTCGAGATTGAACATTATGGACCGACGATCTTTGAGGTCGAAAACACCTCTGCCGACCGGCTCTTCGTCGAGGTAATCAATCGGAGAACAGGATCAATCGAACCACTCGTAGACTTTACTGGCTCAGAAACCATCCGCGTATTTCGACCTCTGTCGACCAGCATCTACCGACTCAGAATCAGAGGCGACTCTTCTGGATGGTCCATATCAATCTTTGACTTTGACGTCCACCAACCGGGTGATCGGCAAGTGAGTTCTTTGCCAGTTGATCTGGACGGACGCCACCACTACGCAGTCGGGCCAATACATTTTGACCCCGTTAGCGATGTGAGATTCGTAATGGATGTAGAAAATGGAGGCTCCCATCGTGTTGCTCTCTACGACGAAGGCGGTATTTTCGTCAACGACGTCTTCGATTTCCAGTCGGCAGGTGCTATCACAGAAGAATTCATTGTCAGGCTGAACGGCGTCGGCTATCTCTCTATCGAGACTCTATCAGAGTGGTCTCTCAGCGCCAGCCATCGGTAGGCGCATCGTGAGTTTAGTTCCGCTCGAAAAAGTCTGTGAGCCAGTGAAGGCGACTGTCCCGCAAAGCCCTTCGACGATCCATTTGATAATCCAAAGGCCAACTCCGCTTGTGTGTTCTAACTGAGTTTCGTTCCCGCTTTTTATTGCACGCAACTCTCCGAGCGGGATTCCTGGGCCGTTATCCTCAATTGAAATTAGGATGCTCTCAAGTTCTGTGTCTTCCAGTAGAGACAGAATTACTACCGGCTCTGAAGCAGTATTGTGCCCTGCTGCATTCTCTATTGCGTTCTCAATGGCGATCCCCACCAACTCGTTTCCAATGATGTTCGTGTTCTCACTGTCTACTCGGAGCCGGTATTCGACATCCGGGTAACTCGGTTGAATATTGGACAGAGCCTGTTGAACTATCGCCTCTGCATCCACTACTCTGAGATCTCGCTCTCGCTGCTCAACTTTCTTCGTGATCGTCTGGATCTTGTCGACCACGCGGTGCAACTCGGTTGCTTTTGAAGAAATGATACTCGCAGATTCGTCGATAGTCGAGCTGTCGTCGCTTTCACTGGTAATTAAATCGGCGTGTCCACGTATCGTGTTCAAATCGTTTCGGATATTATGCCGGAAGACACGCCTGCTGACCTGTTGGTACTGCAATTCTCGCTGGTGGTCCGATACGTCGACTCCCGAAATCACGTAGTCGCACTCATAGTCGTCGCCACATTCGATACAGTGTAGCTCGTATCTTCGCCAAAATCCCGCCTTGGTTGATTGTAGGGGGACTGTAGTCTCTACGAGCTGGCCGGGGCTCGCTTCTTCGAGGACCATCTCGAATTTGTAGACGCGATCACGTTTTATCTGCTCTATGAAATACGACCCCACTTCCAGCGATAGATTGCTTGTAGAGGCGTCCGTACAAACATCGACAATCTCGGTATCCGCCTTGGTCTTCAAAACAATATCCGACACCGACTTGAGTTGTAACTGAAAAGGGTCTAGATCACTGTCGACCGCTGGGACAGACTCTTTCGCATCACTATCACTATCACTATCTGTGGAGACCATCTTCGCTATTGTTGGTATCTACGCGGCAGTTGATAAATCCGCTTGTTCACCAACTGACAGCAATCTTCCAGTATCTTTTTGATTAAGCGTGGTGTGTACCGGTCATGAGTCAACCTGAATCCGAAGATACAGATACAGACCAACAGGAAGTTTCCCACATCTTAATTAGGCGTGCCACATCGCTCGATTCGTTTCACCGACTCTATGATCCAACCTCGGTCGAGTCCTCAGTAGCTCGGTCAAGAGGGGGTGGCTCACTCGTCGACACAGAAGAAACCGGGACTGATTCCACGCCCGATAGCCAAGACTCTGACTCTGATTCCGATACCAATGGTCAGTCGCAGTGGCGTATGGACCTCAAAGAAGGCCGAATCAGCATCGATACCAACTACGTCATGCACTTCGTCGAACGGTCTGAGCGACACTTGACTGTCTATGATATCGCTGCTCTCCCCGAGAAGACAGCATATCCAGTAAGCCGAGATACACTGCGAACTCTCGATCACTGGGCACTGAGCAGACTCCACAGTGACGGCCATATCAAACTGACCGGAGTATATGATCGGGACACAAAGCAATTCCTGGACGTCGAGGAGGGCTGGACTGAGTATCGCAACCCCTACGACGAGATCGCCGAACTGGCAAAGAAGGCCGACGGCGACTTTCTCTCTGTTATTTACTACCTGCTCTCAGAACACGCCTCCGATCAATACGCGTACCCAGAGAGTATCGCTGAAATCCGAGGAATCGAACCCTCGACAGTGAAAAACGGCATCAATAAAGTCGCTGATCTGGACACTGGCAAGTATCTGGATGATCTGTGAGTCACTGACACCTGACCTATTTATGATTCCTCGTATCAGTGAGCGATATGCAACCAGAAAATATCCAATGTACTCTTCCGGCGGGGAATTCCGAACCTGATCGCGCATCAAAGCGCGTCATGACCGTTATCTCATGCGGTGCTTCGAAACGAGAGGACCTCGACGAGGATCAAACGGTCCCGGCAAAAGATCTCTATACGAGTGCAGCACACGGCTGTAAACAGAAATTCGCACTTCATTCCGACGGCTACTACATTGCATCCGCAAAGTTTGGCTTGGTCTCCGCAAACAAAGAACTGCCCTGGTACGATAAGACTCTCAAAGAGATGCCCGACTCCGAGGTCGCGAAATGGGCTACTGACGTAGCTGAAGACTTGCGACAGGTGGTAGAAGCGTACAACTACGACGCTGTTATCGTCATCGGTGGTCGAGATTACGTCATGCCGTTGAAGCCGCTTTTCCATACCATACCCGCCGATATACTGACACCCTGGCAAACCGATGAGGAGGTCACCGGGATCGGTAAAGGAATGAAGTGGTGCAATACCTCTTCCAACTGGCCATCGAATGTCGACCGGATCAAAGATATTGCAGACATCGTGAGCCCGAAAGAGTAAGATGACTCCTGAGACTCACGACAAGCGGACTGTCGACCTCCTCCGCGAGTACGAAAACGCATTCTCTGACGGCTGTTTCATCCAGGTCAGTCTCGCCCTGACTGGCCAAATGCCGTTCGACGATGCACTTGAGATGGTCGAGTCCGCGCTGGCAACCCCAGCGCATATTGAAAGCCTCGGCGATGGGGCGGAACGCAACCTCGAACGGTCGAAGGCCCTCTTGGAACGCCTCAAGGGCTCACAGGTCCAGCAGATCAGCCTTCGATCTTCAGCAAATGACTCCGACACCGAAGCTGTCGAGCTCGTCGTGTACGATATCGATGAAACACCACTCGATGCTATCGTTGAAAATCGCATGTCCCTCCCTGTCGACGAGTCGGAGAAGTACCACGGTGATTTCAGCGTAGAAATGGTACGCTCTGCCAACTCCTACATGGCCGAAAAATACTACCTCAGTGGGTGGAGGACCGAGGAAACCGAGTGATCAGCGGGTTGTGTTGATGTGGTTGGTGGGTGATACACTGCTACAGAAAAACGCCTCAGAAAGCGATCTACAAGTCGCGGGCTTGGACGGTTTTTCTGTCGTTGTCTTCCGCACGGCGTGCGGCATCTTCGAGGACTTCTGCGACTTCCTCGTTGAGAGCGTCATAAAAGTCCGAAGCAACATTTTTGTCCGAGAGGGCTTCTTTCACTGCTGCTTTGACGATTAGGTCTGACATGCATTGGATTAAAGGCGTGACTACTATTTATGTTTTGTCTTATTGACCTAATATTCAGTACTTCAGTGACGCTAGAATCGCTGTATCCCCGTTTCAAAAGAGAACTGAGAAAATCCCCAGTCCGAAAAGAACTGCAGATCCTATCACGAACGTATAGACTGCAATGTCGATCAACCCGCTGATAATCTCTGCAATCAACGCGAGGGCTAACAAGATCGTCCCATAAAGCAAGTACCGCTCCGATAGCAGGACCTCTATTACTGTCTCTAACATCGGCTAAATCACCTTTGACGTCTTATCTCTGTGCTGCTATATAAACATGCGCTCAAAAGAAACCCAAAATATCGTACGCCGTCTTGAGTTTTCCAGACCCTCATTTGTGGTTCAACATGGGTGAGACAATGAGTAGACGACGTGCCCCAGACGATGTTGTTCGAGCTGTAGACCTATTCTGCGGAGGCGGTGGGATGTCGACCGCCCTTGCACTGGCCTGTGAAGATATTGGTCGAGAAACAGACCTCTGCGCGGTGAATCATTGGGATACTGCCATATCGACTCATAAGTCCAATCATCCAGATGTGCGACACTACAACTGTACCGTACAGGGCGTCAACCCTCGCGAAGTATTCCCCGGAGAACGGGTCGACTTACTGATTGCTGCACCAGAATGTCAGCACTTCAGCACGGCTCGCGGAGGTCGACCGATGAAGGACCAAAAAAGGTCAACTGTCTGGGGTGTAATCAATTGGCTAGAGACGTTGTACGTCGATTCCTTCATCATTGAGAACGTTCCCGAATTCCGCTCGTATGGCCCGCTTGGGGCTGATGGTCGGCCCCTGAAATCAAAGAAAGGAGAAACATTCGACCGGCTTCTGGACGTCCTACACAGCCTCGGATACTCAGTTGAGTACAGGGTGTTGAACTCCGCGAATTACGGCGATGCAACAGCCCGTCGACGGCTGTTTATCGTCGGACAGCGAAACCACAAAGCCACCTTCCCTGAACAGACGCACAGCGAAGACGGCTCCGTTCCAGGAACAAAGCCGTGGAGATCTGCTTCAGAAATCATCAACTGGGATGATCTGGGTGAGTCAATCTGGGATCGTAATGTCCCATTGAAAAATAATACGATGAAACGGATCGCAGCGGGCCTAGAGCGTCACGGTCCTGACGGAGTCAAACCGTTCGCAGAGGCAATCGCTCAGTTGACCAAACCTCAAGTGGCGCAGATGCAGGAAGACGCCGTCAGCATGGACGCCCTCGATGAAGCTCTCGAAACAAGATCAGGGCCATTCTTGGTTGAAGGGCCATTCGAGACGCCTGTCCCAGAACTCAACGCCGAGACCATTTCAGATACGACTCAGTACTTCTTGCGACAGCAATCGGGTGGGAACCCGCCGAGCGTCGACGAGCCGCTGCCAACAATCTCGACAGCGGGTGCTATCGCTAAGATAGGAGCCAACAGCCTCGTGCTGCCTCGACTTGGATACCAGGGTGGCTTGGACAGTAACCCGGCGTACGATCCCGACGAACGGCCTCTACACACCGTCACGGCCCACAATCACGACGGACACCTCCTGACACCGACACTCATCCCGTACTACGGCGAGAGAGAGGGGCAAGCCCCACGCACCCACGACGTCGAGAAACCGCTCCCGACTGTTACTGCGACGGGCTCCGATCCGTATGTCTCACAGCCTTTCCTGATCCAATACAACGGGAAGTCAGAAGACAGAGACATCAATCGGCCGCTCCCGACAGTGACTACGAAAGATCGATTTGCGCTTATCGTGCCTGAAATGTATCCCTTCGGTATCTCGATCAAGTACCGGATGTTAGAGCCCGACGAGCTGGCCCGTGCGATGGGATTCCCCGAGTCATACCACTTCTGCGGAATAAAGAGTGATGTGACCAAGCAGATCGGTAATGCGGTTCCTATTCAGACCGCCCGAAAGCTCATCGAAGAGGTACTCACAACGACGAGTCCTACGATATTCGACTTCTAGTGACTACCTGACTACTGCGCATCACAGTTGAATTATCAAACGACCTAATACAACGCTCAACTAACAAAAACCATGACCGGACGCTACAACTACCCCGTCGTCGTCAAAGCCCGAACCGGGAACCTTCTCGACCGGGTTCGAATCAACGCCCCGACTAAAGAGGCCGCCAAAGACATTTTTGAGTACTACTACGCCGGTTTCAAGATCAGCTATAGCGTCGACGGTGAAAATCGCTGGGAAACCATCTTTGCGAAGAATGCCAATGCTGCGACCGAACGCCTGAAAGAAGAAACTACAGGAACGATTACCGTCCCTCGGACAGAGAAACTCGACTTTGAATACACCGTTGAGGTTGAGGGCCCGGAATCAGCCGAGATGCAAGATCACCGACCGGCCGCTTTCGACCTGCTTGGGTACGCCAAAAACAACCTCCCCGAAGACGTCGAGTGGGACGACCTCCCACATAAGATCCAACAACAGGTCAAGATCGCCAACAAGACTGTTATCCAGTATCTCGATGAAAAGAGCATCCAACATCAAGAGGTGATTGCCGAGCTCGAACGACTCGACGAAGAAGCAACCACAGACACAAACACAGACGGAGATACCGCTGATAGCAAAGTTGAATCAAATGGCAAACAGACAGCCTGGTCGGTTGATCGGATCGACTGACGCTCTTGCTTTCTGCTGTCTGAGCGGCAATTAACTCAATTTCTCACCACAGATGAGTGCGATGTCTGGAACTATCCAGGCACTCACTAGAAACTATGTCCGTACAATCAGTCCCAACAGAGGCCGAAGCCGAAGACGAATCGAATGATGAACTAACCGAAGAAGAGCGTCTACTGGCATCAATCCCGGAAGAATACCGCGACGAACTCTCTGCGGAGGTTGAACAGCCAGCCGCATCCGACGCATCAGTCGAACCAGCATCCACCCCGGCCCCCGCTGATGTCGACCAGCCAACTGACACTCCTGAACTGGACCCAACAGCAGAGCCTGACGTGGGTGATGAATCGAACGATAATGATGAAGATCCAGCCGAAGAAGTCACACCAGAGGCCGACTCGGAGCCCGAACCCGAAAGTGGGGCCGAAGCCGAAGCTGAAGCCGAAGACGGAGATGAAGCGACAGTCGAGGACGAAGTCGAAGATGAATCATCCGAACTGGGCCACAACCGAAACCTCCCACTCCGATCTGGCAGTGTGAGCCTACCTGCTCGCGTCTACGGGTCGTTCGTCGACAACATGACGACGTTCCACAGCGAGGGGCGTCTAGTGTTCTCCGACTCTGGCGTCAACATGTCCGCACCGGACAAATCGAACGTCTGCATGACCGATTCGACTCTCAAACCCGAAGCCTTCGAGTCGTTCGCGGCTCCTGAGACCGAGATCGGGATCGACCTCGAGAAGACCAAGGATGCTCTCAACGTATTCGATGCTGGCAGTGAAATCACGTTGTCGCACGACGAAGAAACCCACCAGCAGTCGCTCGGTGATGACAACCTCAGTTTCGACTTCTCGCTGATCAGTCTGGGCTACCTCGACGAACCTGCAGAAATCCCCGACTTCGCCTACACAGTCTCGTTCACGATCAGCACTGCCGAGTTCAAGCAGATGATCAAAGCCGCAGATATGGTCGGTGACACACTTGTTTTTGCAGCTGACGAAAATTCCCAGTGTATCACCCTCTCGGCCGAAGGTGACACGGATGAAGTCGACAAAGCGTTCGGTCACGATGACGTCGACATCAACAATATCTCTGATGCGGTCTCGATGTACTCGCTGGACTACCTGAAACCCATCAAGAAAACCCTGAAGGGAACGGATGAGGTTACGGTTGAATATGCTGAAAACTTCCCCATCCGAGTCGCCTTCGAACAGCATGACGGTGCCTTGGAAACCGAATTCCTCGTCGCACCCAAGATCCCATCGGACTCGTAGAAGTCGATGGACGCGCGTACGGCAGTCTCAAAATGTGTTTCTGATGGCTGCACTCAACGAATCACTGTCCGATTCGAGGAAGATATTCTCGACAGCGTCGACGCCCTGGTCAAAGAGGGGGATGAGTTCGAAAATCGATCCGAACTGATTCGTGCCGCCGTTTGGTCTCTTGTTGAGAGCGAAGGTGAACTCGAACACGAAGAAGACAGAGAAGACGAAAAAGACGGTAGCGATCAATCTTCAGTCTGAATCCACGTCGAGGCTACGACTGAGTCCCAATTCTCTGAATCAACTGTCTGTGGGCGATTCTCCCACGGGGTCGTCGAAAGATCAACTGCGATGACGTACTCCGAATCGTTGGCTAAATGTGCGTAAACATTGTCTGAGCCATTCGGAACCAACATCTTCTCCCACGAACTGCCCCAACGTTCATCCTCACCTTCGCTTACCAACTGACCTTGTAATTCTTGATACGCCATTTCAGCCGCAGTGGTGGACTCGTATTTCTGTACGTAGACGACGGCTGAGTCTACGCTTTCTGCTCTAAGATCGATTGGATCGCCACCGAGATCGTGTTCTCTGTGAATGCGGATGATTGCCTCTGACGTCCTGAAATCACTACTCGAAAATGGATTGGTGTACTCTAGATCCGTTTCTGCGGAAGTGTGATCAAACGGGGACTGTCGGATGCGAACGTCATCGTATCGGCGGAATGATTCTGGATCTTCGTGGACCATCTGTGTCTGTGTGCCCGAGTCGTCTCGATACATGACCTCAAAAATCTGCATCGGCCCATCTGTATCCGATATAAATCGCTCAATTGGACCGCCAACGACTGGCTCGATTGGGTATCGGCTGTCGATGATGTCTCGCGTTCGACGGTTTCCATAATATCGCCTGAATTGGGAAAGCGATTCGTTGAGGAGTTCTACTTCACCCCGACGTTGGTTTCGCCGCAGTTCATCTTCAAACGAATTGATAACACCACGGTAGTTGAGGTGTGATGAATAGAATTCCCCGAATTCGTCGTCTCCAATCGTTTCGTAGCGTCGTGCTGTTTCTATCAGTAAATCAATCTCCGATCCGCTAACCTCTTCACCGTTTTCTGTGGCCTCAATGAGTTCGAGCGTGATATTCTCGACTTGATTAACCGTAGATCTGTAGCTTGACCGCGATCGGGCATACTCATTTTTGCTCCAGTCCAGGAAGTCGACCACCTCTCTTGTTGCTATTGCTCGCTGTGTGTCTCCACTATCGGCGTCTTCATTTTCGCCTTCGTTTTCGTCTTCTTGATCGGTAGTAGCATCATTTGGTTCGGTCGCGCTATCCGCATCTGGGTTCGGGGTGGCTGATTGTTCTTCTGAGTCAGATAATGACCCGGGCCTGAGACATCCTGCAAGTGCAGCAATTGATAGAGCCGACCCTCCCAGTAGCAATTTCCGCCTCGTATGATTCATGAGATCCTCTGATGTGTAGTTCAAGCAGGCGTACATAACCATTTCTGTCAGTCAATCCGATCAGAGAGGCCAACAACGCCTATTTGTCACACGAGATGGGTGAGATGTCATCTGAAGAACAATCCACGCAAAGCTCTGCGTACCACCCCACTGACGAATACGACCAGCTCGAAGAGCCCGGATCAATGGGTGGTTGGGGAGCAGGCCGACGCAAAAACCTCGAAGCAATCGACAACAAGGACCGGCTCGACGATATCGTCTCTTTCAAATCAATCGAAGAGATGGAGAATGCCGTTCGCGAAATGTCGTTGGCTCATCGGGACACTCGTATTGCCAAAGGGATACCCCAAGACACTGTCGACAAGCTCCGTGCTGTCTACGAAAGTCTCCCTGAAGACGCACAACGAGAGTTCCTGAACGACGACGTCCTCCATCGGCGGATCAATGCGGCTCGTAAAGCGTTCAATCGCTGGCTCGGGAAGTTCAAACGCGAACAACAAATCCCATCATGGGCCGAGGCTGGCCCGTCTAAGTACCCAACAAAGAAAGTCCAGAAGTTACAAAAATACGAACGAGAAGGGAAAGAAGAACTCGATGAGCGTATCGAGAAAATCAAGTCGGGGGCGTCGGGTGGCAAACAGCGAGCTCTCAATGCGGTCGGAAGTAGTGTTGCCGAACAGACGGCCAAAAAAGAACAGAGCGATCGGGAACAACTCCGCGAGCTTATCGACAAAGGCGACATCATTCAGTACCGCAATCCCCGGCTGCAGGTCGGGGCCGTCCACCGCGTCAACAAAAAGTCACTCCGCCTGATTCGGCCGAATCCACGCTATCCAGGTACTAAGCCGATGAGTGATGAACCAGAACCCGAATACCGGAAAGAGACTGTCGACCTCAATCCCCAGTGGCTTGTGAAGATCGGTCGCGATAGCTTCGACGAGCAACTTGAGACGCTTCGTGAGTTCCACGAGGACATCCCAGGGGAGTACGACGAAGCCGTTGCCTATCTTACCGGCGAGGAGGACTCGGCAACCGACGAAACCGAAAAAGAACCGGAACACCACAACCAGGAGCTCGTCGACAAACTTCGCGACGAAGGTATTGATAAGCGTGCGGCGACCTCACTCGCCGACTCCTTTGCCGATGTAGACGATATCGTCGACCAGACAAACGCGCAGCTACAGGACTACAAGTGGGTTGGCCCGGCAACCACACAGCAAATCCGAGCATCGTTCGACGACGGTGTTGGCAACGACTACACCATCAAAGAGCAAGGAGAAGGCTACGAAATAGCCGAATGGACAGAGCCAGCCGATGAGGACGTCGACATCCGTACTGGTGAGATCCTGCTTCGCAAACTCATTAGCGCAGAACACTTCGGACACCACGCCGAGGTTCGCAACGAGATCACTGAGTGGGCCGGCGGACAATCACGGTCGTCTGACTCAGTGGTCGCAGAAGAACTGATTGAAGCGGCCTTCGAACTGCTACCTCGAGAAATCAACTTCGGGACGTTATTCGTCGAAGAGGACTTCGAAGATGGGAGCTACACCGAGGAAGAACGCCATAAGCTGCACTGGAAAGCGGTACTCAAAGCGCGAGCAGTGATGGCATTCTGCGATCTGAATGATAAAAAGAGCGTGCTAGCTGACGCTCAGAGCGAAGCTCAAGCAGAGATTGAACATAAACGCGAAGCCGAAAAGGAAGAACGACACCAGAAACTCGAAGCTCAAAAGATTCTCAACTACGGCAGCGACTACAAGACCATCGCAGGCTGGGAGCGAATCGGCATGTCGACGCACGGTGCTAAACTCGCATACCGAGGCTGGTGGAAAGACCAACCTCATGTTGTCGCACTGTATGAGACCTCAGAGTTCGTCAAAGTCCGTGCATTCCCGTTGATTGAGTGGTACGACGCAAGAGACGCTGCATCAGACTCGGACTGGGCAGACACGCTCGATCAGGCGTTCTCAAACCCAACCGGGAAAACACCCGATACGTTCGAAGAAGGTGCAGGTGACCTACGCGATTGGCTACAGTCCAACGAAAGCGAGGAACCCGAAGACTTCCCCGACTGGAATATGTCGAGTGCCACGTCGGTCAACGGGTGGACGGTAACCAACTGGATTGCCGGCGGAGAGGTAGTTTACGAGGATCGTGACCAGGACGCGGCTATCACAGTCGACGGGCGTTCGCTCATTCTCGAGGACGGATTCGGTGACAAACAGACCATTGAGTTGGAAGATTTCGACGAAGCCCTGAAAAACGCACACGAATTCCTTTCGAACCATATGAGCATCCAGGGCGGTGGGACACCTGTAGAAGTCCCTCGGCCAGATGATGAGTCCGTAGACGACGACAGCGACAGAGGCAGTGGCAGTGGCGGTGAGCAGCAATCAACTGACGACCCAGATGTCGAAGTCGAAGTCGACACCGCCACGGAAGACGACACAGCCGCCACCGAAGCGATAGCAACAGTAGACAGAGCAAATCCCGAGTGGGAGCTTACCGATATGGGCGGCGAAAATACGTACGCCTTCAAGCACACTGGCGGTCGTATAATCACGGTCAAGCGTCACGGTGAGGGCTGGGATGCCGATCTCCAAAATCCGGCGTTCCCCCGACTCACAAAGTGGCTCACAGACGCAGAAGCACGGGAAGATCAGCCGGGAGAGGGCCCCGGTGAGCGTGCCCGAGACCCAGTTAATCTGGACGAAGCTATCGAGGCCGCCAACAACGAAATGAAAGAAACCCCGTCTTCAATCACCGCAAAGTGACTTAAGCGGCCGGCCGAAATGGGTGGACATGAAACAGTGGAAATCACCGCCGCCGACGAACGAGGACAACATCGAAGAGCGCCGACGAAAGAAAATCGCGGGGATCATCATGCACAACTCACCAGCAGAACTCAACACGGTCAAAATGCTCTATTCCCGAAGCCAGCCGTTGGGTACACTCGACGACCTTCTCGAAGATTTAACCGATGAAGGCTACGTCGAGAAAACTGAAGACGGGAAATACGTGGTCACAGACCGCGTAGAGTGATTCTTTTTTCCAACCACTCTCGCTGAGGTCTTGGTGATGTTGTGAGTCCGAAAACGGATTCGCTGTAGAGGGATTCCCTGCGCTCTTTCCCCTGTTGGAGTTGCCGTCCAGTCTATTTCTCGAACTTGATGGGTGGTCATGAGTACGACAGAAAACAGCAGCAGCGGATCGGTCGAACCGTCAAACGTGCTTCCACTCTCGGCATTGCTCGCAGAAGAAGGAACCGTCCCCTTCTGCGGTATGTATGCGAGTGCCGACGCAGAGTACCCAGATATCGTCGACACCCTCGGTGAGCGATACGTCGGGGACGAACCACAATCGTTCGAAGAGGCCATCGAAGTGCTACCCCACGCAGGAGAAGGTCAACTCTGGGCCGACAATGAGTTTGTCCGACTCGACGACGATGGGATCACTGTCGACATCGATACTGAGGGAATCCGTGACGTCCACGGCCTCGACGTTGAGAAAATCGAGCGGCGGGTCGGAGCGTCGTTAGACGAGATCGTGTCGGGCGTCGACGCCGAAGAACTTATTCAAGTCTCCTCACACAAAGACATCATCGACCGACGCCGGCTTGCACTCCGAACACTCGGATACGATGTTGGATTCCGCTGGCAGATCGCTTCAAGTCGGTACACAGCCGGCGACATCCGCGAGTTCTTCCGCCGAAAAATCATTGCCACCCGGAAACACAACGCCGAGACAGCGTTCGGTTGGATTCGACACTACGACTACGGAGGGAGCGTCTCGATCACGACGATATACCCATCGAAGGCTTACGAGGTCGGCTCTCCCGATTCCGGCGAAGTCGAACTTGACGGTGATGAATTCCGAATCGCGCCCCGAGCTGGCAACGAATCCGATTGGAATGTTGAGGCCAATTCGGACAGCACTCTCACGATTTACTACGGCGACCGAGTCGGCTACGACTTCAGAGGTCGACAAAAGCTCTGGGCAAAGCCCGTTATCTTCGTGCCGTCGATGGGCGTCATGATTCCACTGCCTGACCGAGCGACGACACTTGGCCGCAAGCACATCGGGAACATGATGAAGGACGCAGAGGGGTGGCACGAAAAGATTCTCAGTCGGATCGACGATCTGTGTGAGGAGGTCAACAAAGACATCATGCGAGCCCGCTTGGTGGCTCTCGATTTCGATGACCTGCCGTTCTCGATCAAAGAGTTCTACGAATACATCGGCATCCGAAACGAGAAATACGCCGAGAAAGCAGCAAAAAAGGCCAAGCGGTTCGCTTCTCCATCATCCCGGCCTACGCTGTGGAATCTGCAACTCGCACTCAAACTGGCTATTCTGGAGAACTACGAAGGGACAAAAGCCGGCGATACCTATCAGGAGTACCAGGAACTCTCCGGTGAGTTGCTTCGACACCCCGGAACGCAGATCGCGTTGGCCAAAGAAGAACACCGTATCCTCACCCAGGACAGTGACGAGATCGTCATCGACAACGACCAGCAGACACTCGGTGAATCGTTGGCCGACGTCATCAACATGAGCGGGGTGACAGAGAACCAACTGGGAGCGAGCGAAGCCCAGCAGGTACAACAGCGCGTCCAGCAGCGGCTTCCCAGCCAGTCAGACTGATTTGTCGGGGCTGTAACTCAACTTGATTTATCGCTCGTAATGGGCGAGTTCGGAGCTAATAACAATGTCACAAGCCACACAGACAGACAGTAGCCACACCGACGACGAGCGGTTGGTGAGCCATTTCGTATACCAGTCGATCAAAGAAAACGGCGGGCCTGTCTCCGTTGCTACGATCGGATATACAATCGGAGGGTTTGGAGGGCCATCGCAGGAGGACGTTCTCGCAATCATCCAGCGCGGGGAAGGCCAGGGGATATACAATCTCGGTCGGGCCAATACCGGCGAACAGGTGATCGAAAGCGTTGACCGAATAGGCCCCCAACCCGATGTGGTCGCAACCTATTTCGGCCAGCAATCAGGCGAGCGGGACCCACTTTCAGAGCTCGGGTATGTCGGCACCGAAACCGAAGTGGCACTCAACAATAACGGGTTTCACACGTTTGCCGACCTTGCAGACGCCGATCCAGCCGACATTGTCTCTGCCATCAACGACTATCTCGACGACAACGCCCCGCCTTCAGACCTTACCCATCAGGATGTTGCCGGAGTCACTGCATCGGAGATCCGAGAACTCGACAAACAAGGTATCTCAAACAAGCGTGAGTTGCTCAAATCCCATGCCGCGAACATCGTCGACAATGCTTCGCCCAACTCAACGCTGACGCTCTCGAAGGTCACACGACTCCAAAAACAGTTTGAAGACGACGTCGACATTGTCACCGAGCCTGACGCAGAGGCGATAATCGATCAGGCTGTGATGAAACTTCCAAACGCCGGCTCCGTTGCCGAAGCCAGTATCCAACGTCACCGCGAGCGGGTGACAACCCTTGGCCACGCCGGAGCAATCGTCACACAGGTCGATGAGAAAACTGACCGTGTTGGTCGTCCACTCGCAGTTGCAGACCCGTCTGTCGACATCTCTGACGACGAAGCAGTCTACGTGTCTGATACAGGCCACAACGCAGATGATCCTGTACGGACCGGGCTGACTGTCTTGGAAGACGTCGGCTACGACCTCGTCCCAAAATTGGCTACCGACCCTGACGCGGGCCACTCTGCGCTCCCAGTCGACGAGAATGGCGAGGTTATCGCACCGAGCATCCCACTCGAACGCGACCTAAAAATGCCACTTGACGAGCTGATCGCCAAGAAACTTGCACGGAACGTCCCTGTTCGGATCGTTGGCCCTCGGGGGAGTGGCAAGAACTATCTCACGAAGTACATCTGCTACAAAACGAATCGTGGCTACCGAAGCATCGACGTCGACCGCTCAACGATGCCCCAAGACCTGTTCGGGCCTATCTCGCCCAACGAGGACGGAAAGCTCTAACCAAAGAACGCCTCAGTCAAGCAGGGGCTTTTAAACGGGGATGTGGTGGTGCTCAATGAATTCCCCGTGATGACAGCCGGTGCTGCGATTTCTATGCACCAACTCTTGAACGAGAACAAGATCGTCATCAAGTCCCACGGCCAGGAGATTGAGCCACATCCAGAGGCGCGTATCGTGATTACGATGAATCCTCCTACCCGAGAGTACCGGGACTCAGAGCCGATGAACAGCGCGACTCGTGGACGATTCCGCAGTTTCTGGCAGGGATACCCAGATACAGTCGAAGCCGAAGTCGACGCGCTCTACGACCAAGTGAATACACCCGATCTGGTCGTCGACGAGACAACGCTCACCAAGATCGTCGAGGTCGCACACCGGACCCGGGAGGACGTCAACGAGAATTGGCCGACACTGTCGACACGGAATCTTACAATCGTCTGCGAACATATCGCGGACGGGGCTTCGCCACAAGCCGCACTACGAAACGTCATTCGGATGGTCGCAGAGCCTAATCAGTACGCCGACGACGCGTTTGAGGCCGTTGCGGAGATTTTTTGAACCGTCGCTCAAATCTGGTGAAAGATTGACAATCGAGACCGACTGTTCGTGGGTCGCAAAAGTGTCATTTTTCTCTCTCGATCTGTGAAGATATCATGCACGAAGTGACCACACAAGCCGAATACTATGAGGTAGTCGAACAGCTCTACCTTGAGTTTCAGTCCGAAATCGAAGACGGCTGTGCGCGAAACATCGCAAACCAACTAGTTGGCACATTCAGAGTGAGCAACGGCATTCCACTCGTATACCACAGCGCGGAGTACGAAGGTGGAGCCGTTGAGACACTCAACGAGCGACTCAATCCCTTCGACATTTTAGGCTACACTGACATCGAGAGGCTTCCTGGACGGCGGAAAAAAGAGCAAGAAAATGCTTCCATTCGGGCACAAGAATGTCTCACACTCGACCTTCTCGATCAACTGTACGCCGATGAAGGTACAAACTCCCTTGGGGTGAGCCAATGAATCAAGGATCGATATCAGACTTCGACCCATCTACCTCTGAAAATGGAACCACCGAGGGCTCCGATTGTGAACTTGGCCCGTGGCCCGACGAGCTGCCCGCCGAATTACAGAAAGGCCAGTACCCACCGATCCACTCCAACAATCCAATCACAGATGGTGGCGAAGAATTAGAAGTCAAACCCGGCGACGTTGACTGTTATCGGACCATTATCGAAGGCGAGGTGCGATTCTTCGGATTCCTCTTACTGCAGCAAACAAACTCGACTGTGTACGTATATTGTATTCACACCGGAGCGTACTCTACTTTCGATGCAGACGCTTTCGCTGATGATTTAGCGACCACTCAGCGACACATCTACCGAGACGTCGTTGAATCGTAGTCGTCTTCGCTACCCCATTACCCATGAGCCAAGCACGTAAACCAACCAGTCGGCGGATAGCACAGCAAATCGCGACTCAAACACCAAGAGATGTGCGACTCTCGGCCCAACGAGCAGATCACCTCACTCGGTACATACACGGGCTCTTGCCCTCAAATATCCGAGCGTCAGTCGATGTCAGAATCTCCGAACACGTTGATACCGCAGCGGTGCTTCCCGCCAACGAAGACGATCTCTATCATAGCAAACAGACGGATCTCGAACGACACCAAGCCAAGCAGATCGTCGACAGTACGGACGCCGACTACATCGTCCTGATAACCGGGAAGGAAACAGCAACCGACTCCATTCCTCTCGACGACCAACTAACGGCCGACTCAGCATTTCAATTCGGTGCTGCGCTGCACGAAACGCTCCATATTATCAAAACAGCGTTCAAGGCCGTTGATGAGCTAGTCAAATCAGAGGTCGAAGAACAATACCAGGACTACACCCGTCGGCTCATCAATATTACTGAGGACGGAGCCATTGAGCATGAGGCGACAACTGGTGATGAATTCGGGAACCGTCCAGCTTCCCGACTACGTCTTGTTCGGGAAATTCTCACGGTGAAGGTCGACGGCTACTCCGAACTCCCTAACCAAGCACGAGAATTCTCTTTCGGGGGTGCTGTAGAAAAGGCCCTTTTCGACAAGCTCATTTTCGATTCGGGAGTGACCGACGCGCTCCTCGACAAGTCAGATGATCGGGTTGGCTTCTCAACCGACGATGAGTACAACGCATTTGTTGAGGTGTTCGGCGAAATCGAATCGCTTGCTGCAGACATCCTCTCAATCAGGAGCGATCACAGCGACCGGCTATTCGAAGACGATAAAGAAGCCTCAATCAAGCGAGCCAAACGCACGCTCCAGTTCTGGAACGACGTTCTCAAGCCGATTAAAGAAAGTCCTGAAGAGTCCGGTCAGCAAGGCCAGCAAGACCAAGCGGGCCAAAGTGAAACAGCGCCCAACAGCCCCGACGAAAGCTCCGGAAACAGTGGAGGGTCCAACCCCGAATCGGAAGCAACCGATAACAGCGGACAAAGTGGTGTGTCGGAAAACGAAACCACAGCCAGTGATAGCCCATCGGACGGCAACCAGCAAGCCGAGAACGCGCCACAGACGCCGTTGGACTCAGTAGACCCAGAGAACATCTCGTTTGAACCGAACAGCGGTGACAGGTCACTACAGGACCTACAGGAACATCCAGACATCGGAGACGAGCCAGATCCTGATACTGTCGACTTCGAACCGGCTCAACAACCAGCTCCTGAATCGCAGTCGCAACCACAGTCTCAATCACAATCACAACCATCGTCAGACTCGCCCGTTGACGAGGGCGGGGAACCACCATTGGCCAGTGGCCAACAGGAAGCCACAGAAGACTCGCTCTCGGGAGACGGCCACAACGAAGGCCAACAGGACTCGGACAGTCTCGAAAGCTCACACGAGGCTGTCGGGGACGTGGACGAGAACGAAAACGAGGACGGAGATGCACAAGCAGAATCTGAAAGCAGTTATGGATCATCAGGAGATGAATCAGAGGCAAACCAGACACCTCTGAGCGAGTCGACGTCTTCGAGAGGCCAATCGACGTTCGGGGATTTCTTCGGAGACCAGTCGCCTACCAGCGAATCGGGGTCCGAAGAGAGCGAACAGGAACCAGCGAGTGCGGGGAGAGCAGAGAGCAGCGAAAACGACAGCGGCGGCGACGGAGAGAGCGAAAGCA
>LFFM01000519.1_pt1 | contig 27130 bp, 26 predicted proteins | sample 643131 | NCBI WGS metagenome assembly LFFM01 (sample SAMN03777445, study PRJNA286221) | soda lake metagenome | biome: soda lake; feature: Kulunda steppe; material: water; isolation source: sample Tc-Br brine of Tanatar trona crystallizer | place: Russia: Kulunda steppe | collected 2011-07
AATCCGACAACCCGGACGCCAACCACCGCCGATCTGTGACGACGTGGTGCCCGCCGCTTCGGGATCGTACTTGACGCTGTTGTGGGTCCATACCTGCGTCCAGTAGCCGGTGGCGTATTCGCGGGTGATATTAACGGCAATGTGACGCGTAATACGGAACGCTTACAATGCTAATTCATCTACTGGGAAGCAGGGAAAATGAACACCACGGATTGTAAAGACGAGTCGGAGTCCGATGTGGACGGCGTCTTTCGGGCAACGTACGACTGGTCGACGACAAAGCCCAGCACCGGAATTATCGAAACGATCACGATGACGCACGACGGTGGCCCGACTGCGCTCGACCCGCTGTATGACTCCGTCGATCCGGACGCCCTCGACGCCTTTTTTCGCTTGCCTCCTGAGGGATCGGACGCCGAGACGGCGACAGTCTCGTTCGTCCACGCCGGCTACGACGTGACGGCCCACAGCGACGGGCTGGTCGTCGTTCGGCACACCGAGTGAATCGCCTCGGGGTCAAGCCCCGAGGCACTCGGCCTGCTCCGCCTGTAGATCCGCCGGGTACACCCGATGCTCGCTGGTGTGTTTGGTACCGATCGAACCGAAGAGTCACACACTGACCGTCCGGACACGAGTAACGGGAGTGGGGTCTTTGGTCCGTGTCCGCGTCAGTGTGCGACCCACAGTTTCGACCACAGGAGTATTGTTATCCGGTAGTTACTCCCGGGGTCAAGCCCCAGGGCAGTCGCCTTGTACCGCCTGTACACCGGAGTGAGCGGTGACCGAACCGGCTCTCACCGGGTGCCCGCACGCCGCGGTCGGCGCCCCCGAAAACGGGGGTCGCTCGGACTCACTCGACTGTGACGCTTTTGGCGAGATTTCGCGGCTTGTCTATCGAACGGCCGCGGATCGCGGCGGCGTGGTAGGCGAGCAACTGCAGGTGGACGTTCGCGAGGACCCCGACCAGTTCCGGTTCGAGCGCCGGGACTGAGAGGTACTCCTCGACGGTGTCGCGGGCCGCAACCGCGGACTCGGGGCCGACGCCGATGACGGACGCCCCGCGGCTCTGTGCCTCGCGGACGTTGTGCAGCGTCTTCTCGTCGTGGCGGCCGGTGAAGACGGCGACGATCACGGTGTCTTCGGTCACGAGCGCGAGCGGGCCGTGTTTGAGCTCGCCGGCCGCGAACCCCTCCGCGTGATCGTACGTGATCTCCTTGAATTTGAGCGCGCCCTCCAGTGCGACCGGGTAGCCGACGCCGCGGCCCAGAAAGAAGTACGAACTCGCGTCCGAGAACTCCCGTGCGAGCGCTTCGGGACCGGCGGAGCCGACGACCGTCTCGACCGCCGCCGGGAGCCGGTCGAGGCCGTCGAGGACCCGACCGATCCGGTCCGTGGAGTCGCCACCGGAGTCTCTATCCGCCACGAACCGGCCGGCGAGAAGCGCCAGCGTTGCGACCTGCGAGGAGAACGTCTTCGTGGCAGCGACGCCGATCTCCGGGCCGGCCTGGATGAAAAGCGAGTGGTCGGCCTCCCGTGCCGCCGTCGACCCGACGACGTTCGTCACGGCGAGCGTCCGGGAAGGGGAGCCGGCGGCGACGCGCAACGCCGCCAGCGTGTCGGCCGTCTCCCCGCTCTGTGTCACCGCGATCACGAGCGTCCGGTCGTCGAGCGGCGTCGGGTCGTAAGCGAACTCGTTGGATCGAGCGACGGTGGCGGTGACACCGGCTCGACGGAGCAACACGCTCCCGTACATCGCGGCGTGATACGACGTGCCGCAGGCGACGAACACCACGTGTTCGATGTCCGAAAGCGATCCGGGGGGAAACTGTTCGAGGGTCGCGGTTCCGTCCTCGATTCGACCCTCGAGGGCCTGTCTGAGCGCGACGGGTTGCTCGTCGATCTCCTTTCGCATGAAGTGGCTGTACGCCCCTTTTTGTGCGTCGCCCGCATCCCAGTTGATGCTCTCGACCGGCCGCTCGAGCGGGGTTCCCGAGGCGTCGGTGATGCGATACCCGTCGGGGGCGATGGCGACGTAGTCGTCCTCCTCGAGGTACACGACCGTATCGGTGAAATCCAGGAAGGCGGGCGCATCGCTTGCGACGTACGTCGCGTCGTATCCGACACCGAGGACAAGCGGCGACCCGTGTCGCGTCGCGAACACCGTCTCCGTCGAGTCGATCGTGACCGCGAGCGCGTAACTCCCCTCGAGTCGGTCGACGGCCGCACGGAACGCGGCCTCCGGACTCATCCCCAGATCGAGTTCCTCGGCGATGAGGTGCGGGACGACCTCGGTGTCCGTTTCGCTCTCGAAGCGGTGGCCCCGTTCGCGGAGTTCCGCTCGAAGCGATCCGTGGTTCTGGATGATGCCGTTGTGGGCGACGGCGACCCGGTTTTGACAGTCGGTGTGTGGGTGGGCGTTCGCATCCGACGGCCGTCCGTGGGTGCTCCAGCGGGTGTGTCCGAGACCGCTGTTGCCGGGGAGCGAACGACCCTCGAGTGCTGCACGCAGTTCGGACGTCTCGCCTTCACGTTTGCAGACCTCGATCGTTCCGCCGGACTGTATCGCGATCCCCGCGGAATCGTAGCCGCGGTACTCGAGGTTCTCCAGCCCCGCCATGAGTTCCTCGAGCGCCCCGCCGTTCCCGACCCTGGCGATGATCCCACACATCTCAACGTACCCTCCGTCGTGTGGTGCCATTCGGTCGGGGCCGGGATGGGACGGATCCGTTCGTCGTAAACGCCGCTTCTCGATAGGATGGGGACACAACTACTGGGATAGATCCGAGACAGTGATTTTGTTATGTGGTACCGAACCCGAGCCGCGACCGGTAGTTGGATCACGTCTCGAGACGGTGGAACGCGTCTCCGGGTCACTCCCGAAGGAGGGAGAGATCCGAATCGGAGGCGGCGACCGCGTGAACCGTTGCCAGGAGGAACGCCGAGAACATGGCGACCGAGACGACGGCGGGGACGACGCTGCTAGCGAACATCGATGCGGCGAACACTCCGAGACACCCCGAAAGCGAAAGCGCGCCGTAGTACCGATACCACGGCGTGTCGGCCGTGTCCGCTTGCTCCAAATACTCGGTGAACGCCTCGGCGTGGGGGCCCCGTTTGACGGTCCCCCTGTTGCGCTCGAACTCGATTGCCCCGGCGTCGTCCATCCGGGGCAGGTGACACTGGTACAGACCGACGTACACCCGCTTTCGTTCCTGGGCGTACAGCGCATGCGGCGGTTTGTCGTTCTCTATGCCGCCGATGTGTTCGGCAAGGTCGCTCAGCGTCGTCGAGCCGTCCCGGTCCTCGATCGCCTGAAGAACCAGCCGGCGCCGACTGTTTCGGAGAATGTCGAAGACGGTATCGAGCGAAACGTCTCCGGGGTCTACGTCCGACTCGAACGCTCCGGATCCGCCCCGAGGTGACGAGTCCGGCGCCGGTGACGAAGGGTCCTGTATCGCCTCCGCGGAATCCCCTGAGTTTCCCCCCACCCCTGCGTCGTGTTGCAGTTCGTTGGCCGATACGGCCGGACGCAGGCATCTCTCGCTGCCGGTTATGCAGTTCATTATATCGACAACCCTTTTCAAAACGGCATATTATAAATATACCGGCCGAACTCAATCGTTCAATTATTTTTGCCTTACGTATTAGACTCACTTACTCGGGAAGATATAACAGCACGATTGACACAGTATCTCACAGTTACTTGGAAACTCGGGATTCAGGCCACAGAGGAGTTTGAATCGGGGGCGGAAGTCACGTGTCGGAGGCGGTAATAGAGTTATTACAAAATAGAAACCCACCTCAGACGCACGTAGGATGTCATCGACCGAAAAAAACGTGCCGGGAAGTATCCGCGCAACGATCGTCCACAACGAGTCCTCCCCGGACGAGTGTACGCTCCACCCCGCACGGCCCCGGGAAGACGAACACACGACGGCGTGGATAACCGCGAGGGAAGGGTCGTTCGTCCGGCTCGCGTCGTGCAGATAGCGATCGAAGAACGGGTTGCCGCTCCGAAAACCCGACGCATACGGCCGTTAAGCAGGATTATGGGCCGTATAATTAGCACCGCTTCGTCGAAACGCCGAACCGTCCGTGCCGAAACGGCCACCACGGCAGGGATAGAGCACGGGGAACGGATCACGGCTGGTGGGACCTCGATAGCGTGAAACCGGGAGAAGCCGGCGACCGTCCGTACTCCCCGTTCGACGGATCACAGATCATGACCACGACGGGAACGAACGCGCTCGGACGCTGCCCGGAGTGCGATGCGGAGATACCCGCCTCGCGGATCCTGATAGAGTACGAAACGGCGGAGGGAACGGAGGCGTTCGCGGAGTGTCCGGGGTGTCTCGATGTGGTGCATCCACGGTAGCGGTGCTGTGGGGGGTCCTGTGGTAACCGTTCCCCGGTAGCTTCCCTGATTCCCATCCACCACGGGGGACAACCAGCGGCTACCCCGCTCCGTCAGTTCTCACCCGGCGGCGAGAGGGTTCGACCGAACTCGTCGAACTCCTCGAACGGTTCGGGGAACTCACTCGGGAGCTGACGGCTCTCTCGGTTGTCGATGAGCGGGCCAAGGTCTTCTGCAACGGGTTCCCAGCCGGGTTTGATTTTCACGCTTTTGGCCGGCGACCCGGCGGCGATGTGGTGGGCGGGGACGTCCCCGAGCGTGGTCGCTCCCGAACCGACCATCGCGTTGTGCCCGATCCGACAGCCGGCGCTTATCATCGATCCGTACCCGAGTCGCACGTCGTCCTCCAGTATCGTCTCGTAGTTCGTCACGTCGCTTTGGTCGACGGTGTCGTGGGCGTGGGTGTGGATGTGGCTCCTGTCGGCGACCGAAACGCGGTCACCGATCGACAGCTTCCCCCGGTCGTCGAGGAGGACATCGTTGTGAATGACGACGTTGTCACCCATCTCGACGTTGTGGCCACACTGGATCTTGATTCCGCCGAACAGCCGGAGATTCTCGCCCGCCTCGGCGAAGAGGTGGTTCGCCAGCGTCTGCCGAAACGGGAGCGCGAAGGCGAGGTTGTTCGACAGCGGCGACAGATCGAAGCCGTTCCAGAGATACCGGATGCACTTGGCCTCCCGAAGCCTCGAGAGCTCCTGTTCGGCCCAGTGTTCGGTCTCGATGAGCGCGTTCCGCGGATCGTAGCTCCGGACCCGCATCCGCGTCATCGGCGAAAGTGACTCCCCGTCGCGGTAGCGTTCGTAAGCATCCCGGTCACCGAACAGGTCGGCGAGGATCTCGCCGACTGCGTCGGCCACGTCCGAATCCGACAGCCGGTCGTCGACGTAGTCGATGGTTTCGTCGATCGACGCCTGAACCGCCGGCGGAACGTCGACGTGTCGTTTGGTCATGGCGTCGACCCACCCGCTGTCGCCGTCGTTAGGGTCGTCGCACGGTCGGACGAATGGGCCGGTGTTCGATTCACCTGCGTCCTCATATACCAAAGTTGAGTTAATATATAATAAGATCTCGGGTTAATGCATACGTTTTCACCAACTTTCCTCCGACTAAGCTTTATGTTGTAATTTTTGGAGCCGTAACCAAACGCGTGGTCCGGTGGGATGATCGTGCGCATGGTTTATACGGGTCCGAGGCGGCGTCAGATCTCGCCGTTCATCGCCCGGACCAGTCGGTCCTCGAACGCCTCGAAATCCGGATTCCCGTCGCCGTCGGTCGGCATACCGCTGAGAGGCACCTGGCCGCCGGCCATGCGGGCGTGGCCGCCGGCGCTCGCCGTCTCGATACCCTTGACGGCGTGTTGGAGACACTCGCCCATGTGGACGCGGTCGTCGTTCGATCGGGCCGAGACGTGGACGACGCCGTCCGCGAGGCCGTACAGAACGACAGCCGTCGTCCCCTCGAGGCGTATCAGTTCCTCGACCGCCTGCGAGAGCGCGTCGACGTCGCGGACCTCGCCGACGTTGCAGATACCGAACGATCCGTCCACCCGGACGCTGTTGATCGCGTTGGCTTTCACCCGGAGGACGTCGTGGGACACCCCCGGGGTGGCGATCCGCCGGAGCAGATCGCCGTCGATGGCGGGAAACAGCGTCGCACACATCGTGAAGTCGGTGTTCGTACAGCCGTGCGTCAGGTTCTTGGTATCGGATTGAACACCGTACGTGAGCCCCGTCGCGAGTTCGCTGTCGACGACGAACTCGCCGTCGGACTCGCGCCCGTTGGGGTCGAAGACGGCATCGAGACCGATGAGATACTCGGTCAGGATCGAGGCGGTCGCGCCGTAGTCCACCCGGGTGTCGGTGAACTCGTCTCCGGCCCCGTTCCCCGGATGATGGTCGACGACGGCCACCGGTTCGACGCCCTCTGAGCCGATAAACCCCCGAGGTGTGTTGTGGTCGACGAGAACGACCCGGTCGGGCCGGTCGATATCGGAGACGGCTTCGATCCGCTCGCAGTCGAACCCCAGAACCGTCCGGAACGCCCGGTTCTCCGGCCGGCGGATCTCCCCCGGATACTGGACGGTCGTCTCGGTGTTGACCCGGTCGCCGATCGCTTCGACCGCCATCGCCGAGGCCATCGCGTCGGGGTCGGGGTTCGGGTGCATGAGCACCGTGACCTCGTCGTAGCGCTTCAGCAGGGACCGGAACCGTTCGCCCTTCGAACGCCGGAGTCGCCGGGCCAGCCGGTAGAGGCCGTACAGGCCGACGAGCACCACCACCGCACCCACGGGATAATAGAGGGGGTCCCCCGGAACGGACCCGAACTCCAACGACCCACGAAACAGCCTCGAAACAGCCTCGGGGAGGCCCCGTACGGCTACAACGGACCCATCAGTGGCGGTCGCCGTGGTCACGTGGTTCGGTACCATAGCGTTTCGATCTTTGACGTTCCCGATCAAAAACGTTCGTGGCGGACGCGTTGGGTTCGCCGAGACTGCGTTGGCGAACCCACCCCGTCGTCTCCCCGCCCCCACCAACGTATATATATCGAGTGGTCGATACCACGTCCTACGATGGCAAACCACCCCACGATCGGTGACACGCTCGAACAAACCGTCGCACGACACCCGGACAACGACGCCATCGTGTACCCCCGTCGGGACCAGCGGTGGACGTACGCGGAGTTCGACGAGCGGGTCAACCGACTCGCGAACTCGCTTTCGGAACTGGGAATAAAGAAGGGCGACCGGGTCGCCACCGTCCTTTATAATGGGTCGGAGATGGCGCTTGCGGTGTACGCCTGTGCGAAGCTTGGAGCCGTCTTCACGCCGTTGAACTTCCGGCTGCCTGCAGACGAGATCGAGTACATCGTCAACGACGCAGCGGCGACGGCCGTCCTGTTCGAGTCCGCGACACGCGGGGCCGTCGAGGGGGCCCGCCCGGAACTCGACACCGTCGAGGAGTATATTTACGTCGACGACGGGGCGCCCGCGTACGCTCGCGACTTCTACAGGCTCGTCGAATCGGGCGACAGCGACGCGCCGGACGTGCTCGTCGAGGAGGACGACACCTACGCGTTCATTTACACGTCCGGGACGACGGGTCGGCCGAAAGGCGTCGTCCACGAGCACCGCAACATGATGGAGCACAACTACCTCTGTATCGCCGAAATGAGCCTCACGCGGAACGACGTCGGGCTCTCGGTCATGCCGCTGTATCACTGTGCGGAGCTGCACGTCTGTCTGTTCCCCCGGGTCCAACGCGGCGTGACGAACGTCATCCACCACGAGTTCGAACCGGACCGGGCGCTGGAGGCGATCGCGGAGCACGACGTCTCGGTGCTGTTCGGGGCACCGACCGCCTGGAACGCCCTCGCGTCGGCGGCGGCCGGGACCGACGTCGACGTCTCCTCGCTTCGGTTGGGCGTGTACGGTGCGGCCCCGATGCCGGAAGACGTCCTGAAAAACGCGCGCGAACAGCTCTGTGAGGCGTACTTACAGGCGTACGGGATGACTGAAATCGGCCCCTGCGGGGTGTTTCAGCCCCCCGAAGACCAGATTCCGAAACAGGGTTCGGCCGGCCTCCCGGCGCTCAACCACGAAGTGCGGATCGTCGATCCTGACGGGGACCCGGACGACCCGGTCGACGAGGGCGATGCCGGGGAGATCCTCATCTCGAGCCCCTGTACCATGCAGGAGTACTGGAACCGCCCGGAGGCGACGGCGCAGTCGCTGCGGGTCGACGGTTCGGGGACCGAGTGGTACTACACGGGCGATATCGGGTATTTCGACGGGGACGGCTATCTCTACGTCGTCGACAGGAAGGACGATATGATCATTTCCGGGGGCGAGAACGTTTACCCCGCGGCGGTCGAAAACGCGCTGTTTTCACACGCGGCCGTCAGCGAGGCCGCAGTCGTCGGCGAACCGGACGAGGAGTGGGGGGAGTTGATCGTCGCCTACGTCGTCGCCGACGGCGACGCGTCGGCCGAGGATCTCGACCGGTATCTCCTCGATAGCGACGCGCTCGCGGATTTCAAGCGCCCCCGGACGTACTATTTCGTCGACGAGCTGCCGAAGAACCCGAGCGGGAAGATACAGAAGTTCAAACTCCGCAACGACGAGGCGGAGCTCCGACCCGACACCGAGACGGTCGAATAGAGCCGTTCGATGGCGTTCAAATCGGTGTCGTGCTCAACGGCGCCTCACACTCCGGGCTGTCTTTTATTATTCGCTGCGTCATACACGTGTTCGATGGTTCAAACAGGAGACACCGCACCGACGTTTACCGCGACGGTCGGAACGAGCGACCACGAGACGTTCGAACTCGACGATCACCTCGGCGACGGGCCCGTCGTACTCGCGTTCTTCCCGGGGGCGTTCACGCCGCCGTGTACGAACGAGATGATCGCGTTTCAGGAGCGCCACGGGGACTTCGCTGACGCGGGGGCCGCCCTTTTCGGTATCAGCGCCGACTCGCCGTTCTCGCTCGGCCGATTCAGCGAGGAACACGGGCTGGAGTTCGACCTAGTGAGCGACATGGGCGAAGCGGCGATCGGCGCCTACGACGTCGGGATCGATATTGCGAATCTCGGCCTCCACGGTATCGCGAACCGCGCCGTCTTCGTCATCGACGCCGACGGGACGGTAACGTACGACTGGGTCGCCGACGATCCGACGAACGAACCCGACTACGACGAGGTCCTCGAGGCGGTCGGGGCCGCCTGAGCGGAGCGGATGATTCGACGGCGACGACGGGGCGCCGCCGGACGAAAAAGCTACTCGAGGTCCGGACTACCTTCCGATGGACCGTCGGCGACCCCGGACCGTTCGCCGCTTCCATCGGGCACGACCGGATCGCCACCGGCAGCGTTTGCGATGTCGCCGTCCCGTTCTCCGGACGATTCCGTCGGGGCGTTCCGCGACGGGTCAACCCCCGGTCCGGAGTCGACGGATCGGTCCTTCGGGGCGTACGTGTAGAGGACGTCGTCGACGACGTAGTACAGCGACCGCGTCGGGTCCTCGATCACCCGGCTGTTCGTATCGACTGCGACGTCGACCAGCCCTTCGAGGGAGTCGGTTTCGATCCGGGTTTCGGCATCGATCGGCGATGAGCCGGCCCCCGTCGTGATCCAGTCGTCGAACCGCGAGCGCTCCGTGTGTTGTCGAAGCCGCCGGTGTTCCGACGCCGACAACGAAACCGCTCCCCGATGCCGGAGCCCGCCGAGGGCGCCGCCGAGCAACAGTCCGACGAGCAACGCCGCCGGTCCGAAGACAGTGTAAAACGGACCATAGGAGCGTTCGACCGGTTCTTCGACGACCCGCTGGTGAGTGTCGGTGTAGGTTCCGGGTGTGTCGACGGCGTACGTCGATCCGCCGGGGTCGATGGAGAACGTGTTCGTGTGGCCGGTTTCCACGGGTCCACCCGACACCGAACCGCTCGCGTGAACCGACGCCTCGATCAGGATCTCCGTCTCGCCGGCCGAGCTCCCGAGTTCCCCCTCGATCTCCGAAACCTGTCGTTGGATCGCCGGAACGTCGAGTTCGAACGATGCGGTCGCCGCCTCGTCGGGCGCGAGACCGCTGACGGTCTGGTTGTCGATTTCCTCGCGCCGTTCCCAGAGGGTCTCGCCGCCGCTCGTCGAGCGAAGGAGCAAAGACAGCGTGATCGTCGCGTCGAGGTCGCCGGCGGCGGCGGCGTACTCGTACCGGTAGGTCCCGGCCAGTCGCGGCGAGATGCGCGTATAATACGTCTCTCGATCCTGCAGGGATTCCCCCAGATCGAACACCGCACTCTCGTTTGTGACCGTCGCTTCGTGGGAGAATCCGCCCGTCTCCCGCCACTCGGTTTCGACCCGCTCTTCGGAGATGGTTCCGGGATCAGCGTAACCGGTGTAGCTCAACACGCCGCCGGCAGCCGCCAAAACGACGGCAAAGAGGAGGACGAACACGAAGTAGCGATCGAGAAGCCGCCTCGCCTTGAGCCCTCTCGGCGAGTTCCACGCGGAACTCACGCGTTGGCCCGTCCGATCGCTCGAAAAGCCCTCCTCGCCGGTGCTCGCGTCGTCGTTGACCGACTCGGGATCCCCGTCAGTCATGGCCTCCACCCCGGTTTTCGGCTCCGGAGCGGACGGGGCGCGACGTGTCGTCCGAACGCGGTGTGTCCCCCCGGCAGCCACACTCGTGCGATGCGATCATGCTGACCGGTGGTTCGCGACCCGTTTGTTTAGGTAATGAGACAGTACGGAGCCGAACGTCGACCACAAAGACCGGTTACCGGTCGGTACTCGACGCCACGCGACGGCTAGTTGCCGAGAGTGTCGGGCACGCCGTCGCTTCCCCCGTCGCCGTCACCGCCGTTCGCGCTTTCGTCAGCACCCTCCCTGTTATCCCCGTTGGATTCGCTGGGGGCCGGAACCGGACACCGACTGTGGCCGACGACATCGACGGTTATTCGAGTTGTAACCCCGGTCACCGAGGCGACGACCGTGATCTCGCCGGGTACGGGCCTGAACGGAACCGTGAATCGATGGCTATCTTGGGGAGTGATTTCGGGTTTGAACACGCGGTTGCTCACCATCCGTTCGTCACCGGTTATCCGCTCGACGGTGACTGGCTGCCCCAGTCGGTTCGTGACTTCGACGCTGACCGGCGTGGCGCTGTTCGTGCCGTTCGACGCGTTACCGGAACCTCCTCGTGCGCTCTCGTCGGGCAAATAACACGCCTCGATACCGATCGCTGCCCGATCGTTGTCCACGACCCGAATGTCGGAACCACGATCGAGATCCATCGCAGCGAACCCGCCGCTTGCGAGGACGGCGAGCGCCAGTGCGAGCGCGAAGAGTCCGGCAGTGAGCTGTCTATATGTCATTGGTGTATATCGAGTCGATCGCTGGTTCGAACCCCGTTCGACCGTGCATCTACAGTGTGGACGAGCGTCGAAACCGCAAACACCGCGAAGACGATCGTGCCGACCGTCGTGCCCGAAACGCTCCCGAAGGGATACACGCCGAACCAGTTCGCGACGATCACCCCGGTTGCGGCGGCCGACAGCGTGAGATACCGGGTATGCCACGCGGTGTCCCTCGGATCGCGATCGAGATACAACCCCACTCTATCGGCCGCGTCGCCGGGTTCGACCCGGTTCGTGTCCGGGTCGTATTCGACGATCCCCGCGTCGTCCAGTTTCGGCAGGTGGGTCTGTCGGAGCGTGTTGTAGACGCGCTTGCGCTGTGCCGGGGAGACGTCGTCCGGCGGCGTGTCGGTCTCCCAGGCAGTGACGTAATCGACGAGATCGCTGAACTCGAGCGGACCGTCCTCCTCGGTTCGGTTCAGATAGCGTATGACACACTGGCGACGCCGGTTGCACAACACGTTGAATACCTCCTGTCGGGAGGGTCCTTCGAACCCTCCGGCTCCGGTTACCGTTCCGAGCAACCCCTTCCGTCCCGAGCGTATGTTTGAATCCATGATCCTGTCGGTTTCTGACCCGCCGGGCGATGCGGTGTCGGTGTTCCGGATGAGTGCCCCCGTGTGCAAAAGTAATCGTAGCTTGCAGCACCGAAGCCGGCGATATACGGTCGATAACCGCGGGACGCGTCCATCACGATCCGCTGGCTACCGCCTCGGGGGAGCGCAGCCGCTGGGTCCGTGATCGTCGATGAAAAATAGCCTCGGTCGGGAACCAGGGGGAAACAGGCGAACCCGACTAGAGGTCGTCCACAGTGAACTCGTCGTGGCTGCCGGCCCGCACGACGATCTCGCCGCTGAGGTCAGTTTCGTCCGGATCAACGCCGTTCACGTTCACGAGAATCGTGACGTAGGCGCTACTCCCGGAACGGAGATTCGACGACCCCTTCGCGTCGTCGGTAAAGAGGATGCTCCCGTCGCGGTCCTTGCTGGCGGCCGTCGCGAGCTCCTCTCTCGTTTCGGAGGACGGCGCGTTCTCGTCGTCCGTGACCGCGACCATGTAGATCGTGGTATCACCGGGGAGCCCGTCGTATTCCTCGGGGGTCCGGTAGGTGAGTTCGACGGCCCGATCCTTGCCCGACTGGTTTATCAGTTTGAACGCGTGATTTTGACTGATCGGGGTTTTCGTATCGATCGCGACCTGATCGACCGTCGGAATATTTCCGCTTTGATCGACGAGATTGTATAGATCCTCGACGTCGCCCAGGCCACCGACCTGGTAGGTGGAGTTGGGGTTGACGCCGTCGCCGTGATCGTCCAGATCGAAATCGATCTCGAGCTGGCCGTCGCTCGTGCCGGTGACCAGATCGGTGTCGCCCGCTTTCAGCCCGATCAGTGCGCTCTCGTCGTTGACCACGTCGATAGTTGCCTCACGTCCATCGGCCTGCATGGCCGTGAACGCGCCTGTACCGACGGACGCCGCCGCACCGGATGCCAGCGCGCCCATACCGATTACGAATTTTCGTCGTTCCATTGTTGCTAGTACCTCGCGTGCGTCCTCCACCCCCCGGCCGCACCGCCCCGAGAGGGGAACGCCGCACTGTCGCCTATGACCGTCTCCCCCCTCGTATTGAGTCGTCTGAACGAGGACAATCGATCCATGTTCGGCCAGTAATGGATCGTTGTAGGTAGTCCGACCGCGACACTCCCCAGTTGCGGCACTAACGACGAGCGATCCGGAGCCGGTCCTCGATGCAGTACAATAAAAAGCGACCACAGGAATCCGAACAGCTGTAACTCAATCCGAGGACGGAATCCAGCCCGTGTCTGTGATTACGGTTCCGGGAAGTCGTCGTGAGAGCCGGCTCTGACAGTGATCGTTCCGCCCAGGTCGGTCTTATCCTCGCTGGGGTCGAGGTCCCCGACGACGACCATGATCGTAACGTGTTCCACCTCTCCCGAACCGATGTCGGAGGTGCCTGGAATGTCGTCTTTCCAGTACAGCGACCCTCGACGCTCGTCACTATCGACGGATGCCGCGAGGGCCTCCTCCTGGCTTCCGGCAGTCGCGATCATAAAGACGGCCGCGTTATCCGGGAAGGGATCTTCGGTCGCGTCGTACGCGAGCTGAACGGGCTGGTCGGAGCCAGTTTGGTTTTTCACTTTGAAGGCGTATTCGACCGCGATACGCTCGTCGTTGATCGAACCGGGGAAGTCGACATCGCCCTCCGTCAGCGCTCCGAGCGGGCTATCGGGATCGGTTTCGACGCCCCCCAGTCCCCCGACCTGATAGATCGAGTTCGGATTGACGCCCTGGCCGCCCTCGTCCGACGTGAAGTCGATCTCGAGTTCGCCGCCCGAGCCACCGGTGTCGGTGACGAGAGTGCTGTCTCCCGCTTCGAGCCCGAGAAGCGCGTCCGCGTCGTTGACCACGTCGATAGTAGCCTCGCGGTCGTCGGCCTCCATCGCTGTAAACGCCCCGGAACCGATCGCAGCGCTGCCTCCTGCCGCCAATGCACCGAGTCCGACTACGAATTTTCGTCGTTCCATTGTTGCTAGTACCTCGCGTGCGTCCGCACCCCCCGACCACACCACCCCGAGAGGGGAACGCCGCACTGTCGCCTATGACCGTCTCCCCACTCGTATTGAGCTGTCTGAACGAACACAACCGATGGTTGGAAACCGAGAAACGACTCGTTGTCACGGCGGCGGGGCGCGATACGCACCGACTGTGCGTCCCGACCGCTTGATCCGGCCGCAAAACCCCTCTCTTGTCCGAAATCGGGCAATAACAGCAGGATGTCCCGACAGAAACGTCCGGTTGTCACGGCGGCCGACCTCGCCACGTTCTCATTACTAATCCGTACACGGCGTGCAGGGGTGACGTATGATCGAGGCCGTCGAGTCCGTCGCGGAATCGTCGAATCCGGGGCCGGACGGACCGACCCAACGCGCCGAACTCACCGAGGACGACCTCTTCGACGTCCTCTCGAACCGTCGTCGCCGGTATGCCGTCCACCTGCTCGAACGCGAGGGCGACTCGATACGGCTGGGGCCGCTGGCCGAACAGATCGCCGCTTGGGAGAACGGGATCGACCCCCACGCCGTCTCGTGTGCCCAGCGTAAGCGCGTCTACACCGCGCTCCAGCAGATCCACTTGCCGCAGATGGACGAGGCCGGCGTCGTCGAGTTCGACGATCGAAGCGGCGTCGTCGAACCGACGGACGCGATGGACGCGATGGACGTGTACGTGGACCTCGTCGAGGGGCGGGACGTCCCGTGGAGCGGCTACTACCTCGGCCTCTCGGCGATCGGACTCGGCGTCATGACCGCCGCCTGGGCGGGAGCGTGGCCGCTGTCGGCCCTCCCGGACATCGCGCTCGGGATTTTCATGTTCGTGACGGTGGCGATCTTCGCGCTCGGCCACCACTACTACACGGCCCGCCAGCGGCTCGGGGCGACGGAGAAGCCGCCGGAGCTCCGGTACGGATCCGTCGGCACGAAGAACCCGAACGCGGGTAATCGGTGATTACACAAGACCGAACGGCCCGATCAGACGGGTATAGCGACGTATGAATCCACGTACTCTGGCCGTCTACGCGGTCGAAGTCGGGGTGTTTCTGATGGTCGTGGCCGTCCTGCTCGGCCAGTTCTACGGAACCCCGGTGTTGCTCTCGTTCGTCGAGACCGGCAGCATGGAGCCGACGCTCGACGCGGGCGACGGGTTCATCGCCGTTCCGGCACCCGTCGCCGGCCCGGTCGAAAGCGGCGACGTCGTGACGTTCGAGGCACAGAACCTCCACGGCGGCGGGCTCACGACCCACCGCGTCGTCGGGGAAACCGATCAGGGATACGTAACACGGGGTGACAACAACGTCGCGACCGATCAGGACGGCTCGGAGCCGTACGTGACCGACGGCCAGATTGCGGCGAAGGCGTTGCAAATAAACGGTGACGTGGTCGCCATTCCACACTTCGGGACCGCGATTATGGGGATCCAGAGCGGGCTCGAACGATTCCAACAGCGACTCGCGGCGACGTTCGGAACCAGCGCGTTCCTCGGAACGCAAGGGCTTTCGTATCTCCTCTTCGGCGTCGCGATACTCGTATACGCGCTGGGGCTGTTCGAGGAGCGCTCGAACCGAACCCGGGAGGAGCGCTCGTGGTCGCGGTCGCGGGCACACGTGTACGACGGCCGACGGGTCGTTCTCCTGTCGATCCTGTTTATTGCCGTCATCTCGATGGGATCGATGGCAGCGATGTCGGGGACAGAACAGGTCCGGATCGTCAGCGCGGGGTTCGACTCCGAACGACCGTCGGTGATCACGGCCGGAGAAACCGAACAATGGACCGAGACGCTGTATAACGGTGGATTGCTCCCCGTTGTTACGACTGTCGAACCCTCAAGCAGTGGGGTCGAGACGGGCCCCCCCGATCACGTACGGCTCGACCGGGGGGAGACGATGAACGTAACGATAAACGTCACAGCACCGCCGGAGACGGGCGCGTACCTCCGTTCGTACACCGAGTACAGATACTTCATGCTTCTTCCTCCGTCCGTACTCCTCGAACTTCACGCGATCCACCCCTGGCTCGCGATGAGCGCCGTGACTACCGTCATCTCGACCGGTTTCGTCGCCCCCGTGTTGGTGTTCGTCGGAACCGGGGCGGTCCGGACGCGGGAGCGACGGCGGGATTCGCCCGGCGGCCGCTGGTAGCGCGGTTGGCGGACTGTCACCGTGGAGCGCTGTCGGATCGTGCGTGGACGAATCGTCTAAGAGGCGGCCGAAAAACCGCCCTGCGACGGGTTAATACGCTACTATTTTCCGGTAGTGCCGTGTACGGTTGTGTTAACGCGGGATCGTTCCACAGGCTATGCTCTCACACAAAACTCCCTTAACCGCCGGATAAACGCTGCATACGGCCGCCTCCGACCTAATACTCTACTGTTAACTAACTACCCTTGCCAACAACCTCGGCTTAGAGGGAAGTAAGTACAATGTATTCTCTGCACGGGGGCGGTTGCTGTGGCGAGTAGCGTACGGACAACCCAGGAATCGGAGCCGAGTCCGAACGCGGAGCAATCCGGCACGGAGACCCAGCCTTCGACAGTGGGGGTTTCGGCGTGCGACTCGCTCCGGCGGGAGGACGTGTTCGCGATACTGAGCAACGAGCGACGGCGACTGGTGTTGCAGTACCTCCGGCAGCGTCCGGATGAGGGCCCCGTCGGGTTTCGGGACATCGTCGATCAGGTCGCCGCCTGGGAAAACGGGACGACGACGGATCGACTCGACTCGAGCGACAGAAAGTGCGTGTACACGGCCCTTCGCCAGACGCACCTACCGAAACTGGACAAACTCGGGGTGGTCGAGTTCGACAATCAACGGGGAGTCGTCGAACTCGACGATGCCGAGGACGTATTCCTATACATGAGATACGCCCCGGAACGGGAACTCCGCTGGAGCAAACTGTATCTGACGCTCGCGGTGCTTTGCGGAGCAGCCGCGCTTTTGATCGGGGGCGGGATCGCACCGTTCGGGGGGGTCCCGGCAGTCGTTATCGCGATCGGTATCGCCGCGGCGTTCGGGGCTGCCTCGCTCGTTCAGATGTACCAGTCGTCACGTATCGAAAAACACGAACCGAACTGAGGAGCGTCTCCGACACCACCGCCCCACCGGACGGGGCGTCCGAATTCACGGACACACAGGAGCCCCCGGATCGATGAGCCGATCCCAGACGAAACGTCGCGACCGCGCGCGAGACAGACCGTCTACTGACCGTTGGGGCCGCACTGATAGACCGTCTACTGACCGTTGGGGCCGCACTCAGCCTTCGGGCACACGGCGGGAAACGAAACGTCCTCGTGGTGATTGTGTATCCCGCTGCGGGATCCCTGCTTCCGGGTCTGGTGTGGTAGGGACCGCTCGGCCGCTCGCACGCCCGTTTCCATCGGCGCCGACCCGACGCATCGGTCGCTCCCCGGAACGCAACCCTTAGGCGTATTCGTGGCCAACCGATCGGTATGACTGACGAAGAGCCGCGTGACCACGAGTTCTCCGAGGGGCAGGGGTTCGGAGACCCCTACGAGGGGTTCGATCTCGACCCGCCCGAACTCGACGTCGATCCCGGGATGGTCGATCCGGTCGACTCCCGTGTCGTCGCCGACACGCTCGATCGCAGACAGATCGCGAGCGAGGCGGTCGACGCCGAGGAACTGCTCGGCGTCGGCATCGAGTACATGCGGATCAAACGCTTCGAGCAGGCCACGGACGCCCTCGAGCGGGCCGCCCAGTTCGCGGACGACGACGGGATCAGGCAGGAAGCGTGGGTCAACAAGGGTGCCGCTCACGCCGAGATGGAGGAGTTCCGGGCCGCGATCGACGCCTACCGGGAGGCGCTTCGCATCGACAGCGGCTCCGAACACGCCGCGAGCGCGGAGACGAATCTCGCATACGCGCTGTGGAACGCCGGACAGAGCGAACAGGCGCTCGAACACGCCGAACGCGCGGTCGAACTCGATCCCCGATTCCCGCAGGGGTGGTACAACCGCGGGTTCTTCCTGCTCGAACGGGGGCTCGCGGAGGACGCCGTCTCGTGTTTCGACAACGCGATCCGGCTCGGCTATCGCAACGCCGACGTGCTCGGGGAGAAAGCGCGGGCCTTGGAGGAACTCGGCGAGGACGAACGCGCAGAGGAACTGGCCGACGAGGCCGAGGAGTTACGCGGGGCGGCCGAGGACCGGCTCGTCGAAGACCAGGAGCGATGACCGAACTGCTCCTCCGCGAGCGATCGACCCCGGAGGGGCTTCTCGTCTCCGTCTGCGACGCCGAAGTGCTCGGGGAAACGTTCGAGAGCGGCTCGCTCTCGTTGACCGTCGACCCGGAGTTTTACGACGGGGAGGAGGCGACCGCCGAGGAAGTCGCGACGAGCCTCGCGGAGGCGTCGGTCGCGAACCTCGTCGGGGTTGAGGCGGTCGAAACGGCGATAGAGGCGGGGTTTATCGACGAGGCGAACGTCCTCGAACTCGAGGACACGCTCCACGCGCAGTACCTCCGAATATGACATCCTCCCGTGGTGAACGACGGGGTTTCCTCCGTGGGAGTCTCGGCTATGCCGATTTGGTCCGAGAATCGGAAATTCTCCTCATCACGGAAATCCCCGATTTTCGAACGACAGCAAGACCTCCGGTCTTGCCATGCCCCTGTTCAGTCCTCGGTTCCGACAGGTCGGAACGCTCGTCTTTCACGGAAAGGGCGGGACTCTCTCGCTGTTACAGGTAGGACCGGCCGAGAGCGGATGATTCCTCATCCCTTGGTACTAAGTCTCGTGGGTCGTATGAACGGATGGAGATGTCTCTCAACCACTCCGCCAGCCCTCCCGCGACCCGACGTCAACTCGCAGCCGTCGTGCTCGCTGCCGCGCTGGTCGGGGCGGTTTTCGCCCCGATCGTCTATTCGAGCGCGAACGAGCCGAGCGGGACGGTCGCCGTCGTCGAGATCGAAGGTCCGGTTACAACCACACTTGCGGACGACGTCGAATCCGAACTGACTGACGTCCGCAGTGACGGATCGATCGAAGCGGTCGTACTGAAGATCGATACGGGCGGCGGCGCGCCGGTCGCCTCCGAGCGGATGTACAAAGCCGTCCAGCGAACGAGCGAGGAGATGCCGGTTATCGCGAGCGTACAGGAGATAAGCGCATCCGGGGGCTACTACGCGATGGCTCCCGCGGACGACATCTACGTGCTTCCGACCTCGATCGTCGGCAGCATCGGGTTGAACGCCCCGGCACCGCAGACGACGCCCCCGATCCAGGGGCCAAGCGGCCCCGACAAGGCCGGTTCGAACGAGATTCAGGGGTGGGCCCAACGGCAGACGCTCGCCGACACGTTCATCAACGCGATGATGGCAGAGCGGGGTGACGAGTTCGAGCTACCGCGCGAAGAGGTCGCGAACGCCGACGTGTATTTCGGGACTGAGGCGATCCGGAACGGGTTCGCCGACGAGATCGGACCGCTGGACGAAGCGGTCCACGAGGCCGCAACGAGAGCCGGCCTCGAGGAGTACGACGTCGAGACCCGTGAAACCGGGCTTGACGACGGCTTACCCTTTTTGATCCGGACAGACGAACAGGTCGTCGCCATCTACGCGAATGACCCCGGCTACGCCGACGTCGAGCCGATGGGCGTCGCCTACGTTCACTGGGACTCGGTTCCCCACGTCGACACGATAGAGCGGTTCTCCGGATCGCAGCTGGAAACGGAGACCGGCGGGGCCGAGCCCGAAGAGTCGGACGGCGACGCGGCCGAGCGGGCCGAAGCCGAGGGAGGTGTCGGCGCATGAGCCGCCTGTCGACGCTCGCTGTCGCCTTCGTCGCGACCCTCGGGGTGATCCTCGCGGGCGCGGCCCTCGTCGGTTTCGTGACCAGCGACGGTGCGCCTCCCGCCGAGGAGATCGAAAACGACCACTACCTCGACGAGGACCTCGTCAACGACCGCACGCCCGGCGAAGCGGACGTGACGATGTCGAGCGCCGAACCGCCCCGAACCGTGCTCATCGATCCCGGCGGCGCGGCCGCCGCGCCCCTGGGGCTGCTCGGTGGTGGGTCCGTCGTCGCCGAGCGTGACATCCGGCCGCTCGCGAACGCTCTGATCGAGAACGGCCACGAGATCCGAGTGTACACGCCCGGTGGGGCGTCGCCACAGGGGCCGCCGGGATCCCAGGAGTCGTCGGGAGAACCCGGCTTCGGGCCGGAATCGCCGCTCGGCGCGGAACTGAGCGAGGCCGACGCCTTCCTCACGTTCGGAGCCGACTACTCCGAGGCCGAACGCGACGATATCGAATCGTTCGCCGACCGCGGCGGTACGGTGGTTTCGATGGCGGACCCCGACGAGGAGTTCGGCGCGCCCGGGTCGTCGGCGCTTGACTCCCGGCTCGGGGTGTCCAACGAGCCGGGGTACGTCTACAATCTCGAGGAGAACGATCTGAACTACCAGCGGGTGTACGCCGAGCCGGCCTCGGACTCCGAGCTCACCGAGGGCGTCGACCGGGTCGTCTTCCCGACTGCCACACCGGTCGGGGCGACCGCCGGAACCGAGGAGTTCCGGCCGATCGACGGCGCCAAGCTCTCGACGACCCGTGCGGCGACGGACAAACCGCTCGTCGTGCGGAACAACAACGTCATCAAGATCGGCAATTCCGCGTTCCTCTCGCCGGAGAACGCACAGCGGGCCGACAACGACGTGCTCATCGGCAACCTCGCCGACGTGCTGGTGACGGGTGGAAGCGGCGCCGCGATCGAGCCGCCGGCTCCCGAGCCGTCGCCGGACGGCGGACAGGCGGATGCGAACGGCGAGGGTGGCGCTCCCGACACCAACGGATCGGAGCCGGACGACTGATACGGATCGGTTGCGTCCGGTATCGACGAGCGGGGATCCGTCCCGTGCGCTCGCCGGCTCCCGATGCGACGATCCGTATCGAACCGGTTCGGTCGGGTCAACGGGCGCCGCAAGGTCCCCACCGGGGGTCGCGTTCCCGTTCTCTGACCGAAGGAGTAACCAGCCTCCAGACCCAACGATAGGTAATGAGTCAACAGGCAGAGACGCTCGATGTAGAGCGAATCCGCGAGGATTTCCCGATACTGCAGCGGGAGTTCGACGGCACGCAGCTCGTCTATCTCGACAACGCCGCGACGAGTCAGACGCCCGAACCGGTCGTCGAGTCGATCACCGACTACTACCGCAACTACAACGCAAACGTCCACCGCGGGATCCACCAGTTGAGCCAGGAGGCCTCGATCGCCTACGAGGAGGCCCACGACCGCGTCGCGGAGTTCATCGGCGCCTCGGGCGGCCGCGAGGAAGTCATCTTCACGAAAAACACCACCGAGTCGATGAATCTCGTCGCCTACGCGTGGGGGCTGAACGAACTCGGCCCCGGCGACGAGATCGTGTTGACGGAGATGGAACACCACGCCTCACTCGTCACGTGGCAACAGATCGCAAAACGGACGGGCGCGGAGTGTAAGTACATCCCGATCACCGACGAGGGGCGACTCGACATGGGCGCCGCCCGCGAGTTGATCACCGACGACACCGAGATGGTGTCCGTCGTCCACGTCTCGAACACCCTCGGAACCATCAACCCGGTCTCGGAGTTGGCCGACATCGCCCACGACCACGACGCCTACATCTTCGTCGACGGCGCACAGTCGGTGCCGAACCGTCCCGTCGACGTCGAGGCGATCGACGCCGACTTCCTCGCCTTCTCGGGGCACAAAATGGCCGGCCCGACCGGAATCGGCGTCCTGTACGGCAAAAAGCACATTCTCCAAGGGATGGAGCCGTACCTCTACGGCGGGGAGATGATCCTCAAAGTCACCTTCGAGGACTCGAAATGGAACGAGCTCCCCTGGAAGTACGAGGCGGGCACGCCGGTGATCTGTCAGGGGATCGCCCTCGCGGAGGCCTGTGAATACCTCGACGACATCGGGATGGAGCGGATCGAACGCCACGAGGCCGAACTCGCCGCCTACGCGTACGACCGACTGAAGGAGAAAGACGACGTGGAGGTGTATGGCCCGCCGGGCGACGACCGCGGCGGCCTCGTCGCATTTAATCTCGACGCTGTCCACGCACACGACCTCTCGAGCATCCTCAACGACAGCGCGGTCGCGATCCGCGCCGGGGACCACTGCACGCAGCCGCTGCACGACGTCCTCGGGACGGCGGCATCGGCGCGGGCCTCGTTTTATATCTACAACACGAAGGCCGAAATCGACAGGCTCGTCGAGGCCGTCGACGACGCCCGGCAGCTGTTCGCCTGATCGGAGACATAAAAACCCCACCACGACCGGTGGGCTTTTGCGTTTCACGCCCCTTTCAAATAGTAACATGGGACTCGGATCGGATATGTACCGGCAGCAGATCCTCGACCACTACAAAAACCCCCGGAACTACGGGGAACTCGAGGATCCGGACTTCGAGCACGTCGGGGAGAACCCGATGTGTGGCGACACGATCAAGATGTTCGTGCGTCTGGCCGACGACGGCGACACGATCGAACACGTGAGTTTCGTCGGGGACGGCTGTGCGATCAGTCAGGCCTCGGCGAGTATGCTCTCGGGGGAGCTCTGCGGGGAGTCCCTCGAAGCCGTCGAGGCGATGGACAGAGACGACATCGTCGACATGCTCGGCGTCGAACTCAGCCCGATGCGGATCAAATGTGCGGTCCTCGCCGAAAAGGTCGCACAGGACGGCATCGCGATTTATAAGGGCGAAGCCGATATCGAGGAGACGAAAACCGAGTGACGGCGACGGTCACGGACGGTTATACCGGTTGACGCCACTGAACCGAGTCGCGGTAGCCCGATCGGCTTCGTGATCCGAGTCCGTCGGGACAACGTTTTTGTTCGATAGCCGGAAGGGAGGGCATGGAGATACTCGTCTTCGGGGCCGGGAGCCTCGGGAGCCTTCTCGGTGGCCTCCTCGCCCGGAGCCACGAGGTGACGCTCGTCGGGCGAGATCCGCACATGCGGGCGGTCAAAGAGGGTGGCCTCCGGCTCTCGGGACACATCGAGGCGACAGCCCATCCGAGTGCCCGCCTCGATCCGCCCGAATCCGCCGATCTCGCCGTCGTCTGCGTGAAATCTTTCGATACCGGGACCGCCGCCGAGGCGCTCGCCGACTGCGATATCGACGCCTGTCTCTCCGTCCAAAACGGCATGGGAAACGAGGCGATCCTCGGGGAGCGTCTGGACGCAGCGATCGTCGCCGGTACCTGCACGTACGGCGCGATCCGGACGGAACCCGGGACGGTCCGGTGTACCGGCGTCGGGGAACTCGTCGTCGGCCCGCCGGCCGGCGGGACCTCGACGGTCGCCGACCGCGTCGGATCGGCGTTCGAGGCGGCCTCGGTCGTCACGACCGTCGCCGATGACATGCCCCGGCGACTCTGGGAGAAGCTGGCGGTCAACGCCGGCATCAACGCGACGACCGCGCTCGCCCGGATCGAGAACGGGGCCGTCCTCGGTGGCGACGCCGGGTCGGTCGCGACCGCCGCCGCCCACGAGACGGCCGAACTCGCCCAGCGTGTGGGCGTCGATCTGTCCGGCCGGGCGGCCGAACGGGCGATCGAGCGGGTCGCCGACGCCACGGCGGCAAACACCTCCTCGATGCTCCAGGACGTCTCCGAGGGACGGCGGACTGAGGTCGACGCGATCAACGGCTACGTCGTCGAGCGCGCCGGCGACCACGCTGTCGACGTGCCGGTCAACAGAACCCTCGCGGGGCTCGTCCGCGCGTGGGAGGCCGGCAGAGGGCTCCGGTAGCGCTATTCGAGGTAGCCGAGCTCCCGGAGCCGCCGTCTCGTGGGCTCATCCATTTCGGGCAGCGACGGGTCGGTCCCCGGACCCCGCCCGTCGGACTCCCACGAGCCCCCGTGTCGCCGGACGAACCGATCGAGCGCGTCGCGCAACGACGTTGCGCGGGAACCGTCGGGGGAGAGGGGTTCGGCCTCCATCGCGGCCCCGTCGAGGCGGTAGGCCTCGGCGTCGAGTAGCTCGTTTTCGATGTACTTGCCGCCCGGCTGACGGACCGCGCGCATCCGGGAGTAAAACCGCGAGGCCGGATCGAGTTCGGTCCCCGCGGCCGCGGCCTTCGATTCCAGTTGGGGCAACTCGACGGCCGGGCGGCCGTACTCGACGAACGCGTACTCGCCGTCGTCGATCGGCCGTCCGGAGGAGAGTAGCGACCGCCCCGGCTCGAATCGGCGGCCGCCGACTGCTGTCGCCGCGTCCGCCGCATGCGCGGTTTCGAGAACCGTATCGTACAGATCCAGCAGTTCGATCTGGCGGTCGGTCCGCCCGGGATTGAGGCGTGGATGTTTGACGAGCAGAGGGACGTTGACGAGTGGATCGTACACCGCGAACTCGTGGCCAAAGAGGCCGAACTCGCCGTGGAGTTCCCCGTGGTCAGCACAGACGATCACCGCGGTGTCGTCCCACCGGCCGGTGCGTTCGAGCCACCCGAAAAGCCGGCCGAGTTCGGCGTCCATGTGCCGTATTTCAGCGTCGTACAGCCGGCGGATCGAGTCGAACTCGGCGGCGTCGATCTCACGGGCGCCCGAGTTGTACGCCTTCGAGTTCCCACAGACCGTCCCGGGGTCGACGCCCGGAGCCAGCGTCTCCCGGTGCCGCTCGGGGGGGTGGTACGGCAAGTGTGCGTCCATGAGGTTGAGAAACGCGAACCACGGGCGATCGTCGGTATCCTTGATAAACCCCGTCGTCCGGTCGACGACCGCCGGCGTGTTCGACGCCGCCCGACCGCGGGTGGCCAACCGTTCGTGGATGCGGTTCCCGAGCGCGACGAGTCGGTCGGCGAGCGGTCGGAGTCGCCCCTCTGAGGCCCGTTCCCAGAGGGTCGCTGCGACCGAGGGAGCGCCGCCGGGCAGGGCCTGAAAAAAGTTATCAGCCTCGTCGAACCCCGCCGTCAGCCGAGTGTACGGTGTGATCCAGGCGTTCGAGGAGAAACAGGCCGTCGCGTAGCCGGCCTCCGAGAGCGCAGCGGCGAGCGTGCCCGTGTCGGCCGGCAGATACGGCGACTCCTGTGTTGCGGTGTGTTCCGAGGGGTACTGCCCGGTGAACATCGATGCGTGGACGGGAAGCGTCCAGGGGGCCGGCGCGACGGCCTCGGTGTACACCCGCGCCTCGTCGGCGAACGCGTCGAGCCGCGGCGACGTGGGGCGGTCGTGGCCGTAGGTTGTCAGCCGGTCCTTCCGAACCGTATCGAGAACGACGAACAACACGTTCCGGCCGGCCTCGGCTGACATCGTGTGCCGTCTGGGTCCGGGTCCGCCTAAAGGGATGGGTCCCGTTCCGGAGAGAGATCCCCGAACCGCCGCGGTCGGCCGGGGGAGGTCACACTTATTTGCCGTTGGGCGACAACCCGTAGGTATGCTACACAACACCGGACCGCTGTTGACCGTCGATCTGGACGGATCGACGACGGCGGAGACGGACATCGAATCCGAGTCGAAACGATACATCGGGGGCAGGGGCCTCGGGACGAAACTCGTCCACGACCGGACCCCCTTCGACGCCGACCCCCTCGGCCCCGAGAACCGCCTCGTGTTCGCCACGGGGCCGATGCAGACCTCGAATATGAGTTTCACCGGCCGGATGAGCTGTACGGCCGTCTCACCGTTGACCGACGGGCTGCTCTCGTCGAACGCCGGTGGCTTCATGTCCCGAAACCTCGCCGACACGGGGTACGGCGCGATCGAGTTCACGGGAGCCGCCGGGGAACTCACCGTCGTCCACGTAACCGACGAGGGGTGTGAGTTCGAACCCGTCCCGGGGCTCGAAGGGGCGACCGTCCCGGAGACGGCCGCCTATCTGGAGGAGGAACACGGCATCGAGAGCGACCGGACCGCGATAATCGGCCCCGGCGGCGAGAACGAGGTCCGGTTCGCCTCGATCATGACGACCGAGGAGCGCGCGTTCGGCCGGGGCGGGCTCGGCGCGGTCATGGGGTCGAAGAACCTCAAGGCGCTCACCGTCGGCGGCGACTCCCGTCCCGAGGTCGACGTGCCGGCGACCGCCGCGGAGATCCACCGCGAGGCCGCGACCGACGACCACATCATGAAGCGACAGGGGACGGTCTCCGTGCTGGAACTGGCAAACGAGATGGACGGACTCCCGTCGTACTACTTTTCGGAGCAGTCCTTCGATGGGGCCGACGGGATCAACGGCGACGCCGTCGAAGAAAAAAAGTACAAGAAGGGAACCTGTTCGGCGTGTGCGTTCGCCTGCAAGCTCCCGACGAGGGACGAGGCACGCGGCGTGGAGACGGAAGGCCCCGAGTTCGAGGTCGTGATGGCGTTCGGTTCGAACAGCGGCGTCGACGACATCGTCGACGTGATGATCTCGAACGAGCTCTGTGACCGGTACGGTCTCGACGCGATCTCGACGGGTAACACGATCGCGGCGTATCTCGAAAGCGAGGCCGCGTTCGGCGACACCGAGTTGATTCACGAATTGGTCGGGAAGATCGCCCGCCGGGAGGGAGTCGGCGACACCCTCGCGGAAGGGATCGATCGTGCACACGACGAGTTGGGCGTCGGCAACTGGTCGGTAAAGGGGATGGATTTCGCCGCCCACGAGGGACGCATTCTGCACGGGCAGGCGCTATCGTATGCGGTTGCGAACCGCGGGGCCGACCACATGTACGCGACGTTTTATTCCGTCGAGTACCCCCTCGTCGCCGCCGAGGACGCGATGGAGCCGAGCGGTATGGACGGCAAGGCCGACCGGCTCGTCGACCGCGAGAACCTGATGGCGCTGAACGACAGCGGGATCGTCTGTAAGTTCTCCCGCGATTACATGACGCCCGAACGCTACGAGACGCTGTTCGGGGCCGACTTCGAGGAGCTCATGGCGGTCGGCGCGCGGACCGTCACGCTCGAACGACACTTCAACAACCGGCGCGGCTTCGATCGCGCGGACGATACCCTCCCCTACGAGATCCCGGAACTCGATCGGGGAATCGAGGAGTACTACGAGGCCCGCGGCTGGGAGAACGGCGTCGTTCCGGCGGAAGCGTTACCGGGCGATACGGCGGTCGAATCGTCGGCGGACTGAGGAAGCTATTTATATACCCGAACGGAACCGAGCTGTCAGTTAATTACGGAGAATAGAGGAGAAAGCCTCGCGCTTCAGCGCGGGGATGAATCCGACACTTCCTTTCACACCCCACCGGTCGATGGCACAACTGGATATTCCATGCTCGCTCCAACCCAAGCCTTCAAGTA
>LFFM01000520.1_pt1 | contig 27126 bp, 33 predicted proteins | sample 643131 | NCBI WGS metagenome assembly LFFM01 (sample SAMN03777445, study PRJNA286221) | soda lake metagenome | biome: soda lake; feature: Kulunda steppe; material: water; isolation source: sample Tc-Br brine of Tanatar trona crystallizer | place: Russia: Kulunda steppe | collected 2011-07
ATCCACCTTCCGTGCTTCGGCGTCACCAATACCTTCGACCACCTGCTGTCCCTGTCGGGGTTTGGCTTTCCCGATGGACTTGCGCAGTTGCTTGTAGTGTTCGCGGATACCGCGCACTTCCTCGCCGCAGAAGGTGGTTTTGCGGTCGGAGAGGAACGCACAGGTGGCGACCCACCGTGCGCCCATGTCAATAGCCAGCACGTCGTCGTACTCGTCTTTGACGGTCACAGACCGTTTGACGACGAGATGCACGTACCAGTCACCGTCACGGCGCACCAGTTCGCTGTCTCGAAGATTTCCCTCACGGACGAGTTGTGCGTCCTTTCGTGGGACGTGGGCTGGACACCAGATGGAGTTACCCTGCCCTTTTTTGGGGTCATAGACAGGGACGTTCACCCACCACGACGAGACAACGGTGTCTTCGCTGTAGGCCACGTTGAACACGTCGTTGCGAAGGACGACAGGTTGTTCGGTCCCGGGAGTTGGGTCTTTCTGCCGTTGTACCTTCGACGCCTGCTGGCCGGTTGCAGAGTACAGGTCGGCGTCTCCGCCGTGTACCTCAGTCTGGAACGCCTCATACTCGCGGGCGAGCAGGTCAGCTTTCCTGTTGGTCAGTGAGTGAAGTTTGACCCGCACCGTGGTTGTGACTGTCTGTTGCATGGCTACTCACCTGCTTGGGCGTCGATGTACTCCTCGATGACTTCTCTGGATACGTCGCTCGCACTTGAGACGAAGTACGAGCGCGTCCACAGCGACGGCAAGCCGAAGTCGAACTCGTCCCGAAGTCGGCGCGAGGAGTAGCCCTTGACCTGTTGCATTATCTTGTTCGGGGCGAGCGTCGGGTCGCCTGTGATGAACAAGTGTACGTGGTCGGGGCGAATCGCCAACTCCAGTATCTCCAAGTCGAGTTCGTCGGCTTTCTCCTCGATGAGTTCTTCGAGGCGGTCACGTACTTCGCCCTCAAGCACCGATTTGCGGTACTTCGGACACCAGATGAAGTGGTACTGGAGTTTGTGGACACTGGTACGTTCCTTGTCGAACCCACGAGGCATCGTCAGCATATAGACACTATTTACCTAAGGATGTTAGGTAAACATCTAACCCCAGCCGGAGCTACGAGTGTAGAGAGATTCCCAGTTGTCGGCTTCATCCACACCCGTAAACGGGTGGGCTTTCGCCTTGCTACCGCTGTCAGCCTCACGGCGCATGGAGAAGACAACCGTCGGCGTTCGTTCCGTCCGGCCGCTTCCAAAGTGTCTTTACCCACGGACCGCGCATCGAAAGACATGACATCCCAGATCGTCGTCGTCGGCTCAGGGTATGCCGGCGCAGGTGCCGTGAAAGCGTTCGAAGACGAGGTCGGCGAGGGCGAGGCCGAGCTCACCTGGGTCTCCGAACACGACTATCACCTCGTGTTACACGAGGCACACCGCGCCATCCGTAACCCCGCAGTCGAGGACAAGATCACCATCCCAGTCGGCGAGATCATGTCCGAGGAGTCGGCGTTCGTTCAGGGACGCGTCGTCGACGTCGATACCGACGAGCAGGTCGTCGAGACGGAGGACGGAGAGACGGTTGCGTACGACTATCTGCTTCTCGCCATCGGGTCCACGACCGCATTCTTCGGCATCGAGGGATTGAAAGAACACGCACACCAATTAAAAGGGCTCGACGACGCTCGGGCGATCCACGAGGACGTCCGTGAGGCGGCCGCGAACGCGACCCGATCCGACCCGGCTCACGTCGTCGTCGGCGGTGCGGGACTGTCGGGTATTCAAACGGCCGGGGAGGTCGCAGAGTACCGTGACAAACACCGTGCCCCCATCGATATCACCCTCGTCGAGGGATTAGACGAGGTCTTCCCGGGCAACGATCCACAGCTGCAAGGTGCGCTCCGCCAGCGGCTCGAGGACGCGGGCGTCGAGATCCTCACCGGCGATTTCATTTCGAAGGCAGACGAGGACGCGGTGTACTTCGGCGGCGGCGAGGACGAGGAGTTCGAGGAGCTCCCCTACGACGTGCTCGTCTGGACCGGCGGCATCACTGGTCACGCGGAGGTCGAGTCGGTGGAAGTCGAGAAGGACGAGCGATCGAACCGCGTGTTCGCGGAGTCGGACTTCACGACGAGCGACGACCACGTGTTCGCGATCGGCGACACCGCCCTCGTCGACCAGGGCGGCGATGACGTCGCCCCTCCGACCGCACAAGCCGCTTGGCAGGCCGCGGAGATCGCCGGCGAAAACCTCGTACGGGCCGCCCGTGGTGCGCCGCTCCAGTCATGGGAACACACTGACAAGGGAACCGTCATCTCGGTTGGTGAGGAGGCGGTCGCCCACGACGTGATGGGAATGCCGATCAAGACGTTCGGCGGGACGCCGGCGAAGCTACTGAAGAAGTCCATCGCCGCCCGCTGGATCTCGAAGGTCTCCTCGACCGGACGCGGGATCAGCGCGTTCGGCGACATGTAACACGCCGACCGAGAGACCCGGAAGATCACCGAGCGCTCGAACTCGATCGGATCGACTGATAGCCCGCCGGCGACATCGACGCTATGTATACCTCGTCGCCGGCGCTGAGAGCGGTCTCAGTGTGCGGGCTCCTCGTCCGGAGCGCGCATGTCGTCGATCCGGAGGATCAAGACGTTCGCGGTGTCGTCTTTTCCGTCGACGGTTCCTCGAATGGCGAGCTTCGAGAGGGGCGTCGGTCCCACGGTGACCGAGTCACCTTCGTGGAAGTCGCGAACGGATCCCTGCACGTGGATCTCCGCGCGACAGAGCTCCGGATGGTGGACGCTCGAGAGGTCGATTCCGTCCACGTTGACTCCCTCGACCTCCTCGCCGTCGTGTTTGATGGGAACGTGGGCCGGTTCGTCCATCCGCTGGATGTCGAGCGCTTCATAAGCGTTCGAGGTGGGTTTATATCCCCCCTTCGGGCCGGGGACGCCCTCAACCAGCTGGAGCGCTTTCAGGCTCTGCATCTGGTTGCGGATGGTTCCCGGGTTCCGGTCCACTTCCTCGGCTATCGATTCGCCCTTCACCGCGTCCTCCTCTTGCCCGTACAGGTTGATGAGCGCCGTGAGGATGCTTTTCTGGCTCGACGTGAGCTCTATCGATGACATGAGTTCGAGTAGATGGCGACCCCGCATAAATGCGATGGAAGTGCCTTATAAACGAATCGGCGGACGAGCCGGGCTCAGTCGAGATCACGAAACCGGAGGTACGCGACGGGACTCGCCAGTACGACGGCGAACCCGAGGACGACGAGCACGAGAGCGGCGTCCCCGACGAACGCCGCGAGTCCCGCGCCGACGAGCCCGATCATCGCGCCGGTGAACCCCACGGCGATCATCGCGCCGGCCGGTTCGATGTCGGCCGGATCGACCCCGACCGAGGCTGAACCGTCGTCCCCGGTACTCCCGTTGCGTTCGTCCATGACTCCTCGTTCGTTTCGACGACGGAAACCGTACCGGATCCGCGATGACGCGGGTTTCGAACGGGTTCGAGACGAGGCGCAACCGAACCCCGCCATTCAAGCCGCGTCGTGCTCCCGTTCGAGTATGACACGGGTCAGGATCATCGGCGCACCGACCGACTACGGGGCGAACCGACGCGGTGTCGACATGGGGCCGTCGGCCATCCGGTACGGAGGACTCGCCGACGAACTCGCCGGCGCGGGCGTCGAGGTCGTCGACGCCGGAGACCTCGCCGTCCCGCGCGCGGAGGAACGGGACCCCGGAACCGCGGAACCGGCGGAGGGCAACGCGAAGTTCCTCAAGGAGACGGCAGACGTGTGTCGTCGACTCGCGGACGAGGTGGACGACACGCTTGCGGAGGGCGCGGTCCCGCTCGCGCTGGGCGGCGATCACTCCATCGCGATCGGTTCACTGGTCGGATCGGCTCGCAACGCCGAGATCGGCACGGTGTGGTTCGACGCCCACGCCGACCTCAACACCCCCTCTACGAGCCCCTCGGGTAACGTCCATGGGATGCCCTTGGCGGCCGCACTCGGACTGGACGAGTTCGCCGACAAGGTGTGGGCGAACGCCCCGAGCCTCTCGCCGGAGAACGTCGTGCTCGTCGGGCTTCGGTCGGTCGACCCGCCCGAAGTCGAGACGATTCGGGATCAGGGGTTCACCGCGTACACCATGTCCGATATCGACGAACGGGGGATCACGGACGTCGTTGAGGAAGCGATGACGGCAGCTGCTGACGGCGTCGATGGGGTTCACGTCAGTCTAGATCTCGACTGGCTCGACCCGAAAGAGGCTCCCGGCGTCGGTACCCCGGTCCGCGGTGGCGTCACGTATCGGGAGGCCCACAGCGCGATGGAGCTCGTCGACGAGGCGAACTGCCTGCGTTCGATGGAGCTCGTCGAGGTCAACCCGACGCTCGACCAACACAACGAGACGGCCTCCCTCGCGACCGAGCTCGCGGCCAGCGCCTTCGGCAAACGCGTGATCTGATCGAAGGAGTAGCTGCTCTATCGCTCGACGTCGGCACCTAATGCCGCCATCGTCTCGAAGAAGTCGGGGAACGAGACGTCGACGTGCTCGCCGCCGTGGATCGTCGTCGTTCCCTCGGCGGCGAGCGCGACGACCGCCAGCGACATGACGATCCGGTGGTCGGCCCGGCCATCGACGGTCGCCCCCTGGAGACGGCTCTCGGACCCGTGGATCGTGAGAACGTCTCGCTGCTCGGTCGTTTCGGCACCGAGCTTCTCGAGCTCTTCGGCCATCGCGGAGACGCGATCGGTTTCCTTGTATCTGACGTGTTCGCAGTTGGTGACCCGCGTGTCGCCGTCGGCCACCGCCCCGAGCGTCGCGACCGTCGGGAGCAGATCCGGGGTGTCGCCGACGTCGACCTCCGTGCCGGACAGCGCGGAGCGCTCGACCGTGATGACCCCGTCATCACGATCCCAGTCGATCGTCGCGCCCATCCGATCGACGATGTCGACGATGGCGGCGTCTCCCTGTGCGCTCGGCCGTGCGCCCTCGATCCGGACGGATCCGTTCGGATCGGCCGCGATCGCGCCCGCGGCAACGAGATAGGAGATCGACGAGAAGTCCCCCGGAACCTCGTACCGACCGCCCTCGGGGGCGTACGTCTGGCCGCCGGGAACGACGAACCCTTCCGCGCCGGCGGCGGTCGCGCTCCCGATCGGATCTGCCGTGATCCCGAACGCGTCCAACAGTTCGAGCGTGATATCGACGTACGGAGCAGATTTGAGCTCCGTCGTCAGCGACACCTCGATTCCGTCGTCGGTGACCGCGCCGGCCATCAGGAGGGCAGTGACGTACTGCGAGGAGACGTCGCCGGGGATCGCTACCTCGCCGCCCGAGAGCGGGCCGAAGACGACGAGCGGTGCCTGCCCGTTTCCGCGGGTCGACTCTGCACGAACGCCCAACTCGTCGAGCGCATCGAGGAGCGGCCCCTGCGGTCGGGACCGAAGCGACGAGTCACCGGTCAGGACCGTTCCGCCGTCGGCGAGGGACGCGGTCGCGGTCACCAACCGCGTCGTCGTGCCGGAGTTCGCACAATCGATCACGTCGTCGGGGACCTCGGGAGATCCGTCGAACCCTTCGACGACGAGCGAGTCAGCGTGATCGAGGTCGGCCGCGTCCTCGGCAGCCGCCGGCTCGACCGAGCCGCCGAAGGCGGTCACTGCCCGGGCCGTCGCCCGGGTGTCGGCGGAGACGAGCGGGGAGCCGACGGTCGCTCCCGTCCCGTAGCCCGCCGCGAGCAGCGCACGATGCGTGTAGCTCTTCGAGGGTGGTGCGCGGGCGGTCCCCGCGACGTCCGAGCCAGTGAGATGAACGTCCATACCTGTTCCTGTCGGCTGCGATGATAAGTGGATACCGGACGCGGCACTGTTATCGCCCGACGGTCGCGTTCGCCTCCCTCTCGACGCCGCCCGCGACGCGTTCAGATCTCCGGAGGGGATCCCCGGTCGATGACTATCTCCTGGCCCTCGATGTCCTCTAATGCGGCGACCCGCCCGCCGATCTCGACGCGACCAGCGTCGGTTTCGACGACGAGCGAGGCTACCTCTTCGGTGTCCTCGAACGCGCTATCGACCACTCTGCCCCGTATCGTAACTGACTCCCCCGTCTCGATGTCACGGCCGGTGACGGTTGCATAGAACGGTTCCTCCCCGAACGCTCGGACGTCCTTCACCGCCCGGCGGATCGAGGCGTATCGCCGCGGGAAGGGTCGATCCTTGCCGTCCGTCGCGAGCGTCTCCGCCGTCGTCCACAGTACCGTCCCGAAGAACCCGGAAACCAGGAAGCCGAGCGCCGAACGGTTGAAGATGACGCCGTACCGTTCCCGATCGTCGCGTAACGCGTCCTGGGTCGCGTACACGGAGTACTCCCCGTCGCCGACCGCGAGGATCGGGGTCGTGATGCCGCGGCGCGCGCGAGCGGTCGTCGACACGTCCACGTAGTCGAACTCGTCCGGGTCCGGCGCCCGGGACGCGGGGGTCACGAGGAGCTCGACGCTGACCCCCTCGTTCACCTTCCGTGCGAGGTCCTCGCGGAAGCGGCGCAACAGGTCCGGCGTCAGCGAGACGGCGAGCTCGTACTCGGCACCGAGGATCACTTCCTCGAGATACCGGAGGATAGTCGAGCGGGACTTGACGAGCGAGACCGCCTCCGTCTCCCGGGTCGGGGCGGTGTAGCGGGCCTCGAGCTCGTCGACCATCTCCGTGAACGACGATCGAAGGTCGTCGAACGCGTCCTCGGGATCGACCGCGACGATCTTCATCGGTCGGGACTCGCGGAGCTCGACGAGTCCCCGATCCGAGAGGCTTCGAACCGTGTCATACACCCGTGGCTGCGGAATGTCGGTCCGGTCGGCGATCTCGCTTGCGGTCAGTTCACCGTGCTCTAACACCGAGAGGTAGGCGTCTATCTCGTACTCGCCGAGGTTGAACCGGTCTCCGACGTGATCGAGCGTCGTCCGGAGATCATCTGCCATGATCGTTCCAACGTGGCCCGAGGGTATAGGTTTTTACTATGAGACGAGTTGCATCTAATTTCAAACCTCGATGATGTCGCTCGACGGACAGGCCGATCACATGTACATTCTATCGTACGTTCCGTCAGGCTCTCGGTCCTCGATCCGCTCGGCGAGATCCTCGTAATGGCGACGAATATCGGCGGCGAACGCCTCTAGCGGACCGGAATCCACGCCGAGTCCGTACACCTCGTCTATCGTCTCTACCAGTCTGACGGCCGCCTCGACGTCCGGTACCTGTGCGTGTACCGGCGTGAGGAACACGCCGACACCCAGCGGGGAGTCCAACCCGCGTTCCAGAAGTGCGGCCTTCGTTCCGTCGAGGAACCCGGACTCCATCGGTGGAACGGGGCCGTCCCGAAGACGAACGTCCCGGAAGTCATCGGTCGCAACGTAGAAACTTCGGTGGGCGTCCGGGCCGTGTGGGATCGGTACCCCGGCGACGACCGCGATCTCGGAGACGCCGTTCGTCTCCGTCCAGTCGAGTATCGAAGCCGCGAACGATTCGCCGAGCACGGAGGGGACGTACTGTTCACCGACGAGTACGGTAACGTCGAGACCGGGAGCGGAGTACAGTCGAGTGGGATGCCGCGGACGACCGTTCTCGAACGGCGTGATCGACGGCAGCCCGTCCGCCCTGACGTGACCCTGTTCGTTCAGCTCCAGGCGATCGATGAGATAATCGACGGCGGTAAGCCCGGCGAGCCCGTACGCGGAGAACCCGGCTACGAGAGTGTCACTCGGTTCCGATTCGTGCGTGAAGCTGAACGTCGTCTGGGAGCCGCTTGGAGCGCGCATACCGGTACTCCGACCGGCAAGACCTCAAGTTTTCCCGTGAATCGAGCCCGTTCGTCCGCTTCGTGCGTGTCTGCGTGAAGCGGTAGCTGGCCCCGTGATCGATCCGATCTCCACCTCCCAGGACGGGAGGAAACGCTTTTTCGGTTGGGCGACGCGGTGTTCGTATGACCCGACTGGAGGCCTCCGCGCCGATCAACGACTGGTCCTCCTGGCTCGCGGGGATCCCCGGTGCGCGACTCCTCTTCGTCGTCTTCTCGCTCGCCGTCGGCGTGGTGTTGGCCCGATTCATCGTCCGGATCATCGGACGGCCCGTGGCCCGCCAGTTCTCCCGACAGAGCGTCGCACAGACGATCGTTCGCGGCGTTCGTGTCGGGGTCATCGTGATCGCCTTCCTGTTCGGCCTCTGGGCGATCGGGTTTCGGTTTACCGACCTTCTCATCGGTACCGCCGTGCTTTCCGCGGTGGTCGGCATCATTCTCGCTCCGCTCGTCGGTAACTTCATTAATGGCGTGTTCATTCTCGCGGACCAGCCGTTCGAGATCGGCGACATGATCGAGCTCGATGACGGCACGCAAGGGTTCATCGAGGACATAACGATCCGGTACACGAAAATATTCACGCTGGACAACACGTTCCTCGTCATTCCCAACGGAAACATGCGCGACCGTGACGTGACGAACTACTCCGCCGAGGACGAGCGAACCCGTCGAAGCGCCGACGTGCTCGTGACGTACGAGTCCGACATCGATGAGGCGCGTCGCCGGATCGAGCGGTCCGCTCGTGACTGTGAGTCGATCATCAACGGGGGACCGGACATCCGGGTCGGGGTGGCACGTTACAACGCGAGTCCGGAGTGTCGGATCCAGGAGTTCGGCGACAACGGGGTCCTGTTGCGGCTTCGCTACTGGGTAAAGAAGCCGTACAAGCTCGCGAAGGTCAGCTCCGAGCTGAACACGCGTATCCGCGAGCGACTCGCGGATGCCGACGTGGAGATGGCGTACCCACACCGCCACCTCGTCTTCGACGACACCTCGGGAGTCGCACGGGTGGGTATGCGAGACGAACCGACCCGACGAACGCGAGGGGACACCCCCGGAACGGGGATCGACGGCGCTGCTGGAACCGGCATCGACGCCGGTCCCGATTCGGCAGTCCACCCCGACGACGGGGTCTCGGGAAGCACTACCGTCGATGACGGCGGCGAGACGGCGAGTGATTCCGGCGCGAATGCGGAAGCCGAGGGTGACTCCCACGGACCGGATCCCGGATCTCCGGACCGGGGTGCGTGATCGAACCGTCACGTTCGAGGCCGCGTCAGCCGCTATCGGAACGCTGATAGGTCGATGCGGTCTCCGATACGAACGTGAGCGACGAGCCCTCCGAGCCCTCCTCCAGTCGCGACGGTCGAGAGGACACGCTATCGGACGGCCACGGTAACGGACGCAGTGTCCCCGATGACGGTAGCGGTCCAGACCGTGCCGACGACGAGCACGATCGCAACGACGACAGCGACGAGCACGATCGCAACGGAGAGGGAATCGAATCGACCGACGAGCCGGCGGATTCGATCACGGAGGGAAGCCTCGTCCGGCCGCTGTTCCACCTCGCGTGGCCGATCGTCGTGATCCAGCTGTTACAAGTGACGTACAACGTCGTGGATACGCTGTATCTCGGTCGGCTCTCCGCGGAGGCGGTCGGCGCGATCAGTCTCGCGTTCCCGCTCATCTTCCTCCTCATCGCGGTCGCCGGTGGGTTCACGACTGCGGGAGCGATCCTCGTCGCCCAGTACACGGGCGCCGAGGGGGACGAGTCGGCCGGACTGGTCGCCGGCCAAACGCTATTCACCGTCTCCGTCCTCTCGGTGTTCATCGGAGTCGGCGGGTACTTCTATACTCGACCGGCACTGGAACTGCTACCGAGCGATCCCGCCACGGCCGCGACCGTCATTCCGCTTGCAGCGGACTACATGGAGATAATCTTCCTCGGGATCCCGTTGATGTTCGGCTTCTTCGTTTTCTCCGCGCTCATGCGCGGCTACGGCGACACCCGGACCCCAATGGTCGTCATGTTCGTTTCGGTCGTGATCAACGTCCTCCTCGATCCGTTTCTCATTTTCGGATTCGAAAACAACCCGGTGTTCGGGTGGTTCGCGACGATACCCGGCGTCGCTGCTCTCGATCCGCTAGCAGTGGAGGCGTCGATGTTCGCGGTCACGGGGTTCACCGGCTACGGGATCGAGGGAGCCGCGTTGGCGACGATCGCCGCGCGCGGCGTCGCGACTGCTATCGGAGTGTGGGTACTGTTCGCGACCGATCTCGGCCCGGCAGTTGCGCTCGCCGATCTCCGGCCGGATTTCGGGTTCATCGAGGACGTCTTTCGGCTGGGGCTCCCATCCAGCGTCGAGCAGACGACGAGCGCCATGGCGATGATCACGCTAACCGCGATGATCGTCACCTTCTCTCCTCCCGTGGTGGCGGCGTACGGTCTCGGAAACCGACTCATCTCACTCGTGTTTCTGCCGGCACTGGGGCTCGGTCGTGCGATCGACACGATGGTCGGTCAGAACCTCGGAGCGGATCGGGCCGATCGCGCGGCACGAGCCGTCAGGATCGCGGCGACGACGGGGGCCGGAGTGATGTTCCTCGTCGCCGTGATCGCCGTCACGTTCACCGAACCGATCGTCTCGGCGTTCCTCGGGGACGTCCCCGACGCACCGGCGACGATCGAGCTCGCGGTCGAGTACGTCCGAATCCGCTCCGTCGAGTTCGCCTTCATCGGCGTCTCACAGGTGATCCTCGGGGCGTTCCGCGGTGCGGGCAACACCAAGACGGCGATGGTGATATCCATGCTCACCCTGTGGGTCGGGCGCGTCGTTAGCGTGTTCTACCTCGCGTTGACGTGGAGCGTGACGCTCCCCGTCGTCGACGTCACCGTCTCCGCACTCGGTTGGGGCCCGACCGGCGTGTGGGTCGGGATGGCACTCGGGAACGTCCTCGGCGCGATCGTCGGCGTCGCTTGGTTCGCCCGCGGAACGTGGACCGACCGATACATCGAGGAACCGGCCCCCGACACCGACCCGATCGCCGAGGACTGAGACGATCGCGGGCCGAACCGATCAGTGCCGGAACAGATGGATCCGGCCCTCGTCACGAGCGAGACAGAACCGTGACCCGTCGTTTTCGGGAACGCGTGTCGCCGGGCTACGCGTCGTGAACAACCGGACGAACGGCTCCGCACAGACGGGACAGTCGATCCCCTTCCGGTTCTCCCACAGGCTCGTCTCACCGGTGTCCCGAAGCTGTTTCAGTGCGTGGCGATGCGCGTGGACGTCGAAGGCAGACATATCGCGTCGATCCGGTTTCCGAGCGTTTGAACGTACTCCCGGGAGTATCAGTCGTGATTCGTGGGCCAACGGATCGGGGCGCGTCCGGCTCCCGACTCACGCGTCCGGACCCTGCCCTCACGCCTCCCGATCCAGTCTCGACCGCGCCCGGTCGAGCGCGTCCGCGTCGCCGGTCCGAACGTGGTCACCTATCGCGTTCGCCGCCTCGACCAACTCGTCCGCGACGGCCGGATCGACGTCGCCCGCCAGCGCCTCGACGCGTTTGATCCGATCACGGAGGCGTTCGAGGAGCTCCCGTGCGGGCGCGACCCGTGACGCACCGTCCTCGCCGGAAACGGACACCGACGCGCTGTTGTCCGGGTCTGATCCTCCCCGAGACTCCAGCTCGTCGAGAAACGTCAGGAGGTCACTCCGGTACTCGCTCACCACGCGTGCGGTCGCGCTCCCCCGGGCTTCACGCATGGACGCGGGGACCTCGGCCGTCGATGGGCGCCGTCCGCCGTCCGCGCCGGCGAGCAACGCGAGGAGGTACTCCCGATCGGCATCCGTCGGATCGCGACGGCGGTCGTAGACGTCGACCGCTTCGAGCAGTTCGCGGGCGGCGAGGACGGTTCCGTCGATCGATCGGAGCTCGCCGCCGTGGATGAACCCGCGCGTCCGAACGTACTCCCGGAGGTCACGTTTCAGCTCGTCGACGCCCTCCGCGGGAATCGTCCCGCGCGCGTCACCGAACCGAGCACGGTGGGGGGTGAGATCGAGCGAAACGGGCGAATCAGTGTGGGTCGCCCGCCCCTCGATCCCGACGCTTCGGACGCTTCCACAGTCGGGGCACGCTATCGAGCCGGTCTCGTAGTACGACCACCGGCCGCCACAGTCGCGACACTCCCGTTCGCCGCGGACGTTCATTGCCGGGTGTCGGTCGTCGCGGCGGTAAAGTACTGTGCTTCGTCCGATCGATGCGGGGACGCGGTCGAGGCCGCGACGCGGTCGATCAGGCCAAGAACACGTGTCTCGGGCGGTCCGCGAGCACCTCACGTCCCCACTGTACCGTCTCGCGGAAGTCGTCGGAGCGGAAGAACGCCATCGCGTCCTCCTTCGAGCGCCACTGGCTCGCGATGAACATGTCGTTCTCGCTTTCGACGTTGGTCATCAGGTCGGTTTCGAAGTGCCCATCCATCTCGGCCAGGGCTGCCCCCACGTCGTCGAAGGTGTCGACGAACTCCTCCGTGTACTCCGGTTTCGTCTCGTAGAACATCCCCATCGTGCCGAATCCGGACTCCTCTCCCGCACGGGCGACGATCCCCGGAAGCTCGGAGAGGAACCCCGCGGCGGTCTCCGCGGCCGACCCCGTTTCCCAAACGGAGACGACTGCTGCCCGGTCCGTCGTACGGCCCGCATAGACGGCGGTTTTCACGTGGGTCCCGTAGTGATCGAAGTTGCCGCGAAGCCCCTCGACCTCCTCGAACAGCTCCTCGGCGTCGGTCTCGCTGTACAGCACCGTCGCGAACACGTCCTCGCCGTGAGGCTTCCCGGCGTAGATGTCGAGGTCGGCGAGCTCGCCGCGGATCTCGTCGTCGGAGACGGTAGCATCCTCGCCTTCGGCTTCCGCTCCGCCCTCACCGTGTGGGTGATCCCCGCCACCGCCCGCGTCCGTCTCGCCGTGTGGGTGGTCACCGTGTGCGGACCCACCGCTCGCGTCGGCGTGATCGTGTCCCTCGCCGCGTCGGTGGGCGTCGTCACCGTGTGTGGTATCGGAGTGACTGCCGGCGTGGCCGTGTGCGTCCTCGAGATGGGCGTCTGCGCGACCGTCCTCGCCCGTGGGCACCGTCTCGCCCGCGAGATACGCGCCGAGGTCGCTTGGCGGGAATCGACGGCCAACGTAGAACTGCCCGAACTCGCCGTACCGCGAGGAGGCCTCGTCGAAGCGCATCTCGTAGACGATGTCCTTGATGTCGGTCGGATCCGCGCCGAACAGGGTGACGCCCCACTCGTGGTCGTCGAAGCCGACCGAGGACGCGATGACCTGTTTGATCCGCCCGGCGTACCGTTTCCCGACCTCGCCGTGGCCCGACATCAGGTCGGCACGATCCTCGAAGGAGAGGTCGTACCAGTTGTACTCCTCCCCCCGCCGCTTGCTCATCGGGTAGAAGGAGACGTACTCGTCGTCAGGCAGCTCCGGTTGTAGCTTCCCGTCGATGTACCGACGGAGCCCCTCGTCGATCTCCGCTTCGTCGTCCTCGAAGTACGCGTCCGAGACGTACCCCGACACCTCAGTAACGGAGACGTACGACGATTCCTTCGTCGTGAACTCGGCGAGCGCGGTGTTCTCGAACGAGCGCTCGATCGTCGAGAGCGCGTCCAACGTGGGGCGGAAGTGGATCGTCAACAGGTCCGCCTTGTGTCCGATAACGGAGAACACCGCCGAATCGCCGGCATCGGCGGTTGCGAGTGCTTCCCGATGGGTCAGGAAGGACCGGCCCTCTTCGACGGCACGCTCCCGCTCGTGACGCGGTGCGTTCCGCCACGCGCCCCAGTCGATCGACCGGAACTCGTGGAGCGCGAACCACCCTTCCTCAGTCGCTGGTGCCTCGACCATACGTCGCCTTGGGTCGCCGTGACTTAGGGGTTTTCGAGTCGCGTTCGGACCGCCGGGACACGACGAGCGGGGACGCGGGTCTCCGGCGATGACCGTCGGGACCGAAACCCTTTCACGACGACCGTGAGACGTCGGAACGATGCGGAAAAGCGGCCCACCGAAAGGACTGATCTCGTATCTCGTGTTGGAGCTGCTGGCCGAGCGACCACGCTACGGATACGAGCTCTTGGGCGAGATAACGGAGATCAGCGGCGGCCACTGGGAGCCGTCCTACGGGTCCGTCTACCCGATCCTGTACAAGTTCGAGGACGAAGGCGTCACCGAGCGCGTCGAACGCGCGGAGGAACCGGACCGGAAGTACTTCTCGCTTACCGACCACGGCCGTGAGAAACTAGCCGAGAAGCGAAGCGAGATCGGGGAGGAAGCCCAGGACTTCGGCGACGTGGTGTTGGGATTTTACCACGTATACGCGGCGCTTGCGACCGATGATCGGTTCTCCGTCGATGACGATAACGGGGAGTGGAACTACGATGAGCGACACAGCGCGTGGATCGTCGAGCAGATGATTCGCCACCACGAGCGTGACTTCGACGAGTTCGAGCGGATACCCGTCTCGGTAGAGGAGTTCCACGCCACGACGACCGACATGGAGGCGACCGAAACCGATTCCGACACGACCGGAGCCGACACCGACGAGACGACGACCGGGGGAACCAACGACCACGACGACGGCGAGACGTCCTCGGGTTCGGCGGATTGAGTCGCTCCGGGAGCCGCTGCTCGTCCGCCCCTGCTAGCTATCGATCAACCGACCGAGGAGGCCACCCGGCAGACCCAGACGGACGAGTCGGTCGTAGAGTCGGTCCGGGAGCACGGCCGCGACTCGCGGAAGCCACCTCGCGCGGTGGCTGACCCGATACCGGGTACGGGGTCGATCGGTCGTCGCCGCAGTGACGACCGTTCCGACCACGGCGTCGACGTCCGTGGCGGCCGGCGTGTACGCCTCGAAGTCGCGGTAGTCCTCCGCGTACGCGCTCCCAGCATCGGATAGTGATCGCAGCCCGGCAGTCGCACGCTCGTTGAGTCCGGTTCGGACGGGCCCCGGTTCGACGAGCGCGACCGTGGGTCCGCGCGGCTCGAGCTCGCGTCGGAGCGCTTCGGTGTATCCCCGGACCCCAGCCTTCGCCGCGCTGTACGGGCCGTGATACGGAAGCGCGACGCTTCCAACCATCGAGCCGACGACGACGATTCGACCGTTTCGCTCACGGATCGAGGATGCGGTGGCGCGAACGACCGTGTGAACGGTAGTGAGATTCGTCTCCAGCTGCCGGCGGAACGATTCCGGCGTCGTGTCCTCGAGCGCGGCGAGCTCGTAGCCGCCGGCACAGGTGATGACGACGTCGAGGTCGCATCCCGCAAGCGATTCTCTGACCGCGTCGCCGTCCCGGAGATCGAGAGCCTTGGTTTCGATCGCGTCGGAGAGGTCGGTGAGTCTCTCGGCGTCGTGATCCAGTGCGATCACGTCGTGACCCCGAGCGTCGAGCGTCTCCGCGACACCGCTTCCGATACCGCCGGCCGCACCGGTGACGACGACTCGCATGGGTCACCGTTCACACCCCCGGATGATAGTAGGACCGTATCGACGATCCGGAATCGGCTCCGTCCCCGAAGGACTATACCGGTTAGTACCGACGGTTCGAGACATGCCCACGGAGGAACCGAGCGTTCCGATCGTCTGTCCCGACTGTGAGACGGAGACCCGCGTCCCGCTTTCCGACCTCGAGGAGGCGCTCTCCCGACACAACGAGGAAACACACGACGGCGAAGCGGTTGCCGAGGTCGATCCCGGACTGAAAGACCAGCTTGCCGACCTCGTCGCGGAGGACCTCGGCCTGTTCGAAACGGACGGCGAGAAACGCTGATACGGGACGGCTCGACGGTCTGTTGACCGAGTAGTCCTGACCGGTTAGTCCTGATTGGCGAACGCGCCCTGCGGATGACCCTTGTGCTGGAGGTTGCGGTTGTCCCGCTTTCTGACGGTCGTCGCCGGGATGACTTCCTCGACCTCCGATCGTGGGCATCCCGTGTAGCCGTGGTCCGGGTACTGTTCGCAGTGTGCCATCGCGTCGTGGGATCCCTCCCATGGCCCGGCGTCACACTCGTCCGCCGTACAGACGAAAACTATCTCTTCTGACATGCTGATCCGTCGTTCCCGTCGAATGTATAAAAACCTCACACGCGGGTTATTAGTTTTGATACTGGAGGATCGAACGGACGTCGGTCACGCGGTCGCCAACAGATGGCTGTCGGTCCACGGACGGTACGCGACGTTCGACCGACCCGGCGCGATCAGTCGCTCGGGGTGGGAATACCGGTGATCTCGACGGTGGTGCCGTCGTGTCGGCAGTCCTCGAGCGCGTGTTTGGCGGCGAACCCGGCCTCGTGTGCGGTCCCGCCGCGTCCGACGCCGACCTGAAGCTCGACGTCGACGTCGCGCACCACGTGATCGACCGCGTCGGCGAAGGCGGGCTCGTCCAGGTCGGGGCAGACGGCGATGATGTTGTCGCCGCCGACGAAAAACGAGAGCGCGCCGTGCGCCTCACGGAGGTACCGCATCAGTGACGCGTACGCCCGTTCGATGTTGATGAACGTGTCGAACTCGTTGAGTCGGTCGGTGTACTTCCCGGTCGCGTTCACGACGTCGAAGTGGGCGATCTGTACGTCCGAGGGGGTCGTCTCCGTGAGATACTCGCCCGCTAACACTTCCGTGCGGTGTTCGTCTTGGGCGCTACCCTCGAGCTGGATCCGACGGTTCGCCTCCTCGAGAGCCTCCACCGGCTGGTCGCTCACGGCAGTGCCGAGACTAATCGTCACGGGGTAGCGGTTCCGGATCGATTCCTGAAGCGTCGCGTGTGCGCCACCGTCGATCCCGTTCGTCACCGTGATCATGTTGTCGAAACGGGTAAAGAAGGCGTACCCGTCGCGGTGACCGAGGTATTCGGCGATGTCGGCGAACAGCCGGGACTGTAGCGTCTGTAGGTCCATCTCTCGACGCGGTTCCGGCGTCACCGTCCACGGTCCGTAGTTATCGATCTGGACGAGTGTCACCTGGGTCGTCGTCACAGTACCTCTCGATTCGGCCCGGTACCGCTTTACCCTTCCGTTATCCCGAAGGTGGAACCGGTTCCGGAACTGGGAGCGCATCGGTGGAACGACCGCACCGATCGGAGCGCAACCACTACCACGCTCGGGGTCCGAGAGGACGCATGGAGTTTTCCGGAGCAGTGCTTGACGTCGACGGAACCGTCGTGCGTGGCGACGACCCGATCCCGGGTGCACCCGAAGGGTATCGGCGGATCCGCGAGGCGGGGATCGAACCGCTGTTCGTCTCGAACAATCCGATGAAAGCGCCGCCCGCGTACGTCGATCGGCTCGGTGCGGCGGGATACCGCGTCGATGCGGACCGAGTGATCACGGCCGGGAGTATAACGACCGAGTATCTCCGACGACACCACGCCGACGACGATCTGCTCTGTATCGGCGCGCAAGGGTTACTCGACCAGTTCGCGGACGCCGGACTCTCGCTCACCGAGGCGGTCGACGCGGCGGATGCGGTGGTTGCGTCCATCGATCGCGAGTTCGACTACGACGACCTATGCACCGGACTCTGGGCGCTCGACAGGGGGATTCCGTTCATCGGAACCGATCCCGACATCGTCATCCCGGCACCGGATCGTGACGTGCCCGGTTCCGGCGCGGTGATCCGGTCGATCGCCGCGGTCGCCGAGCGTGAGCCCGACATCGTCTTAGGGAAACCCTCCGAGCCCGCGATCGAGATGGTCCGTGAGCGACTCCCCCATCCGCCCGGGGAGTGTCTCGTCGTCGGGGACCGGCTCGATACCGATATCGAGCTCGGAGTTCGGGCCGGCATGACGACCGTGCTCGTTCGCTCCGGCGTCACCGACGAGTCGACCCTTGCGGACAGCGACATCGAACCCGATCACGTCATCGACGATCTCGGAGAGATCGGCAGCGTGATCGGCTAACGCGGCCTCGTTGGAACGTCAGGCAAGAAAGATTTATATGGGGCCATGGTGTTGCTGCGCATATGACAGTCGTTGACTCACACGAACCGGCGCCGGACGAGGAGGAGGACCCCGAGGAGACGGTTCGAGTCATCGAGGGACACGCGGTGCAGTTCAACGAGTACCGCTACTGAGTAACGGGCGATCGGTTCCGGGAGGAGGGCCGGATTCGACGAGTAGCGGCCGAGAACCGCGAGTGATGGCCGAGAACCGCGAGTGATGGCCGAGAACCGCGAGTGATGGCCGAGAACCGCGAGTGATGGCCGAGAACCGCGAGTGATGGCCGAGAACCGGAAGCGACGAGCGGGGAACTGACGACGACCGGCGCGATCAGTCCGTTGTCGGGAGGGTTAAGTGGTCGTCGGGGGTATTCCGCGTGTGAATCGGAGGCTCAGGCGCGCGAGTGCTTTCGCCGTGATGGCCTTGCTCGTGGTGGTAACTCCCGTGCTCGGCGAAGCCGCAGTCGTGCCGTTTCTCGCGCTTTCCGGCGCGTTTCTCTTCGGGATCCGAGACGGAGAGTGGTTCGAGTCGCTAGCGCTTCCCGGCGATCGGGAAGCCGAGCGACTGTACGGCGTCGGGGCGTTCTCGCTCGCGCTTGCCGGGCTCGCCGCCTTCGCAACGTGGCCACGAGTCCCGCTTCCGTTCGGCGCGTTCGCCGCCGCGGCCTTCGTGATCGGCGGCGGGCGTGTCGGCCGCGTCCTGTCCGGGCGACGGTTCGACGGCGAGTTCGAGCTCGTGGGTGGCTATCTCGTCGGAGCCGGTGTCGCGGCCGTCGCCGGGCAGGCCGCCATCGGTCTCGTGACGGGCGACCTCGCCGCGGAGGCGGTTCCCGGAGCGATCCCCGTGTTTACCTTCCTCGCGGCCGTCACGGCGTTGACGGCGGCGCTGATCCGCTCGCTCGTGTACGCCCGGGACGCACACATCACGGTCGTCGTCGTCGCGTTCGTCGCCTGGGGGTTTACGTCGCTGGATCCGACGGTAAGTGCCCTCGGGATCGCCGTCGGGCTCGCGGTGACCGTCGGACTCGGCACCGTCTCGTACGCGCTCGGAGCCGCGTCGGTTCCCGGGATGCTCACGGGCGTACTGCTCGCGCTTCTCACGGTGGTACTCGGAGGGGTTGGCTGGTTCCTCGTGTTGATGACGTTCTACTCGCTCGGCGCGCTTGCCTCGAAGTACCGGTTCGACGAGAAAGCCGACCGTGGCGTCGCCCAAGAGAACGAGGGCGCTCGGGGGACGGGGAACGTGCTCGCGAACTCCGCGGTCGGACTGCTCGCGCTGCTCGGCTACGCAGCTACCGACCACGTCGACGTCCCCGCGATGCTGTTCGCGCTCGCGTTCGCCGGCGCGTTCGCCACCGCGCTCGCCGACACGCTCTCCTCGGAGATCGGCGGTCTCTTCGACGGGCCACGGCTGATAACGACGCTCAGGCGGGTCGAACCCGGTACGGACGGCGCGGTGACGTGGCAGGGCGAGCTCGCGGGACTGGCCGGAGCAGCTCTGATCGGGGTCATCGCCGGCTTCGGGCTGCCGATCGGGGACCCGTTCGTCGGCGGGGGGGTCGTCGTCGCCGCCGGAGTGGGTGGAATGACCGTCGACAGCCTCCTCGGAGCGCTGATCGAGGGGGATCGGATCGGGAACCAGACCGTGAACTTCCTCGCGACCGTGTCCGGTGCGGCCCTCGCCGTTGCCCTCGGCACGGTCCTCGGGTGATCCGGATGGACGCGACGGGCCCACGGATCCGTTCCGCGGAGCCGGCGGATGCGGCCCGGATCCGTGCGCTCCAGTCACACCTGCGACAGCCGAGTCCAGACCTCTTGGAGTACGGACTCGTGGCCGGAGCGGTACTGGTGAGCGTCGCCGACGAGGAGCGGTTCACCGGAGACGGAGGGACCGACGGAACGCCTGCCGGGACTGAAACACCGGCCTCGTCCGAGCCGGTCGTCGGCTATCTCCTCCGGGTCGATGCTCCGAACCGGCGAGGCAGTCATCTGGCCGAGCTCGTCGTCGATCCGGCGTTCAGGCGGGAAGGTCGTGCACGCGAGCTGCTCTCAGCGACCCTCCGTGACGCCACCGGACCGGTGACGCTACAGGCACATCCGGCGAACGACGCCGCGCTCTCGCTGTACGACTCGCTCGGGTTCGACGTGATCGATCGGCGAACCGACGCGTACGCCGACGCCGACGCGCTCGTGTTGCGACACGAGTGACGAGACGCGGGCGACGGACCGAGGTCGACAGACAAAAGGCCTATTCGAGGCGCACGCCTTCCCGGAGGTATGAGTCAGACCGACACGGATCCCGAGGCTGCCGTCGATGGCGAGGTCGACGTCGATTTCGGGGAGGACGGACTCGTCCCGGCCATCGCGCAGGACGCCGAGGACGGCGAGGTGTTGATGCTCGCGTACGTCTCGCCGGAGGCACTCGAGCGAACCCGTGAGACCGGCGAGGCCCACTATTATTCCCGTTCTCGGGAAGAGATCTGGCGTAAGGGAGGCTCCTCCGGTCACACGCAATCGGTTCACGAGATCCGTGTCGACTGTGACGCCGACACGCTGTTGTATCTCGTCGACCAGTCGGTCGGTGCGTGTCACACCGGACATCGGTCGTGTTTCTACCGGACGGTGGAGGGCGAACGCGTGGGTGAGCAGGTCTTCGACCCGGACGAGGTGTACTGATGCCGGCCGAGGGATCACGGTCCGATACGGATCCGATCCTCGCCGCAGGCGAGGTGATCGGGGAGCTCAGGGAGCGATACGACGAGCTCCGGCGGATCGAGTCGCGGATCGCGGACCTCGGCGAGGAGCGCGTGGAGGCCGCCGCGGACGCGTATCGCCGGGCTCACCGCGTGCTCGATCAGTACGAGGAGGACGCGGTCGGTAGCGGCGACTTCAAATCGTACGTCCGGTTCGAGGGCGCGTTCGCGAACGCGACGAGCGTCGGCGACGACGCCCTCGCGGCGGACGCGTTCGCCGCCGCCGACGAGGTGGTGGACAAGCGACGGCTCTCCGAGTCCGACTTCGCGGCCGCTCGTGACGCGCTCGAACCCGCCGAGGCGTACGTCGACCTGCTGACCGATCGGGATGACGCGGTCGAGGAGTACCGCTCCGTTCGGAAGGCGGCCCGTGACGCGCGGGACGAGCTCGCCGATCGGCTCGCAGCGCTTCACGACGTGGCCGACATGGCGGACGCGGACCTCACCGCCGACGTGGATGGGCTTCGCGAGCCGGTCGAGCAGTACAACGAGTCGATCCGGGAGTCGTTTCGGTCGTTCTACCGGTCCGCTTCGGCCCGTGACGTTCTCGACTTCGTCGAACGCGCCGACGACACCCCGTTCGTCGATATCGACCTTCCGCCGCCGGACCTCCGGGAGTACGTCGACGAGTACGCGGCGGGCGAGGAGCCGCTACCGACGCTGCTCGAGTACGCCGAGTACTCGAACTCGAAGCTCGAACACTACGTCGACGACCCGGGTGCGCTCCGCACCGCGGTCGCGGTACATAAAACGTACCTCGGGCGGATCGACGGCGAGCCGCTGACTATCGACTGGCCGCCCGCGCCGGGCGACGAGCTCGCCTACGAGATCGACGAGCTGATCCCGCTGGTCTCGCGCGTCGCGGACGACGAGACCGTCGCGACGCTCCGCTCCGTCCGCGATCTGGCCCGCTCGGACGAGTACGATCGTCTCCGGCGTGCCGCCGAAGTGCGTGACGCCCTCGACGACCCGGAGCTCGCGCTCCTCGAATCCGGCGAGATCGACGATCGCGTACGGGAGGTGGAACGGACCCTCGACCTCGTCGAGGACGTACTGGCGGAGACGGAGCGTGAGTAGAGAGCGGAGCAGGAGTGACGGACCGAAACGGCGTACCGAAAGCGCACGCGACTGATCCCTTATATACCGTCGGCGACGACGCGGGAGTATGACCAGATTCGACGCTGCGACCGAGTCGGAGCGGCTGTCGCTGTTCGCGGACGCGGCGGCGGCCCATCGCGCTCGGTCGAGCGACGTGATGACCGTCGACGTCGACCCCGACAGCGACGTCACCGAGGGTGGTGAGATCCCGCCGTGGATCCAGCTCGTCGGCACCGAGATCGTGATGGACTGCACCGACGAGGAGCTGGATCGGTTAAAAGGGCTGCTCGGGGAGTTCCCGGAGTTCCGGATCGACGAGCTCGTCAGTCCCGAGGAGGCCGAGGGGACGAACGCCGTGATCACCGCGCGCTCGGACGCCAACCGCGTCGCCGGGTTCATCGAGCGCGCCTTTCGGGAGGTGTACGACCTCGAACCTGAATATAAGGTGTGGGTGACGGCTATTTAAATAGGAGCCGTGGTCGAGGAACGGCGAGCGGCTCGCCGTACAGCGGAACTGCCCTTATATATACGAACGGACCGTTCTCGGACTGTAGTATAAAAAGAGTCTCGAAAGGACACGACTCACTGACGGGTTCAGCGATTTTCGCCCGACTTCACAAATCGGGTAGTGATTTTATTATCCTATGCGTCGAACGGGCGGTCGTGCCCAACGACGACTCCCTTGACGACCTGCTCGATGAACTGGAGACCCACGGCGATCTGGACCGGGTAGAACAGGCGCTCTCGGTACGCGTCGAGGAGCGACGCTACGGGAAGGCGATGACGATCGTCGATGGGTTTTCGGGGTCGACCTCGGAGATGAAGGACGTCGCCTCCGATCTGAAATCATCGCTCGCGACCGGCGGGACGACGACTGACGAGACGATCGAACTCCAGGGTGACCATCGCGATCGACTCCCCGACCTCCTTCGCGATATGGGGTACTCCGTACGCTAACCCGGAGCCACGGTGATCCGGAGGTGCCCCGCACCGACCCACGTAATGAAGGAGGCGACCCCGACTACCGGCGAGGTGGACGGCGACGAGGAGTCGGAGCGGCAAGAGCACGGTCCGAACGACGACCGGTCGGCGGATCAATAGGTTGAAATCATCGCCGACTCCGAACACGAGTATGGCGCTCGAAAAGGACGTGGACTGTCCGTCGTGTGAGGGGGAGACGTCGTTCTACCGGTCGGCCGCGATGACGCTCCACCTCGGCGAGAAGACCAAGTGGCGCTGCTCGGAGTGTGGCTACGGCTTCGTCGCGATCAACGGTATCGACACGCTGCCTGCCTAAACGCTCGGCTTCTTGCTCTTTGCGAGCCCAAAAGGCTCTACGGTCACGACTGCCGCATCACGCCCCTGAACGACCCCACAGTCACGACTCCCGCACCACGTCGGCCTCCAGCACGCCGACCCCGTCGACCTCGGCGCGAACCGTGTCGCCGTCCTCGATCACGCCCGCACCGGGCGTGCCGGTCGAGATCAGATCGCCCGTCTCCAACGTCATCACTCGCGAGTGGACGGCGACGAGCTCGGGCGGGGAGAACAGCATTCGGTCGAGCGTGTTCTCGGCGACGAGCTCGTCGTTCACGATCGTCCGGACCTCGATGTCGTCGAGGCGGTCGACGGTCGCGGGCGCGGACACCCACGGCCCGACGACGCAGAACGTGTCGTAGCTCTTCGCCCGCGTGAGAAATCGTGGGTTCCGTTCGAGGACGTCCTCCGCGGTCACGTCGATCACGGGAACGAAGCCGGCGACGACGCCGTCGAACGCGGCCTCGTCGACGTTCCGGCAGGTGCGCCCGATCACGACCCCGAGCTCCGCCTCGGCGGTCACGCGCGCCGACTCGGAGACCGGCGGGAGCCGGATCGGCCCGCCGGAAGCGGTTAACGTCGTCGTCGGCTTCATGAAGCTCGCGGGCTCGTCGGGACGGGTCTCGTCGAGATCGGCGGCGTGGTCGGCGTAGTTGAGCCCGATCCCCCACAGCTTCCCAGGGTCGAACGGGAGCCCGAACGAGAGGTGTTCGGCGGGAGTCCGGCTCGCGGGAAGCGCATCGACTGGGGGTACCACCGCGGGACCACCGGTCACCGCTCCGAGGGCGTCGCTCACGCCGTCGAGGCCGGTGGCGGCCAGCGGGACGAAACCGCCCTCGTCGCCGACGAGCGGGTCGCCAGTGACGCTCCGTGCGATCCGATGGGTGTCGCCGGAGGTCATTCCTCGCGGTCGGTCCAGAAGTCGAACCCGCGCCCCGGTGCGAACACGTCGAGCCCGACCGCACGCTCGTCGGTCGCGTTCTCGACGCGGTGGGTCTCCCAGGCGTCGAGGTGGACGGAGTCGTACTCGCCGAGGGTCACGCTCCGATCTTCCGTGTGAACCGTCAGCTCGCCCTCTAGACAGACGCACACCTGCTCGTTCTCGTGGTCGTGATCGGGCGAGGCGTGACTCGGCGGCTTCTCGAACCACTCGAACGTGAACCGGTCGCTGCCCGCGAGCGCGGCGCGACCCCATCCGTCCTCGGGTTCGTACGTCTCGGCCTCGTCGAACGGCACGTGTTCCATACGCCCCGATCGACGGCCCCGAACAAAGCGATGGGGGTTGTGGGCGTCGTACCGCCTCAACTGACGAGCGAGATGAGGACGAACAGTGACGCCACGGACGCGACCGTCGTCACGAACACGTTCAGGGAGGCGAACTCCGCGTCGCCGCCCAACTCGTGGGCGAACACGTACGTCGACACCGCGGTCGGCGTCCCGAGCATCACGACGCCGGCAGTGAACGTCGCGGCGTCGACGCGGAGCAGCGAGAAGGTGACCCACGCGATGGCCGGCATACACGCCATCTTGAGCACGACCACCGATCCGGTCGCGCCGTAGTCGATCGTGGGGGCGTCGACGCGGAGCGACGCGCCGACACACAACAGCGCCAGCGGGAGGGCGAGCGACCCGAGGGCGTCCAGCCCGACTGCGACCGTCCCGGGAACGGGGACGCCGACGGATCCCACCGCCACTCCGGCGACCAGCGCGAGCAACACCGGGTTCCCGGCGAGCGAGGCGAGCTCGCGGCCGAGGCTCGCATCAGCACCGGTAACCGTACTCAACACGACGACGGTTAGCGGAACCTGTACCAGCGCGCCCACGCCGAGGATCACGCTGGCGATCGCCGTCACCTCGGCGTCGAACGTCGCGGCGACGAGCGGGAGACCGAGGTACCCGAGATTCGAGTGGTACGACTGGACGATCGCGACGCTCCGGCGCGCGGGGTCGGACCGTCGGCGATGAACGACCCACGCGACGGCCGCAGTGCCGAGGAGCGCGGCGAGGATACCGAAGAGCAACCAAACGGAGAGCAGCGCCACCATCGACTGGTCGTACGTCGCGACGAACACGAGCGCCGGCAACGCGAGGTAGTAGGTAGCCGTGTTCAGCCGTTCCGTCCGGGGTGCATCGAGTACGCCGACTCGCCGGAGACCGGTCCCGACGAGCAACAGTGCGAGCAGTCCGAGCAGCCGTACGAGAACCTCCACGACGCGTCAGAGGTTCGAGGCACCCGCGCCGCCGTCGATCACGACCGACTGGCCGGTGATGTACCCGGACTTCGGTGAGGAGAGGAACGCGACGGTGTTGCCGAGCTCCATCGGGTCGCCGATCCGTTCGAGCGGGACGCCCTCGCCCCAGTCGGCGAGTCCCTCCTCGTAGGAGTCGTACTCGCCGCGCTCGACCGCCTGGTCGACGAGCTCCTCGATCCGGCTGGTCTCATGAGGTCCGGGAAGCACGGCATTGGCGCGTACGTCCGGTGCGAGCTCCGTCGAGAGCGTCTTCTCCAGGCCGATCACGCTCATACGAACCGAGTTCGACAGCACGAGACCGTCTATCGCCTCCTTCACGGATCGTGAGGTGACGTTCACGATCGTCCCGCCGTCGCCCGCTTGGAGGGGTTCCGCGGCCGCCCGACAGAGGCGGACGGCGCTCATCACGAGCAGCTCGTACGCCTCGTACCAGTCGTCGTCGTCGGTTTCGAGGAACGGTCCGGACGGCGGACCCCCCGCGGAGGTAACGAGATGGTCGAGCCGGCCGAACTCGTCGAGCGTCTCGTCGACGAGCCCGCTCACCGCGTCCTCGTCGGTCAGATCCGCTCGAACGGTGTGGACACGGGCGTCACCGGTGGCTTCCGCACGAAGCGTCTCGGCGGCAGCGTCGAGCCGGCCGGGATCCCGACCGTTGATCACGACGTTCACTCCCTCACGGACGAGCGCAGTCGCGGCCGCGTTACCGAGACCGGCGCTCGATGCCGTCGTCAGTGCGACGTTGCCGTCGATGTCGAGGTCCATGTCCCGACGTGGCGTCCCCGGCGGCTTAACCGTTGGCGACGCGGCGTTATCCTCGCCCCGGCATCGATCCGCCACAGACCGGGCACTGACAGCGCTCCTCATGCGTTTGACGGAGCCGTTCAGTGACCTCGGCGAGCGCGTCCTCGTCGCGAGTCGGGCTCGCGTCCTCGTCGATCGCGACACGGTCGTCGGCAGCACGAGCGTCGTCGGCAGCACGAGCGTCGTCGGCAGCACGAGCGTCGTCGGGAGACAGCCGTTTCGGATCCGCCTGCTCCGCTGCGGTCGCCGCAGCGGCAGACGATGCGGAGCCGTCTTCAGGGACCAACCGCCCGGAGAGCTGGACGGCCGAAAGGAGTCCGGCGATCCCAAGCGTGCGACGGATCGCGTCACGCCGTTTCATACCACACCCTTCGAGTCCGGGAACTAAAACGTACCGTCACTCGTCGGCGGTTTTAACAGAGCGCCCACGATGGTCGACGTATGCATGGTATCACAGGAGGAATCGATGGTCAGTGACGCGGGTGGGACCGATGGTCGGTGAGGCACGCGAGCCGTCGAGCGAAACCGGACCGCTTGAGGGCGTGACCGTGCTCGACGCCTCACGCGTACTCGTCGGACCGTTCTGTACGATGCAGCTCGGCGATCTCGGGGCGGACGTGATCAAGATCGAACGCCCGAACACCGGCGATCAGACGCGAACGTGGCGGCCACCGGCGTTCGGCGAGGGGAACGACGCGGAGAGCGCGTACTACGCCAGCGTCAACCGGAACAAGCGCTCCGTCGAACTGAACCTCGCCTGCGACGAGGGGCGGACGGTGTTTTACGATCTGGCCCGGGAGGCCGACGTGCTCGTCGAGAACTTTCGCGTGGGAAAGACCGCCGAATGGGGACTCGACTACCCCGATCTCGTCGAGGAGAATCCGGGACTCGTGTACTGTGGGATCTCCGGGTACGGCGAGTGGGGCCCCGACCGTGACGAGCCGGCCTACGACATCGTGATGCAGGCGAAGGGCGGGCTGATGTCGATCACGGGCGTCGAGGACGGCCCACCCGTTCGTGTTGGCGTCGCGCTCGCGGACATCGGGGCAGGAATGTACGCGACACAGGCGA
>LFFM01000521.1_pt1 | contig 27073 bp, 36 predicted proteins | sample 643131 | NCBI WGS metagenome assembly LFFM01 (sample SAMN03777445, study PRJNA286221) | soda lake metagenome | biome: soda lake; feature: Kulunda steppe; material: water; isolation source: sample Tc-Br brine of Tanatar trona crystallizer | place: Russia: Kulunda steppe | collected 2011-07
GTCCTATTTCTTCAACAGAAGACTTTGAAATTAATTGTCCATTCTTAAAAACACTAATTAAATCTTCATCTGTGTCTACGTTTTGTACTTTAACAGATTTATTTGATGAAAATGCTTCTTTTAATCCGCTATAAATCATGTTTGAATTCTTATTAATGTGTAAATTATAATTATTTTGTTTATCTGATTTTACGACATTAATTAGATTATGAATCATTAATATGTTAATCTAATAACCATAACATATTAAATGTTTTTAACAAATATATTATAATATTAATTAATTTACACAAATTTTAAATACTATATAAATATAAATATAAATATATAAATGGTTGTTAAATTTTTTAGTGAAAATGAACTAGAAAAATATTATGGAAAAGAATTTCGTCAAATATCTCCCACCGATAAACCATTAAATGAATATATGGCTGGACATTCAAATATAAATTGTAATGAATGTAATAACAAATTAGATGTAGTTTGTTCAAAAAATTTTAATCAAAGATTTCAAGAACTAGCATACTGTAATACATGTAAAATAAAATATATTAGAAATCGTGCTATTGTAGACATAATACCTAAAGATAGTAATTATTACTATGAATATCATCGAACAGATGAACGAGAAGAATATCTTTGTAAATATTGTCGTGAAAGACATCCTTTTACGCAACCAATGAGTGAATTTAAATCCAATACACCGCAGATTAATTCTTTAGAAAATACATATATAAACTGTAAATGCGGGCGTAATATTAATGTAAATAATGTTGAATTTCCTAAGAAAATAAATTGTCCGAAATGTTCTCGGATTTATACTTTTGATATTATTTAAATATTATAATTTTCATTAATATACGATTCAATAGGTACATATAATTTTGATAATTCAGTTACAATCATATCTATTGTAATAATCTCGAATCCAATTAAAAATACAAATACAGTATAAATAAGACATAATATAATCTGAATATATACAGATTTATGACTCGTATAACTAATTGCCAAACCGGGTACGGATAATAATACGAAGAATGGACTTAATAATATAATTAATGGAAATCTTCGCGTAAATAATTGTGTTCTAAGTATATTTAATGGTGCAATTGCATCTGTTTTGGAGGGGAATGCTGTAAATGCGGTTACAAGAGCGATATATACTAATAATATAGATATTAATAAAGAAGATATGCTTTCAAAAGTATTTATTTGGACAAATAAATAGACACTACTAATAGATATAATTGTATTAAAAAATAGTGGCGCATATGCGATTAAAAATGTTCTTGTAGCGGTCATGTAATAACCTTCATATTCAACATGACTCGTTAAATCTAATTCTGTAATCCATACATCAGGTAAAATCCATACAATGAAAGCATGTGCAATTTCATGAATGAATATCCCCGGCAAAACAAGATAATACAGAATATTTTGTAATCGCATATTTGTTATTATATTGAATACACGGTAATATATATGTGTCGAAATTAATTTGTTATTGGCATAGGGATTTAATACAAATAAAACTAATAATTAATTGCAATGAAAGAAAAAGGTGACATACCAGAAAAAGAAGAAATTGATTTAGAAATAGACTCAGAGTTAGTAAGTAATGAAGCAAAAAGAAAAATATCTGCCCTCGAAACATTAGTTAAAAAAGGTAATACGGAAGGTCATATTTATTTACCACATACAGGTGAAGGAGAAGATTATCATATTAAAGAACGAAATTCACATTTTTTCGTAGAACAAGGATATGTATATTGGCATGGGAATGATAGAGATAGATGGGCATTTGCAGAAGATATAAGTTTACTTGAATCTCATTATGATTAAAATATAAATTAATAAAAATAAGTGTAAAATATATAAACTTTGAATAATAATAATGTAATATGGATATTAATATTGTATGGGGTAAAGGTCACGGCCCTACAAAGAAAACAGCATATGATTCTGCATTAAAGAAAACGGGCATTCATAACTATAATTTAATCAGTCTTTCTTCGATTGTTCCACCTAATACAAACGTAATTAAATCAGGTTCTATTGACCAAGAATGGGAAACGGGAACTATTGTTTCTGTAGTTCAAGCTAGAAATACCTCTTCAAATGTTGGAGGAAAAATTTCTGCAGGACTAAGTTGGAAAAAAACAAATGGAAATAACGGAGGTATATTTTTAGAAGAACATTGTGATAATGATAAAAATAAATGTAAGAAAAAATTATATGCTGGTATGAATAAAATGATTAAAAATCGACCAGAATGGAATTGGAAAGATAATGTTAATTATAAAATAATTGATGCAAATGTAGAAGGTCCATATACAACGGTTTTGGTGTTAGCTATTTTTGGACCATTTAATATGGAATATAATTAATTGTCTACTCTAATCGAATACTGGTATGCACATATTCATCTTCTTTACATAAATCATCTGTAATTTCATCCAATTTATTTTTATATTTTTCATATTCAGATACAGAATTAATATTTAAATGAATACATAGTGTAATATTTGTATAAATAGGTACATCCCCGGTTTTTTCAATCGTTATATTTTCCACATCCATCTCATCTTTAATATGATATGAAACACGTTTTAAAAGACGAACTGATGGTTCATGATTATGTTCAATATCTTCACCTAATGCGTATTTTAATCCTTTTATATATGGTTCGTTATTTTCTTTTGATGTATATTCGACTTCAGATATTTCCTCATAAGGATTGTGATTAATTCGTTCAATTTCTTGTTCAATATTTTTTTGAGAACGCATACAATAATTATATAAGTTATAATATATGAATATAACGATTATCTTAATTTATTTTGCCTCTATATCTTCTATCTTCAATTTTAGATACATAACAATAATCTTTTAAATGTATTAATGATGATTTCGGTAGTTTTATTTGTCTGATACTATCGTGAGAACAATGTGAAGGTATGCGGAATATAATTATATTATTTGTATTAATTAATTGTAATTTATTTGATGTATTACATATATTAATAATACCTAAATTATTTTCTAATTTTCTAATTTTTTCCTGTATATTAGAATCAATGTTATTTATTTCATCATAAAATAATAAATGACCTTTATTCATATCATGGTTTAACATAGATACTTCACAGTAAATTTTATCTGATAACACAGAATTAATTATGAATCTATTTTTAGACTTCCTGATTTTATCTTGACAACATATAACTGTATCATAATTTTCAATGTGATTTTTAATGTTAACAGAGCTTCCTATATTTGAAATACAACCCATGAGTTTTTTATTATATATTAAATCATGTAAAATTGAAGAAATTTCATCTTCAGGTCCGAGTGCTTTATTTTTGATATATGATTTTTTATAATCTTCTTTTGGCAAATTATAATCTGTTTCTGAGAGTACTTTTTGTCTTTCATTTAATGAAACTAAACATTCATATAAATATATAATAGTATGTTCTTTTTTAAGATATAATATAGATTTTAATACATTATCCAATATCATTTTATTTGTTACAGATAAATTACTCGTAGCTTGATTATAAATTAAATTCTCCGTAATTTTAGTTATATTATTAATTTCTTGTCGATAATTTTTGTCATTTTTATTTCTATTTACCTTCATAATATTAAATCCATCACTATATCCAAAATTAATTGTTTTGATATTATTTGATTTTATATTAGATATATCATCCTTTTTATCAGCCATATAAAATATACCATAATCTAAATCATGCAATTGATTTAATATGTGAAAACTCATTTTTGATTTCCCTGTAGACTCATTTCCAATTATATTTAAACCTTCATATAAATTATTAATCTTAATTTCAATATTATTTTTACCTTGTTGTTTATTTTTACCGATATTTATAGTCTTTTTATTTGCACATAAACGACACATTCCATTTTTTTCTATATATTTATATTCTTTACAATCTATACAATGTGATATTTTCATATATTTAATATATACTGTATTATATTTAAAACTTGATTGCTTTTTATTCAAAAAATATATGGGCTTATTATAAAAAATATAATATATGGTTAATGTAGGAATAATTGGATATTCAAAACAAAATTTTGATAAAAATAAAGCAAGAGAAAATATTAATTTAATATATGATAATTTACAATCTCAATATAGTACAGTTACTATTGTATCAGGATATACAAATCTTGGTATACCCAAAATAGCATATGAAGAAGCAGATAAAAGAGATTGGAGAACGGTAGGTATTGCTTGTGAAAAAGCAAAAGAATATGAAGTTTACTCTGTGGATAAGTCAATTATAATTGGTGAGGAATGGGGAGATGAATCTGATACATTTTTAGATTATATACATATATTGGTTAAAATTGGTGGTGGAGAACAAAGTGACAAAGAAATCGAACACGCAAAAAGAAAAAATATACCTATATATAAAGATATATCTAATATTTAATTGTTATTCAACGTGCTATTTTATAAAGTTAAAATAAGTTAAATTTATTTAATTTTTTGCATCTTCAACAGTTTCTTTGTCCAATTCTTCTCTAATAGATGACAATTCATCTTCTACGTTACTTTGAGTAGATAGGTCTTCTAATTGCTCATCAATATTTTCTTCAATAGATTCTTCCTCTCGAAATTCATCCATTGCGTCGGCTCTTGCTTCAAGTTCTTCAATTTCTTCATCCATATCTTCCATAACACCATTAACATTTGTACCTTCACCTACATCAGACAATGTTTCTGAAATATTAACTTCAGCTTCTGCAGCCGTATGACGTGCTTTAGCTGTTTCTTTTTTCCGTTTGAATTCTCGAATCTTTTCACGCATTTCGTTTCGTTTAGATTTCAAAGATTCTTCTTTTTCTTCAATATTGTGAGCTTGATTTCGTAATGTGTCTGCTTGTTCAATTTTACTCTTTTTACGTTCAAGAGCTTCACGTGCGAGACTTTCTTTATCTTGCCTCATAGCTTCACGTGCTTGCGTATTATGTTCTTCCACATCATCTTGTAATTCTTGAGCTTTGTTTTCAAGACGTTTTCGTTCCGTCTTCAAATCAACAAGACTATTATTAATCTTATCAAGGTCATCCTTTAGTTCTTCATATGCAAGGTCAAGTTGCTGATTTGGGTCTTCTGCTTTGCTAAGTAAATTGTTAATTGTTCCTCGGATTATTCGTGAAGTTCGTTCTATAATTCCCATGTATACAACAATATAAACTACATAGATATAAAATTTGTGATTTAACATTATGATATACATTTTAATTGACTATCGAAGAACTCATACTATATGACTTATATATTATATACAATGGAAAATAATAAAAGAAAAACATTAAAAGGATTATCAACGATTGGTGTGCTCAGTCTAACAGGGTGTTTAGACCGTTTAAATCCCACTCAAGAACAAGATTTTAATTCAGATGAACAAATAACCATAAGTCTATCCAGCGTTGCTCAAAACCCTGTAACACGATATGACTTGAATTTTAATGTAGAGATTGAAAAAGAAATAGCAGATGAAGAAAGTCCACCGAGTATTATTGTATCCGTAACAAATAAAGATAGTACAGAAATAATATTATCGGGTAAAACAAGAAGTGTATTTGGAGGAGAAGATGATATAGATGGCGACATATCGTTATTAGAAACTAATGAATGGACAAAAGAACAAATGATTAATAGTGATTGTTGGCGTTTAAGAGAAGAAATGCCGCGCCCCGGAACAGCATACGAGACTATTTTGAGAGAAAATGAATCAGAATCTGTTGAATTGAATGTTATAGGTCACCCTAATGCATCAGGCTGTATACCAACAGGAGGATTCAGGTTTGAAACTAATTATGAATTAATTTTACCTGATGTAGAAGGTAATGAAGTTATTGAAGAATTTACGTGGGGATTTATATTAGATATATCAAAAGAGACAATATAACATTAGGAAGATTTTTAATACATAAATACAACATATTATAATATATAGTTAAACATGGATATAAATTCAACAGACCAAAATGGACGTATTGAGGTGATAACAGGGTGTATGTTTGCAAGTAAAACAGAAGAACTAATTCATCGAGCAACGAGAGCTAAAATTGCTGGTTATAATGTTCAAGGATTCAAACCTGAAATTGATGATAGATATACGGAAGAAACGATTTGTTCTCATAATGGTGTAGAAATAGATGCTACAGCAATACCTAATAATTCCGAAGGTATGAGTTATATAACGCAAAATGTATTAGATGAAACAGATGTTGTTATTATTGATGAAGCAAATTTCTTTACAAATGAATTAGTTGATGTGGTTAAGACACTTGCGGATAAAGAAAAGCGGATTATTATTTCTGGTTTAGACCAAACATTTAGAGGTGAACCCTTTGAACCATTACCTTCTCTATTAGCATTAGCAGATAATGTAGAAAAAAGAAGTGCTATTTGTGAATGTTGTGGTAAACCAGCTACAAAAACGCAACGTTTAATTAATGGTAAACCAGCAGCATATGATTCACCTACTATTGATGTAGGCGGTGATGAAATGTATGAACCAAGATGCCGAGGATGTCATGAAGTCATTTAGTATAATACAAACTTATTTAAATATTAAATAAATACTTTATATTATGTTACCTGACGAAGAAGAATTGTCTGCGATATTCCATACATATGTAACAATACAGAATGCACCACAAGGATATGAATTTGAAGTGCAAATGACAAAATCACATATATATTTAGATAATACGAAAACAGAATTTTCAATGCATAGTAGAAATACAGAGATAAAAAAGATATATTCTGGAATTGAATTTGTAACATATTATCTTCGCTCGGAATGTTATTGTAAGTCTAAAGAAGTTGTTTATCCAACATTAAAACAAAATCTTCAGACAAAAAATATTCCGAGAGAAAAATTAATCGATTCAAATAATAAAGTTAGAACTGACCTAAAAGGTGATATAATTAATACAACAGGTGAAGAGTATGATATGCTAGAAGATAATACTATTGTAGCAGCATGGTATGAAATATGCGATGATTAATTTTACAATAAATCAGGGTGGTATTTAAGTAAGATTATTTCTGTATTATATATAGTGGAAAATTGGATTGATAAATTAGATATTACGAGAATTGATTTGAATGAGTTACTAGATTCTAATCCAAGTTTAAGAGGTATGATTATGGGGTACATGGCAGAAATTAAATTAAAAAATAAATGGTTTGAAGATTCTAGAATACAATCTATATATAAACCTGATGACCATAATAGAGATATTAAAGCAGATTGGATTATTAAATATAAAGATAAGAAATATTCTATTGAAGTAAAATCAGTACAAACAAATTCTATTAAACGAGCGAAAAACAATTCAGATAATTTTTTAAAAGGTAAATTCCAATGTGATGCTTCAGATAGTAGAGTTATAAAAGTAAATGATAATAAAATAAAAACGACATGTTTAAAGAAAGGATGTTTTGATATTTTAGCTGTAAATTTATATCCATTCACAGGAAATTGGGAATTCGCATTCATCTCAAATAATAAATTACCGACAACAAATTATCATAAATATGATGAAGAAATAAAAAATAATTTACTCAAAGGAAGTATACATATATCTTATCCAATTTCTGAACCGTTTTATGATAATCCATACAAGTTATTAGATAATTTAAATTAATTTCATATCTTTTCATCACAATTATAACATGTATTTATAGCTTCATTTAATGTTTTAACGAATATACACTTTTTATCACACTTACAACAATAATTTATAATTGTTGATGCATACTCACCACAACAAATACATTCCGCATGTAAACCACGGTACTTTGATTTTAATTGGAACTTTGTTTGTTTTTCACATTCCTCACAATAATATTTAAATAGATTATCTACGCCATCAATTTCATTATGCGAACCTAATTGCGTAACATTCTCAGCAGAATTAAACAAAGACAATATTTTAAAATGAATGGAAGGATTATTTGATTCAATGTATTCTTTTAATTTCATAAATTCTTTTTTATTATATCCTTTAATACTATAGGTAATTTGTTTAGTTGTATTTTTAAGTATTATATTATTTGATTGTTCATTCCACATAATAATATCACCAAAATCATAATCTTCAGGTAATTGAATTCTTAATTTTTTCGTATTCATAATTATTCAAAACCTCCATTATTATTCATTTTTGGCGTTATCGACTTACTACCGATATTTGATGCATATGTTATAGCATGATTTTCCGGGTACCCAAATATACCGACTTCCGTTTTATCTTTATATATCGCATCATATATATTCAGAACAAACATATCATATAATTTTTCGTATATTTTACAAACAGAATTTAATTCATTTAAATCTGAATATAAACATTGATATATACATTGCATTGTGATAATATCTTCAGGCGGTATGTTACCGTCAGAACCAGCCAACACAAATGTTATAGATTCTTTTTTACGCACATGAGATGCGATTGAAGGTGAATTTGTTAATGATGCTAAATATACATCAACGTTTTGTTTCGTACGATTTCGAATTTCATGAACGGCAGAACTACCATTCCTTGAATCAATACCTACATATTCATTTTTTACATTTTCTTTCGTCATATATTTAGGATGATTATCAATTTTCGTATTACCATCACCAGCTAAAAAAGACACACGTTTAGGAACACCACCTTTGATACTCGTCAACGGAACAACTTCTTTTGCACCATTTGATAATGCTTCAATAGCTGTTGTAGTGAAATTATGTGTATCTATAAGAATTATTGTTGTGTCACGAAAATATTCAGGCATATCTCGTCTAAAAGTATATAGTTCAATATCTGAAACCATGTGAGAAATATAAAACAGCATATTATTAAGTATTTCGATATGGATTTACGTATTATTCATAATTCTCAACCATCCATTACACTCCGGGCAATAATCACCTGTTCTTCTATGATGTTCTTCATCAACTTCCGTATAATCACAAGATTCACACTCTACATTACGAGGTTCAACGCGCGTATTAGATTCTATATTATCTGTATTTCCTTTTTTATTTTTTAATATTATAACACCTTCATCACCCCCTGTATTTGATATATCTTTTGGTGACAAGTTATTCGATTTGTTTGGTTTTTTAAACGTGCTTTCTTTGGATGAATCTTTATTTGATTGAACTTTTTTATTTTTATCTACAGGTTCAGATTTTTCTGTATCAGAATCTCCATTTTCGATAATAGTTCTAATTCTGTCTTCTTTTTCATACCCACATCTAGAACATTTTTGCGTTTTTATTTTTACAGATATTTTTTGACCGTTTCGTTCTTCAATTTCTTTTCTCGTTTCGGCTTTACCATATTTGTGGTCTATCATTTTACATAACAAGGACATTATTTTGTAATAGTTATCATACCTTTGTAATAATAATATGGGTCTTTTGTATCATACAAACCTTCATTAATTTCGTAATGTTTATGTTAGTGTGTTGTATACAATAAGGTAAGAACAATCATGGGCATTAAAAATACATCAAAAGAATATTCAGAGGATTATATTCCATCAACGGGCGATGATACATATTCAAACATTATCCCTGAAGAAATTAACCGTTCAGAAGATATTGCAAAAGTACTTATTGATTTTGAAACAGAAGTTGTGCCCAAAATGTTAAAAATGGGTTTGATGAAAGAGATTGCAAAATCTCGTTCTAAACCATTTTACAATGATTCTGACCAAACAATGACGGCGCACATTTTGCCGGGAATCGAAGTTATGGCAGATATTGTAGAACAATCCGATACGCTTGATAAATCCGAATTTCGAAATCTTATTGCATTATGGACTATTCACGACGTACACAAACTGATTAATAATCCTGAAGAAGATTATGATAGAAATGAAGAATTTAATATTAATGAAGATACAGTTCAATCATGGATTGAAAACTTAAATTTGGATACCTTTTCAAATAATCAATTAACGTTGAAAGATTTCCATTCTTGTGTTGTCGGATTACACAATGGAGATAATTCAAATATTGATAGTTCAACAAATACATTTACAAAACTTCGACCACATCTGAGATTAGTGGATGCTATTATGAGTATTAATTCTGCAGATAATTATTTAAATGAAGCAGAAAAAGTTGTTGATTCCGTATTTGGAAAACCGGGAATTGAATTTATTCCAGCCACGCATTCTGTAGATATTGAAGATTCTATTATTCGGAAACTGTTGAATAAATCTATTCTTGAAGAATTAAAAATTAAAGGTCTAAAACCAATTGATTTGAGAGAAGATAGTGTATTTTATGCCCGACCAACAGATGTAGAATATGGTTCAATGGATAACTTTCTAGATTCAATTATTGATAATTTTATTTCAAATTTGCGAGATTCATATTCAATCTTTAGAAATCAAGCATTTAAAGGTGGAGATATTAGTTCGGGAGATGCACAAAGAGGTAATTGGTATATGCCTAAAGTGTACGATATTACGAATTTATCTAAACTCTGTTTGAATAATACAGAAATTATTCAACGAATTGTTCAAGCTTCCGTAGACCAGCAAAATAGACCATGGGATATGTCTGATGAAGCTATCGAACAAATTGAAGAATTAAATACAAAACTGGATGTTGATATTCCAAAAAATTCATTTATTGATGGTATGGCTGCGTTAGTTCATACGGTTTATCGAGAAATTATTCCTGAACTTATTGATGAAAATAGTGAACACGCGCATGAGAGAACAATGGAATCTGCTATTATTCATATCTTTGGTGTAAGCGAAGATGTTCAAGAAATAATCGCAGATTCATTGAAAAATAATACCGTAAATACTTCAATTACAAGTTGGTCATATAAATATCTCATTGCGCATGATTTACATAAACGATATACACGTAGTTTGTCAATTACGGAGCGACAAAACGAATTGATTAAATTGATTTCTACGCGACTATCTGATTTTGAAAATTGGAATAAATACGGTGAAGAAGATACCTCAAAAATCAAAAGAGAATTATATCTCTTGTTCGCATCAAATATTAAAATTGATGGTGTGAGTTTGAAAGATTATGATTCGACAAGACTATTAGATTATATGAGTAAAACAGGTGATATTAATAACTGTGCCATCTCATCAGATAAAACGGAACAGAACGCAAGTTCACCTGATTTACTTTCGCATAGAAATATTGATGTGTTAGAAGTGCCATTTGTAACTGAACAGAACAATAAGTTTGAAAATATTGATTTGACAGATATTATTAAGAAAAAACCGTTGTCTGTCCTTTCACAAATTTCACTTAATGTTAGAGCGCAACAATTCATTAAATACAACGAAGTAAGTAATAAAAATGAATTATATATTACGTCACATCCTGTTGAATCTATTTCCGTCGCTTCATCTGTGAGATTCAACAGAGTCTTACAATATGTTAAGAATGAAATGTTTACCGGTGATAATAGTTCTATTGGACTAAATAACATTGCTGACAATTATGAAAGTATAATTTCAGATTCACTATCTCAACCATCCGGTGTAAATGCAATTCTCAATAGAAATAAAGTATACAATATTGGCTCTACAAGAGATGCTTCTTGTGGCAAGTTTACGCTACCAGATGATAAAGAATCAACAATCGTTAAAGGAGCAATTTGTGCAACGATTGCGTCTATTATGAGCGGTGTTAGAGTATTCATCACGCGAAAGCCACAATTATATACAAATCCTACGAACAAGAAAGATTTAGTCATTTATGGTCCAGAATTGTCGATGTTTGATAATATTATGGATTCCCATACAGATGTTACAACATTGCCACAACAATTAGAAATAATGGAACGTCTTATCAAAATGAATGACAAAACAGGTACATCAGGTATTACGATTGAAAATTATAATCAAATTCAAAATACAAATGATATTGAATTTGCACCGGGGTCAATGATTTATAATAATGTTCATCACTTGTTTGATACACCAGAAAAATCTATGTCTGCTTCAAAAGATGCTGTGAATATTGATTCATTAGCTGCACAAAATAATGATGATGCTAAAAACCTACTACAATATAATACAAGAGTAGGTCGAAAACTGAATAATCTACTACCAGAAAATAATACAATGTTAGCTAACGCTGTAATGACACATGTATATAACAAATTAATTGAAATGGAAAGTATTAATACAACAGATGAACAAACTAATACCATGATGAAACACTTGGCAAATATTTCAGAACTAAATCTAACTGCTGAAGATATGGCAGATGATGGTTCTGCGAAAGTATTTGCTGAGGAAATCTTAGACGTGTATGTGGAAATCGAAAATGAAACGGGCATGGATTTCCAATCAATTAAAAAACAATTCATCAGTGGAATTGTAGTGCGGTCAGTGATGAATACAACAAACTAAAAGAAAATAAAACAATGACAAATCAAAATGAACTTAAAGTTGAAATTGATGGTGTAGCACTCAAACAGGTCTTAGATGAAAAAGACAATTGGTTACCTTCTGTTGAGGGTCATCCACAACACCCTCCATATGAACATCAAGTTGAAATGAACGATATAATTGAAAATGAAGATAGGTTTATTGCTACAAATTCAACAATTACTGGTGGTGGGAAAACTCAAAGTTACAGCGTTCCCGTACTGAATAATGATTTGTTTACAATTGTTATTTTTCCTACAAACGCTCTAACGACAGACCAGAATCAAAGTATTACAGAACTTGCAGAAAATTATTATAGTGATAAGAATGTGTTTATTCAACAACTCACGTCCGATACAATGCAATCTTACCGAGAAGAAAAACGAAAAGAAGGTGTTATGTCTTCAAAAGCCCTGAATAATGGTACACAAATTAAAAAATCTCTAATTCACGCACATAGAAATGATGGACCATCATTCATTTTAACGAACCCAGATATTTTCACAGAAATTCTAACGGGAAGTTATGGTAATGATGTTCGACAACATTTAGAAGTAGCTGATATGGTTGTTGTAGATGAATTCCATCATGCAAGACCAAAAGGTAAAAACACACTTATTGTGAAGATGGATGAACTATACCACCGAGATGATGAACGATGTAATCTCAAACGTTTTGTATTCCTTAGTGCAACGCCTGATGAAAAATTGAGTGAACAGCTAGAAGATAAATTTGGGTTCCCTGAAGATGATATATACCATCATATTAATTCACAAGACAATTGTAAACCCGTTTCAGAATTAACTATGGAGCCATCCGAACCATATAACCCTGTTATGCCCAAAGTAAACACAACGTTTATCAGTGGTAGACCTTTTTCAACGAAAGATAAAGTTTTATCTGAAGAATATTTGCCACGAATTCTTGATTTTGTCAAATCTGGTCGTTCTATCGTCATTCTTGACGGTGTAGCAGAAGTAAATGATGTTCAATTAGCTCTACAAAATCACTTACCAAATAAACGTGTTGAGAAGATTACAGGATTAACACCTGATGATACACATGACAAATTACAAAATGCAGATGTATTAGTAGCAAATAGTACATTAGAAGTAGGCGTAGATATTGGTAATATTGAACAATTAGTTTATACGGGATTTAATGCATCTAGTTTTATGCAAAGGCTTGGAAGACTACGAGCGGAACCCGGAAAACTAGAAAAAGCGGCTGTCTGTTTCACAAAACCAGACGTATTAGAAACATTCAAAGCATTTAGAGAACTAGATAAATCGACAGTAAGCCGTGAATTATTGCATAATATGATTAACCGACAGTTAGATACAACAGCAGACACAAGCTTATACGGTACAGAATTCACCCCGATTGAGCTTTACTATGGTGCAAGAAAAAGAGCAGAGAGTATTCAAGGTGATTCGGATGTATATATGCGACGAATGAAAGAACTTATCGCCAAACACTGTTTCGAAACATCAGAATACGATATTCGAAAAGATGATGTTGATAAATTGTGGAAAATTTCACACACTAATCTCGGTAAAGCTATGCAATCTTACCGGCAATCTTCGCTAACTGCATTGTATTATGATGAACGTACACAATCTGTAAAAACATATTCAATTGCAAGTCTACTTCGATTTGGAGATGTAGAATTTCTTACAGAACCAGAGTTTGATTACAGACTCAAATCTGTAGGAATTGACAATCCAAGTATATATGATGGTGAGAAACGATATGTCCAAACATTTGCGTGGTTAAATGGATTTATGTCTGGTGAAAAACTAAGAAACCCACATCTCGCACCCACAGACCAAATTAGACATATGGTTGAAGAAAATCCAAAAAAGCGGTATCCTGAATTGATTAAATCGTTAGAATTTACGGTTGAAAATACAACTGAATTAAAAGGATTGAGTGTATTGAATAAACAACTAAGTCAAAAACTCAATGGTGAAAATAGTTCGGATATTGTGGGGTATGTTACGGAAGGACACCCGGCACAGATTCAAACTATTTATGGTTTAGATGAATTCTTCTTCACAAACCCAATCGCTAATATGAATGGTCAGTATACAATGGCACTAGGGGAGAATGCACAATACCTACATTGCCACGTACAAGAAAATATTAGTGCTGCTGAAGAATTGTATCGCCAATTTTCTATTTAAAAAACGTACTTAGTTTCCCTCTTAAAAATCCTAAACCAACTAAAAACGTAAACCAAATAATTCCAATTATAGAGCCTATAGATTGAACAATACTTTTCCCAGATATAAGTGATTTAATATGTTTAGGTACATATAATAAAAACAATTTTCTTAAATAATTTTCTTCTGTTTGTAGTTCAGATTTTTTATTACTCATTATTGCTTTTGTAACACCTTGTAGATACGCTCTTTTACTAAGCCATTTAAAATTTGTTTGATGTTTTTCAACAGTATGATAAATAATAGCATTTTTTGTATAATACATTCCGGTATTGAATTCATTTTGTATTCGTAGACCTAATTCAGGTTCTTCTCCCTGTAAATTAAATCCATGACTTTTACCCAAATCAGATGAAAAACCACTTATTTTATCAAATATATTTTTCTTAAATGTCATATTACATCCAAATGTACTTCTTATAATTTCACCATGGTCTGGATGTCCCTTATGTGTCACTCCTACGAGCCATAAAAATGAATCAGGTAAATACCATGGTTTATTTGTTTCCCAATTAGCTATTGATTTTCCTCCTACCGCAATAACATCTTCATTTTCTTGGTATACTTTATTAATTTTTTGCAACCAATTTTCATCTGCTACGGCATCACTATCAATGTAGGCAATAATATCCCCTCTAGCCTGTTTTATACCCTCATTTCGAGCTTCAGATACACCACCGGACTCATTGCTTATCTGAACAACAGAAACACGAGGAGACGAATTATAAGACGATTCAACAGCATCCGTTAAATCTTCACTTTCTGTTATAACAATAATATCGTAATTACTATATTTCTGAGATAATACACTATCAATAGATTTTTTTAACAAATTTAATTTATTAATATCATATGATGGTATTATAACAGATATATCTAAATCATTCATTATAAAATATATATATTTAATAGAATATAATACCTCTGCAGATTAGTATTATTTATATACCAGTTTGATTATTATGTTGTGCTTCATTATCATCATTATATGGTGATTCAGCAGGCTCATCTAATTCTTGGAATGTAATTTGAACAATTTTATCACCGGGATACAATGTTTTTGGTTGTTCTGACCGGTTCTCTACACCTAATACAAGAACACCAGAGTATCCGGGGTCAACAACACCACAAGTTACATTGATACCCTCTAAAGCCATACTCATCAATTCTTCTGTACTCCCATGGAGATAATCTGGTAAAACAAGGGATTCTACAGTATGTAATAAATAAAATACGCCCGGCTCTAACACAATCTCTTGTGCTGGATTATTATGTGCATCATAGACATCATTTGTTGCTGGTCGTTTGTAATCTGAACCGACCGTTAAATCTAAACCAGAGGGAGATAATCTATCTTCAAGTACACCAACATCTGATACAACTAATTCTTCATCTTCAATCAATTTTTGTATTTGTTTATCTGAAAGCATTCTATATCCATTTTAGTATAGTATAGATTTAAATGTTTATTAAAATATTTTACATATTGAAAATATCAATACATTTATAGTCTGTGATAATTTATTATTATACATGAATGATAATAAATCAAATATTAAAATACCTGTTGTAACAAACAGAGTAAATAATAACCATAATATAGATGTATTAGACCATAATATGTTTTATTATCCTGAAAAAAATATTGTGCAAGGTAGCGTTAATTTATCCTATATTAATTCATCTTATGCATATGTTCATTTTAGAATTTTAACTAAAACTGATGATTTACTATTTGAAGATATTCAAAAATACAATTTTAGAGATGGTGAATTAAAATTAGATAAATTATACTTTTCCATCGAAAAATCATCTGAACACGATATAGAATTACAAATAAACGAATATAAAAGCTTTAATAATTAATTCATATATTTGTCTATATTTTCTTCTATATCTGTTTTAGAAATATTAGTATAACCAAGTAACATATATGAATCATATAACACATCGAGTAGTGTATCAGAATCCATGTCTTGGAATAATTTTCTCTGAGATATATTATCAATTGAAGATTCAATATTATCATTAGAATTATATATATCCCTTATTGCTCGGAGTCTTGATTTATCTACACGAATATCATACTTTTTGGCATTATTGTTAATATTTTTCACAGTTTTATCAGAAACTGTTTGTGTTAATTCACACATATACGATTTGCCAAAATGCTCTTGTGAATAATCCTGATTCGGAAATACATTATACACATTCCTCATTTGGCCTGTATATGTACCATCATTAGTATAACCAATCTGTGTAATTAACGCAAAGTCACCATTAGTTATATTCTTTTCAGATATAACTTCTTCAGCAATTTTACCGATATGCCATGCCTCATCTACGCCACTATATTGCTCTTTAACATTATTAATCTGCAAAATCGTCTCTTTGTATTCTTTAAGAAAATCACGCAATTGATTGATTTCAGATTCACTATACGACTCTCCTTTATTCTTTCTTGAATCTGATAGTGTAACTTCTTTACCCCATCGTGCTTCCACAATATCTATCGCTACAACGTCATTTTCAATCAACGTAGCGAATTTTCGTGGAATTGTATTCTTCATTCATTCAACACCCATTCTTTATCAATATTTTCCCGAATCGTTACGGATTCCCGAACAATATCAATCTGTTCATCTTTAGATTCTGTATTCTGAATCTCTTCTTCAAGCCAATAGTCTACAATTGCATCAAGACCCCATTCAATAAACATTTTCTGTTGTTCATATTCAAATGTATCACCACGTTCTTCTTCTTGTAGTTTAAGAAGTGTTGGCCATTCTGTATTAACATGGAGGCTAAGGCCACCTTGAGGGTGTTCACTAACAAAGGCACGACCGGCTTCATCTCCACCTGCGAAATTATTAATCTCACGAATAAACGAAACAGACCCTTCTGAATCTTTATCTGTAGGTTCTGTTTCATCCATCATTTCTTCCTCAACATCACCAACCATAAATGTAATTTTTGATGTATCTTTTACATCCGTCGCATCACCCCCCTTGACAGATGCGGAAAACGTGTACTTTCCTTCTTCTTCAAGTGTGATATTACCCAACATTTGTTCCCACGGTTGGTTAGGTTGCAATGAAACTGTCACTACAGGAATCTTATGAACAACTTCATCTTCTGTGATATTCTTAACTTGAATATCAAACACCTCATATTCATCATATTCTAATTCATCCCGTGGATTCACGTCAACACTAAGTGAAATATCATCACCAGCATCTAGCTTCACTTTATCAGTCTTACATCGAAGGAAGGAAAGACTTGAAGATGGGGTTGTGGATTTAGCTGGTCCTGTTCCAATCCCACCACCCATAGTAGACATATCAGAAAAATTATCGAACTTATCAATCACAGAGTTGACATTATTTTGAATTGTACTAAACAATTCATCTTTTTCTTTCGTCGTATAATTATTTTTGAAATGTTCATCATGGATTCGATAAACTTCATCCTGAATGTTAGATTTATTACCTACACGATTTAGTTGAATCTTATCATGAGCATTATTTTCCAAAGTCTCTCCATTTTTGCGAGTGCGACAAATATCACTAGCATCACACCATCCAAACATCTTCGCAGGGTTTCGCATAGATGGAACAGCACGCGCATTATACCAATCCACCTTCATAAATGGATAATCAAGATAATCATTACCCTTAAATAGAACAATACCTCTCCAAGGAGGTTCTTCTGTCATTTTTGTTGCATCAATCATAACGAAATCTTTGACGCGGAATGTTTCTTCATGGTATGTGAAGGGTTCCAATTCTGCTTTATCACATAGAGCATATTCACTACGAAGTTCTGAAAGATTTGGAGCCTCAGGAGTATGCGTTACGCCATCAATCGTATATTCAACGGTCACATTATCATCATTAAGAAGCGGAGCGAAATTCTCAACGAGAACATTTTCCACTTTCTCCCAATTTGACAGATAATACATATCATCTTCACGAACTTCTTTGATATGGTAAAAAGTACCCTTTTCACCCGAACCAATAACTGGTTTGCTTAGTTCTTGAATAGTTTTGTACATACCTTTACTATTCACTGCAGATGAATACATACCTGACGCATGATATGTTTCTAGGTCTGCTTCCGTACCACAGGACATAATGACCCAAAAACCACGACCATAAGAACCAGCACCTTTACCGTCTGCCTTATCGGTGGATGGATTATCAATAGCAAGCAAATTATTACTGAAGGTTTCATAGTCCATACCGCCCGCATTATCTTGAATAATTAACTCTTCTGCTTCCGAGTCAATAAAGAATTCAATCTTAAGGTCTTTATCTTGTGGAAGATTACCTTGATGCTTATTGAAACCCCATCCATCTGTCGAATTCTGAATAGTCTCACGAAGAAGACCAATCCATGGTTGTGCATAATCTGAACGAATACGCATAATTGAATTAGCCGTATTAACTTTTGCTTCGTTATCGAACTTCTGTTGCGCTTGACTCATTGTTGTATCAGAATCTATGAATGGATTTGTATTAAACATTGTGATTTCTTTCTATAAATCAGAAATCTTGAATACAATACATAGGCATATATTGTACGCACACGGTTTTTTAATATACAACTATAATATATGATTGCCCATATAAAAGAAAAGATGTTATAGTAAAGATGTTATAGTAAATCTTTGTTTTCATCAATTTTTTCGTTCAAAGATTGTTCTGTTTTAAAATTATATGGTATATACTCATCATCTGATAATGGGACAACATATATACTACATTCAGATTCTTTTTCATGGGTTTCTAATACATCTTTTAAATTATCTTTTGAATTTATAGAACAGAGGTAATGGAATGATTTATTATCTTTATCTACAGTTTGTTCATATAATGCAAATTGTGACATATATTATAAATTATAAATCTATATTTAAATAACTATTCCTTATGATTATAACTATTAGTTATTATTAATTATAATTAAATATCTATAAATTATTATAAATAGTAAAAAATAAACCGTTTTTCCGAAACATTTTAACGATAATCAATCATATAATATAAACATGCCTAATATAAATAAATCAGATATTAATTATTTATCAACGCGGCCAAGAATTCGTGGGAAAGTGATTATAGATGATTGGCATACATTATTAAAATATGAAGATTATAAATGGATACATTCTTTCGAAGGATTTGATGATAATGAATGGATTGCTCCACTTACATCTCGTGGAAAAGATATTATTAATTCATATAATAAAAAAGATAAAATTAAAAATATTGATGAATTTTTAAATCAATTATAATATACACGCATATTTTATTACTCCTAGACATAACATGTCAGATAGTTTCACTTACAGCGTTGTTAGTGAGATTTACCGTCCAACCGTATCCGTAAACGTTGTTTTACGTTGTTTTGAGAATAGACTCCACTCTAACGAACCTAGTTAATACAAGTATAGTTTAACAGTAATACAACGGGACTTGTATAACTGAGGTAATTTGGCTTGTTTTGGCCCCACTTTGGGACCTCGGTAACAGATTCCCACTAACAACGCTGTTAGTGAGAATCGGTTATACGCTAACAAAAGTAAACACTGTATAAAAGCGTTTTTATTGGAATTGTATTAATACTTGAAAAATTATATATATATTTTAGTTTAATTCTTTAGTCATTTCTTTTAGTTTTGCAACACGTTTTTCTGTACTTGGATGCGTACTAATTAGTCGTGATATATTACTGCTTGTTATTGGTGAAATCATAAATGCATTCATACCGTCTGCATTTCTCAAGTCTTCTTTTGGCACACTTTTCATAGAATTACTTATCGTATTTAATGCGCTTGCTAGTGCAGCAGGATTCCCTGTAATAGATACGGCACCTCTGTCTGCAGAATATTCTCTATATCGGGATAATGCTCTCATTAACAAGAATGAAGCTATGTATGTGGCAAAGGCTACTAATAATGCAACAATCATGGGGGCATTATTTCGTGAATTTCTAAATAAGAAACCCCATCTAAGAATCATACTTACAACCGCTGCAATTGCACCTGCAGCAGTCATTACAATCATATCTTTATTTTTTATATGTGCTAATTCGTGAGCAATAACAGCTTCAAGTTCTTCTTCATTTAATGTCTTCATTAAACTTGTTGTAACACATACGGTAGCTGTAGATGTTGAACGTCCGGTCGCAAACGCGTTTGTAATCGGTGTGTCAGCTACAGCTATTGTTGGTTTTGGCATATTAGCTTGTTGTGCCAATCTTTGTGTCATAGCATGAAGTTCGGGATATTCTTCCTCTGTAACTACTTTAGCCCCAAATGATTTTAATGCTAACTTATGCCCATATATTAATTGTATTCCACTCATTATCACTACAAATATTACTGTAAATATTAGATTTTGGAAATACACACCAATTAAAGCTCCAAAACCAATAGTTATAACAGCTAACAAAATCATAACAATTGTCATTCTAATTTGCAGACCGACATCTTTACTTGTTTCCATATATAATACATTGGTAATATATCATATTAATCTTTATGTAATCAAGATTCAAATAAATACTTTTATTTATCTTGAAATACTATTTATTCATATGACGAAAAACGAGATAGATAATATTTTATGTGGAGTTAAGGATATATTCGAACAAACAGCTTCTTTTAGTGAAAGAGATAAACATGCAATCACATATTTAGCTGATTATTATCGTCATTTAATTGATAACAATACAGAATTATTTTATGCTGAGTTTCCACTGTATAGAGGTTCATATTCGTGTGTAAACAATCACATAGGAATTATTGATATATGTGAAGAAAAGGGTACGCCTTATTATATTATGAGGGATATAATTAGGCTATTCAGAGACCTATGTTATTTTTATGGATATAGAAGTGAAAATGATAAAAAGTATGAAACGGTCGATTTATCTGGATATAATAACGATGAAACAAAAGAATTATTAATATATTGTAATAAACTTATAAATGATAAGGAATACACAACGCAACAAATTTACACAATATTAAAAATCACACATCAAGGTTATAATCATATATCCAATACCCATATCAAATTTTCTGATGTTGATGAATTTATAGATTATATTGAACTAGTATCTAATGAACTTTCACAAATGTATGATAATATTCAACCAGAAAATGACTTATCATGGAATAAATTTGGAGGAAGTCTAGATTATTTGTATAATGACCTTCATCATAAAGGTCTAGAAGAAAGTGCTAAAAATAAAATTATTCGACAAATTAAAAACGGTGAAATAGATATTGAGGAATATTAATTTTTAACTTATTTACCTAAAGATTTTTTATCTTATAACATATACATATAGTATGAACAAAAAATTACGTTTGGATATTGGAGATTCAGATATAAATTGTTGTAATTGTAATTTCAAACCAACAGAAAAAACAAGTGTATTAAAATCTTTAAAAACTATTGGAGAATATGATTATCAAAAAAGAGAATATATACAAGATTCTGAACCTGTTAAAAATGCATGGGAAGTTATTGTGTCTGGAAATAAAGAGTGTATCGTTGAAGACACAGAACATATTACCATATCAGCAGATAGTTTATTTTTCTTTTGTCCAGATTGTGAAGCTAGTCCCAAACAAATTGAAAAATAATATTATAAATATAGATAAATTAATAAGTGTTTGCCCTAACATTGATGTATGTCAACTAAACGCAAACAAAAAATTAAAAAATCAATTGAACAATTTATTGATTCTAATATGCCTAAAATTGAATATCATGGTGGTTCATTTGCTATATATGAAATTAATATTCCTCAACGATACATTCGATTAAAATTTGCAGGTTCTTGTACCACATGTTCAAATGGTCACTATAAATTTGAACAATTACAAAAACGTATTCCTGATGAATTCAAAGAGATAGATAATGTATTAATTGAATTTGTATAAATTAACATCTAATGAGACAATTGTCTCAATAACATTTATATTGATATGGGACATAATTATTAATGTAATCCCATGACCGAAAATAAAAGAAGTTTAAAAGAAGTTGAATCGGATTTGTTGCGAAGAATTGATTCAATATACGCAGAATATGGTGATGATGTATCTAGAAAAGATATTGAAGAACAAATTAAAGATTATTGTCGGTAGCTTAGAAAAAACCTTTTAAATTATTAATATCATTTGTAACTTCTTCAGCAGAATCTTCTACAGATTTCATCTTATCAATAACTTCTTTTGATTTTTCAAGAGACTCATCTGCATTTTCTTTTGCTTGTTGACTCGTCATTGAAACTTCTTCAGCACTTGCAGCAATTTCTTCTACAGATGCAGATAAATTAGATAATTCATTCGTTAATTCACTCATCGAATCTAATTGCGTTTCGGATAATTCTTCTACATCATCTACACGTTCATCAATTTTTTGAATATTCCTATTCATTAAAAGTTAATAATAACCGTATTAAATTAAAACTTTAGATTGTACTTATATATACAATCCATATTTCTTATAACTATATAATGACCTTATATTAACGAATGTATATTATTTACGTTTTTTCACCTTAATTGTAAGTGTACCCGTAGAATAATTTGGATAGTGATTTACAATATATGCATCTGAATCTATAGCCTTTTTAAACACTTTATGCCATTCAATACCAGTTATAGAATGGTTAAAAAATACGTCTGCTCCGACGCCGTTTCGATATGGTCCTTCAGGATTGGGATTTACCGCAACACAAGGAGAATCAAAAGATGTTTTTTCTACTTCTCTTGCATATTCTTTTGCGCGTTTTAATTTAGAACCACTATATAATACATTTGGATATTCATGTTGACCAATTAAATCGTTTTCTGTTATTTTTGTATCTTCGAATACAGATTCATCAGCAGGTGTTTTCATACATGTTAATTTAAGACAAACCGTTAAATACTTTTCTTTTAGATTTAGACCAAAAGGTTTAATATTATATTAAATGAATAATTAAACATGGCTAGATTCATCATTTCTGATACGCATTTTGACCATAAAAATATAATTAAATATACAAATAGGCCATTTGAAACCGTTGAAGAAATGAATAATTATATGATGAAATCTTGGAATAATATTGTAGGTGAGAATGATGTAGTAGTTCACGTTGGTGATTTTGCTATGGCTAACCAAAATCGCGTTGAAGAAATTATAAATAAATTAAATGGTAAAATATTATTAATTAAAGGCAATCATGATGATATATCTGAATACACATTTCCTCATCCTTATGTAGAAAGTACTGTAATACAACATAAAGGATATAGATATTATTGTTCGCATAAAAAAGAAGATATTCCTGATTTTTGGAAACATTGGAATCTGGTAGGCCACACTCATAATGATGACCCATTTATAAATTATAATAAAAAATTAATTAATATATCTGTAGAATGTATTGGATATAAACCTCTACGCTTAGAAATATTAGATAAATGTCTTAAGTCTATGAGTAAAAATTCAAATAATATAAAGGATATACATAAGAGCAATATTAAAGATTATGAATGGTATCATAAAAATCATATGTGACATTACATCTGTTGAATACGCCCACTACAATCGAAATATATTTAGTTACCCATCTATACTGTACTGATATGAGTTATAATGTTGATGAAAAGATGTCTGGATTAGCTAGTGTTCTTTATACGGAATTCAATGATATTATATCTATTGATTATACCGATAATATAATGGTTGAAGTAAAAGATAAAAATATAAATCGGTATCGTATCTTTGATAAAGTTCTTGGAAAATTACGAGATATTGAACAAAAACAATCAATCGCAATTGTGTACCGATATACAGAAGATTTAGGTCATGAAGATGATAAGCTAAGAATCAAAGTGGTCAAAAACTATGATGATGTTCCAAAAGATGAATGGTACCATGTAAGTGACTTAGATTAATATTTTTTTAAATGGCATTGTTTCATAATATAAATTAATACATCAGTAACATCTTGCGGTTCTGGTTCATCTTCATTAATTTCTCCTGCAGTAATAAACCAATGAATCTGTACTTTATCTTCTTCTTCATTAACGTTTTTAATTTTAAATTCCCAATCACTTCTTTGAGCCATAGTTCTGTCCATTTTCGGGTCTAGCGTAGTGAATGTATGGCTACATAATTCATCTACATCCCATTCAACATTATTATCTCGCGGGCAAGCATCTAACAAGTTTTTAATAGTATTACTCATATTTATTGATTAGATTTTACACCCTATATATTCTTTTATTAAATCAAAATATATTTAATGTTGATATGTGAATTATATATTAATGACTGCTTTAGAGCCAATTTTTACAAAAGATGAAATAGAAACCTATGTTGTTGACGGTTATGAGTTAAATACCGTTGAATTTAAAATAACAGAAACAAATACGTTAGTTAAGAGAGCATTTAATGAATTAAAAGAAAATAATATTATTTCAAATTATAATTATACGGAAGAAACAATTATGTATACAGCAAATGGATGTGATAATTTAGCAAAATCAAACTATGCTATTTTTGGTGATATTGCTTATTTAAGTTGGATATGGATTGCAGAAAATTTTAGAGGAAAAGGATATGGTGATAAATTAGTTAAACAAACAATACAAAGATTAAAATCTAAAAATGTATCTAAAATATATACAATTCCTAAATCAGATTCCTCCAGATATATTTTTGAAAATAAAAATAAATTTAAATCATCACCCGAAATTTCAGGTTACATATATAAAAAATTATAAAATATAATGAATTTTATAAATTAAATTTACAATTAATTATATATACTTTGACGTTAATGTATAATGTATGATATTATTTGGACCTATAGGACCGGAGGTATTAATTATATTTGTACTGATAGTGATACTCTTTGGAGCAAGTAGAATTCCAAAATTAGCACGTAGTGCAGGAGAATCTATAACAGAATTTGAAAAAGGTAGGAAAGAGAGTAAAATTGATGAAGAAGATAAATAATTGTAGTTAGATTATGATAAAATCATACCTGCTTTAGCTTTAGCCTTTTGAATCGTTGGTATTTTACCTTCATATTCAATAATAACACCATTATAGGTATATTCACAATTAAATACATTTGCGTTCTCATGAACCCATGATATAACGGACATAGAATCAGGATGTAATGGTAGATGTAACATATCTTGTTCAAATGGAGGGAGTGCTATATGTATTCTTTCTTTTAATTCTTCAATTCCATCTCCTGTTACAGCACTTACACAAATAGGATTTGGTGCTAATGCTTGAACGGCTTCTTTTTTATTCTCTAATTCATACGTAGATATTGCATCACATTTATTAAATACTGTAATAATTTTAGCTTCGTTATTATATGAAAGAATATCATGTGAAGTTGCGATACGTCTAATTATTTTATCAATTGAATCACTTACATCTACGACAAGAAGAACAAGGTCGGAATGATATATATTATTAAATGTCGATTTAAATGCATCAAGTAACCAATGTGGTAAATTATCTATAAATCCAACTGTATCTGTAACTAGCATATCTCTTTTATCAAAATCTACTTTACGTGTAGTTGTATCTAAAGTTGTAAAGTAATCATTTGTGGATTCTGCAACGGGAGATATATCATCATGTGATAATTCATTTTCATCGACCGTATGTTGGTCAGATAATCTACGTAACAAAGTTGATTTACCTGCATTTGTGTATCCTGCTAACGAGATAATATCAAATCCTGATTCGCGTTGGTAATCTCTTCTATCTGAATTTTGATTATCTATTTTATTAAGTTTAAGTTTAATGCGTTTTATTCTATCTTTAATCGATTTAACTTGTGTATCATCATATTCTCCCAGACCCATAAAGCCGGGATGTTCATTTCTTTTAGCTAATTTAACTTTCGTTTCAGCCCGTGGAAGTTCGTATCGTAATTTAGCTAATTTAACTTGAAGTTGTGATTTTTTAGTTGTGGCACGTTTTTCAAATATATCTAAAATTAATGTATGCGTATTTCTTACTTCAACATTTTCTGGTAAAGAAATACCTACATTATACATTTGATAAGGCCCTAATTCATTATCTATAATGACAATATTTATATTGTTTTTGAGAACATAGTCTGTTATCTCTTTCATTTTACCTTTGCCAATATTATATTCACTATCTTCTTCTCGTTCTTGTATGATTATATCATCTATTATATATCCTGCAGAACGAGTTAAAGACTCTATTTCATCTGTGTTTTCATATTTACGCGATTCTACTCTTTTTACGATTAAGGCTTTATGATTCACGTATAAAATATTATACATTGCTAACCTATAACAATA
>LFFM01000522.1_pt1 | contig 27048 bp, 20 predicted proteins | sample 643131 | NCBI WGS metagenome assembly LFFM01 (sample SAMN03777445, study PRJNA286221) | soda lake metagenome | biome: soda lake; feature: Kulunda steppe; material: water; isolation source: sample Tc-Br brine of Tanatar trona crystallizer | place: Russia: Kulunda steppe | collected 2011-07
CACCCTTGTTCGCTTTGTGAATAGCGCCCGCCTCGACACGGTCGTGGCTGGGCGTCTCCATCCCGCCGGACTGGAACGGGTCGTGCCGGACGTCGCCGAGCAGCGCGCCGGCGTGTGCGCCCGTTGCGTCACGGAACGGGGCGCTCTTCGTCTCGCCGTTGTTCACCAGCAGGTTCGGGATCATCGCGTCCGAGCCGCGGTTTAGGTAACGGAAGACGAGGTAGACGACACCCGCGGCGATGATGCCGATGAGGATCTGGCCGACGATGATGAGCGCGTAGCCCAACACGACGGCGATGATGATCCACATCAACAGCGAGCGCATCTGGTTGCGCTTTCGCGCTTCTTCCTTGTGTGCGTCGACGATCTGCTCGCCTTTCCCCGCGGGCACGGTCCGGACCTTCGGTTTGTTGCCGTCGTCCGGGTTGTGGTACACGAGAACGTCCTGTAGCTCCTCTTTGGGGAGCAGTTCGGACATCGCCTTCGCGAGCATCGACTTCCCGGTTCCGGGCGAGCCGATCATCATCACGTGGCGGCGCTGCTTGGCCGCTTTGATGATAACATCGCGGGCGTGCTCTTGGCCGATGACCTGGTCGACCAGCCGCTCTGGAATCTCGATCGCCGAGGTGTCATCGATCTTCAGGCCACCGAGCAGGTCGTCCTCATCAGGATCCTCCTCGACTTCCGCGCCTTCAACCTCGACCGTGCTGCCGAGTTCGTCGATATCACCGTCGTCAACCGGCTCATCGATGCCGTCGTTCGAGTCCTCGGGTGTAATCTCGTCCTCGATGCCGATTCCGTCGTCCCACGGCTCGTCGTCGTCAGACTCCTCTGGCGACTCCGCGACGGTCACGTCGGGCGTTCGGAAGCCGTCGTCGGAGGGGTCCGGCCCGTCCGGACCCGAGTTGGACCCGGTACCCGCCGGTGGTTCGTCCGAACGCTCGTCGTCCGGAACGGGCTCGTCGACGTCGGGATCGGAGCCGTCTCGCTCGTCGGGAGGCACTCCGTCCCCGTTTTTTGCCGGAGTTTGGACGTCCTCGTCCGGCGGATCGTTTGCGTCCTTCTCGTTGCTCATAGAATCGATATCCGTTACCAGAATGGAAGGGTCGGCTACTGATATACTTTCTCCCCGCGGAGAGTCCGGTCGAAGCGCGCGAGACACACGATATCGGCAGTATACGGGCTGAAGAGCCGTTCAAGCGGTCCCACGGGGTTTATAAACCCCGATACCACTACTCCCGGGTATGCGGGGGTTCTACATCGGGCGGTACCAGCCGTTTCACGACGGCCACAAACACATGATCGAGGAGATCGTCGAGGAGGTCGACGAACTCGTCTTAGGGATCGGCTCCGCGGGTGACTCACACACGACGCGAAACCCGTTTACGGCGGGCGAACGAGTGATGATGGTGACGAAGGCGGTCGAGGAGCTCGACACCACGACGTACGTCGTCCCCATCGAGGATCTGGATCGGAACTCCGTCTGGGTGAGCCACGTCCAGAGCATGACGCCTCGGTTCGACGTTGCGTACTCAAACAATCCGCTGGTCGTCCGGCTGTTCGAAGAGGCCGACGTGGAGGTACGCGGCTCCCCGATGTTCCGGCGTGAGGTTCTGGAGGGAGCCGAACTCCGCGAGCGGATCATCCACGGTCGGGACTGGACCGATTTGGTCCCGGAAACCGTCGCCGATGTGATCCACGAGGTCGACGGCGTTGAGCGGATCCGCCGGATCGCGGAAACCGACGCAATGGAGGGAACAGAGCAGTGAGCGAGACGACCGGCCGTTCGAGCGACCGATGATCACGCTGGCTTCCGACTTCGGCTCGCCGTACCCCGCAGCCATGAAAGGGGTCGTCCGTCGGCAAAGCGACGCAGAACTGGTTGACGTGAGCCACGACCTTCCGCGAGGCGACCCGCGTGCGGCGGCCTTCTGGCTCCGTTTCGTTCTCCCCGAGTTCCCGCCGGCGGTCCACTGTGCGGTCGTCGACCCCGGCGTCGGCACCGACCGCGACGCGATTGTCGTCCACGCTGGCGACCACGCCATTGTCGCTCCCGACAACGGACTTGCGCTACCACCGGCACGAGCCCTCGCCGAAGATCAACCGATCGAGGTCTTCGAGATCACGGCTGCTGCCCCCGCGAGCGCGACGTTCCACGGCCGCGACGTCTTTGCGCCGGCGGCGGCCCGGATTCGCGAGAGCGCGTGGGCGGAGACGGGTGTCGACCGCGATGCCCTGGCCGCGTGTCCGTCAGTGACGCCGACCGACGAGTACGTCGACCACCGGTTCCCCGAACCGACGGTCGACCGCGACGTGGACGGCGCTGTTGTGGTGTCCGGAGAAATTCTCGTCGTCGACGACTTCGGAAACGCGATCACGAACGTCCCCGGGGACGCCGTCGCGGCGGCGGATCCCGGTGACCGCGTTCGGGTGAACGGGGGCGACCCTGTCCCGTTCGTGGAGACGTTCGCGTCGGTTCCGCCGGGCGACCGACTCGTGACCGTCGGCAGCCACGGCCACGTCGAGTGCGACGTCAACGACGGACGAGGTACGGACGCCTTCGGAGTCGACGTGGGAGATCCAGTCCGCCTCTCGTTCGAGCGGTAGCACCGGGCGGTCGCCCTCGATCGGATTGATTGACCGCGATCGGGCAGATAACCGGCGTCCGGTGACCGATGGTACTTTATAAACGATCGCGGGTGCGGGTACTTGGGGGTGGAGGTGCTCAGAGTTCGACGCCGGAAGGGATCAGGCTCTCGCTTCGGAGCAGGTTTCCATCCCGGTCGTAGACGAGGAAGGTGTCTTGGTCGTACGTAACGAGTCGTTCGCCTTCGATGTCGATTTCGATTCGGAACCGTGCGTCGTCGTCGCCGGCGGATTCGCGGGCGGCACGGATAAAGGGGAGTACGTCGTCCGCCGTCTCGTTGAGTTCGAGGACGAAGTCGCCGGTGTATCGGTTCGTCACGCCCACGACGCCCTCGGCGTCGGCTCCCTCCGAGAGCGGTTCTTGAAGCCGGAAGGCGACATCGACGCTTCCGGCATCGAGGAGGTCGCCGTCGGCACCCGAGAGGCGGTCCCGCAACAGCCCCTCCGGTCCGTGGAAGTCGATACGGACCAGTGGCGTCGCCGGCCCGTCGGCGTCGTCCTCGACGCCCTCGACCGTCAGATCGAAGTAATCACGCCGCATTTCCTAAGTAGCCGTTAGTGGTCCGGCCGTATCAACGTAACGGGCGTGGCGGATTCAGATCGGATAATCGGTGGCAGGTATTTAAGCCGCGGTGGACGCTACATGCGTACGACACGATGTCGGGGGACACACGAACCAGCGAGGTGGAGAAACGCATCGACGCGTTTCGACAGCGCCTCGAACGGACGTGGGAGATGCTCCAGGGCTCCGACCTTGCGGTTCGCCCCTTCCGACCCGGCGAGGACGGCCCACTCGGATCGTTCTCGGTCCCCCCCGAGGAGCGCGAGATCGATCGGTACTGGGTCAACGCCCCGTACGCGTACGTCGTCATCACGTATCACGACCCCGAGAGCGAACACCGGTACTACGCCGTCGAACCCGATCTCGACGGGTTCGAGCGGTCGTTGCTGGACCGTGTCGCTGACGATATCCGCGACCCATTGCTCTATCGGGAAGGAACTGGTCACATCGACGAGGCGACCCTCCGAACGGAGTTGGAATCGCTGCTTGAGGGGTACGGTGTCGATGCCGGCATGGACACGTTTCACGCGCTCGCGTACTACCTCTACCGTGACTTCCGCGGGTTCGGAAAGGTCGATCCGCTGCTCAACGACCGCCACATCGAGGATGTCTCCTGTGATGGCTACGACCTACCGATCTTCGTCTATCACGACGAGTACACCGATATTCGGACGAACGTCTCGTACGGCGAAGACGAACTCGACAACTACGTTATCCGACTCGCTCAGCAGTCCGGGAGACATATCTCGGTCGGCGATCCGATGGTCGAGACGACGCTGGCGGACGGCTCTCGGGCGGAACTCGCGCTTGGCGAAGAGGTGACCCCACGCGGTTCCGCGTTCACGATCCGACAGTACGCCGAGGAACCGTTCACGCCGATCGACCTGATCGAGTACGGAACCTTCTCCGTCGAGCAGATGGCGTACTTTTGGCTCTGTATCGAGCACAACAAGAGCCTCATTTTTGCGGGCGGCACCGCCTCCGGAAAGACCACCTCGATGAACGCCGTTTCCATGTTCATCCCGCCGCGTGCGAAGGTACTCTCCATCGAGGACACCCGTGAGCTCTCCTTATACCACGACAACTGGCTCTCCTCGGTCACTCGCGAGCGCCGCTACGAGGGGACAGATATCGATATGTACGACCTGTTGCGCTCTGCGCTCCGCCATCGCCCCGAGTACATCATCGTCGGCGAGGTGCGCGGTGAAGAGGCCATCACACTGTTTCAGGCGATGAACACGGGCCACACCACCTTCTCGACGATGCACGCCGATTCCATCGAAACCGTGATTAACCGGTTGGAGAACGAGCCGATCAACGTCCCGCGGGCGATGGTTCAGTCGCTGGACATGCTCTCGGTTCAGACCCTAACTCGGTCGGATGACCAGCGCGTCCGCCGTGCGAAGACGATCGGCGAAATCGGCGGTATCGACCAACGAACCGGCGAACTCGACTACTCCTCCGCGTTCGAGTGGCGGGCTGACGAGGACGAGTTCCGTCGGAACGACTCGATACTGTTGGAGGAGATCGCCGAGGACCGTGGCTGGTCGCGGTCGGAACTCCTCCGGGAGATTCGCCGTCGAGAGCGGTTCCTTGAGTTGTGTCGGCGGCTCGGTGTGGGTGATTACCGGCAGTTCACGGCCCTGGTCAACGAGTATTACGCCGACCCCGAGCGCGTGATGGACCGACTTGAAACGCGTGCCGAGGGCGACGAGAACGACGGGGAATGATCGTCTTCGTCCCGCTCGTCGTCGCCGTCGCGGCCTGTGTAGCGCTGGCCGTGCCACAGTTCTCCACGCGCGCAGATCTTCTCGCTACACGGGTCGCGCTCTCATTTTTCGGCGAGTACGTCGCCGAACACAGTCGGAGACAGCGGGAGCGTGACCTGCTCCGTGCCGCACACATCGGGGGAACCCATCGGGTGTACGCCGCACGAACCCTCCTGTACTCGGCCGTGTTCGGCGTCGCGGGCAGCGTCATTGGCGTGTACCTCGCCGGCGGGGTCCTGACGGCGCTGGACGTGGGCGAAGCGGCTCTCGTCGACGCTCTCCCCGGTTCCCTCTCGTTTCTGGGAGGCGTCGCCCGACTGACCGAGGTCGGACTGCTCGAACTGTTCGTCCTGCTTCTCGTCTCCTCAGCCACCGTCGGATCAGCCCTCGCCGTCGGAACGTACTACGCGCGCTGGGCAGTGCTGGGACAGCGGGCGACCGCGCGGGCGGCGGAGATAGACGCGACGCTCCCCCGGACGGTCGCGTTCGTCTACGCGCTCTCGCGGTCAGGGATGGCCTTTCCGCGCGTGATGGATACGCTCGCCGAGAACGAGGACGTGTACGGCGAGGCTGCGACCGAGTTGTCGGTCGCCGTCCGGGAAATGAACGCGTTCGGCACTGACGTGTTGACCGCGCTTCAACACACCGCGCGCCGAACACCGAGTGAGGATCTCTCCGAGTTCGCCGAGAACCTCGCGTCGGTGCTTGGAACCGGACAGTCGCTGTCAGCCTTTCTTGAGGGACAGTACGATCGCTACCAGGAGGAGGCTGAGGCGAAACAGCAACGGTACCTCGAACTGCTCTCGACGTTCGCCGAGGCGTACGTCACGACGCTGGTGGCCGGACCGCTCTTTTTCATCACCATTCTCGTTGTGATCGGGCTCGTGTTAGAAGACACACTCCCGCTGTTGCGCGTTGTGGTCTATCTTGGGGTGCCGCTCGCGACGTTCGGGTTCGTCGTCTACGTCGACAGCATTACCCAGGGGATCGGCGGCACAGAGAGCGTCCAGCGCTCGGAGCCATCAGACTCGACCGAGGAGACGCAGCTTCCTGACGGCGGATCGATGTCCGACCGCTGGACGGCAAGTCAGGAGCGGCTCGACGCGTACGACCGGCTCAAACCACTCCGCGAGTGGGTCGATTCCCCGGTCGAGCACATCGTCGACTCGCCGCGTGCCGTATTCGTTATCGCCGTGCCGCTCGGCGTTCTGGGCGTCATTGCGACGGTTCGCCCGGTTACGTGGGACTCCCCGACCGCAGTCGCCGCACAGGTCGATGGGGCTGTCGTTACCGCGACCGCACTCGTCCTTGGCGCGTACGCGCTCGTCTACGAGGTCCGAAAACGACGGATCCGACGGATCGAGTCCGCGGTTCCTGACTTCCTCGACCGGCTTGCCAGCGTCAACGAAGCCGGGACGTCGGTCGTCTCCAGTCTCCGCCGGGTGGCCGGGTCGGACCTAGAGGCGTTGACCGCGGACGTGCGTCGCGTGCGGGTGGACATGGACTGGGGCGCGGACGCTACGTCCGCGCTCCACCGGCTGGAAGACCGGGTGGCGTCGCCGATGACATCGAGAGCGGTCGTGCTGGTCACGAACGCAATGCACGCCAGCGGCGATATCGCGCCAGTGTTGCGGATCGCCGCCGACGAGGCGCGGGCGACGTGGGCGCTCCGCCGGGAGCGTCGCCAGGTCATGTTGACGTATCTGATCGTGATCTACGTCTCCTTCCTCGTGTTTCTCGGCGTTATCGCCGCCCTCTCCGTCTCGTTCATTCCCGCGATCGAGGAGGCGACAGCCGGCGGAACGCCGACGGGGGTCGGCGGCGGACTCGGTGGGGTCGCCAGTGGGCTGGACGACATCAACACGTTCGCCTACGAGCAGATGTTCTTCCACGCGGCGGCGATACAGGCGCTGTGTTCCGGGATCGTCGCCGGCCAACTCGGTGAGGGATCGATAGCCGACGGCGCAAAACACGCCGCAATCCTGCTTGGCCTCACGCTCGTCGCCTTCGCGGTCATGGGATCGCTGTGAGCAGCCGCTGGTGGGAGCCAGCATCGCAGGCGCTATCACGGTCCGCAGTTACCGGACTCCGCAGTCACCGAACTCCGCAGTCACCGAACTCCGCAGTCACCGAAGCTAAACCCGTCGCGGTCGACGGGTAGTGTATGGATCTCCAGTCGACGTATGACCGGATCGCCGCACACTTCTCGGAAACCCGGGAGTACGCGTGGCCGGAGGTCGAATCTTTCCTCGCCAACCGGGCGGTAAACCGCGCGATCGACATCGGCTGTGGAAATGGACGCCACACGGAGCTGCTGGCGGAGCACGCGTCCGAAGCCGTCGGCGTCGACCTCAGCCGGGGGCTCCTCGACGAGGCGGTCTCGCGGGCGCAGGAACGCGGATTTGCGGGAACTTCGGCGTTCGTTCACGGGAACGCCGTCGCGTTGCCCGTTCAAACCGGGACGGTAGATCTCGCCGTGTATGTCGCAACGCTTCATCACCTCTCACCGCGAGCAACACGGATCGAGAGCCTGAACGAGTTGGCGCGGGTCCTGAAGCCGGACGGCGTCGGACTGGTGAGCGTCTGGAGCACCGCTCACGACCGGTTCGATCGGACGGACGGCTTCGACACGACCGTCGAGTGGACGCTGCCAAACGGAGAAACCGTGCCGCGGTATTATCATATTTATTCACCCGAAGAGTTCGACGCAGACCTCGCGGACAGCGACCTCGAACCGCTCGCTGTCGACGTATCAAGCGGTAACTGCTACGCGGTAGTCTCCCCGATCGAGCCCTGAATATCAGATCCAATACCTACAGACGTACATTAAATAGCCGCCATCAGTCCCATCGATATAATGGGTTCCACCTCCCTCGAACGCCTCCTGCGCCGCATCAGTCCGGACGCGGTCACGCGGAGCTACCTCACGAAGTTTGCGGTCGTCATGCTCGTTGTCGTCGCCGCCATCGGGGCCGTCGGTGCGGTCACGTACGCGCAGACGACGGACCACCTTGAGTCGAACGCGCAAGACGATTACACCGCGGTCGCGGAGCTGAGCGCAACCGAGTTCGACGTGTGGGCGGGTGACCACCGCGCGACCGCACGGAATTTGGCAGACAACGGAGCGTTTGCGCGCGATCCAGACGAAGCTGAAGCCTATCTCTCCTCGCAGTTGGCGTGGCAGGCCGACGACATCGTCGCACTCCACTACGTCGACCGAGAGAGTGGCGCGTCGATCGCCTCGACGAGCGATCCGGAGCGGGCCGACGCGCTCACCGATCGTAACTGGTTCGACGCTGATCTGCTGTCCGGTGACGACGTTTACGTCTCGCCGACGTACGAGGTCGACGAGGAGCGACGCGTCGCATACGTCGTTCAGACCCCGACACGGGAGTACTTCGTGATGGAGGTCGACGTTGCGTCCGCAATCGGAGAGTTCCGCCAGCCCACCGCGGGGAGCTTTACCACCCTCGTCGAGGGGGACGGGACGATCGGTGCGAGCGACCGCGACGGGATCGGCGGCGCGGCTTACGACGAGGAGATCCGCAGTGCGATCGTGGAGGGGACTTCGATCGGTCACGTCTCTGCGGCCAGCTTCGAGTTCACCGATGAGAGTGAGTACTTCGTCGCGTACGCCCCCGTCCCCTCAGAGAGCTGGTACGTGGCGGTCCACGTGCCGCTGTCCGAGGCCTACGCCCTTTCGGCTGACATCGCGCGGAACCTCCTGTTGATCGTCGGCGTCGCAGTCCTCGGGCTTGGGCTGCTTGGCGCGACGCTCGGCCGCGGGACTGTCGTCGAACTCAACCGGCTCACCCGCAAGGCCCACACGCTCGAGTCCGGCGACCTCGATGTCGCGTTCGAAACCGACCGCCGCGACGAGTTCGGCGAACTGTACGGCGCGTTCTCGACGATGCGAGACTCGCTCGGCGAGCAGATCGAATCGGCGGAGACGCAACGGCAGCGAGCGGAGACCGCTAAAGCCGAGAGCGAGGCGTTCGCCGAGAGCTTAGAGGAGCGCGCCGCGGCATTCGGCGAGACGATGAGCGAGTGCGCCGACGGCGACCTCACCGCTCGGCTCGAAGTCGAGCCAGACGACCCGGAGGCGCTCCACGAGATTGCGGACGGGTTCAACGGCGCGATGCGCGAACTCGAGCGGACCGTCGCGGAGGTAGAGGCGTTCGCAACCGAGGTCGCTGCCGAGAGCGAGTCCGTTACCGACGGGACAGAAGAGGTTGCGGCTGCGGGACGGGAGACAAGCGACGCAGTCGACGAGATTTCGGCGGGCGCGGAGACACAGAGCCGACAACTCGCCGAGGTCGCGGGCGAGATGGAGGATATGTCCGCAACGATAGAGGAGGTTGCCGCCTCCGCCGATCAGGTCGCGACGGTCTCACAGCGTGCCGACGACCTCGCCACAGACGGACGCGAAGCAGCTATCGACGCAGTCGAGGAGCTACACGCTATCGAAGACCGCTCGGAGTCGGCCGCAGAAACCGTCGAGCAGTTGGACGCGGAGATGCAGGAGGTGGACGACATCGTCGAGACGATCTCCGAGATTGCCGACCAGACGAACCTGCTCGCACTCAACGCCTCGATCGAGGCCGCAAGAGCCGGGGAGGCCGGATCCGGGTTCGCAGTCGTTGCTGAGGAGGTGAAGACACTCGCCGAGGAGACACAGAAGTCGGCCGCTGAGGTCGACGCGCTCATCGCGGAGCTTCGCGAGCGCACCAACGAGAGCGTTGCGGAGATGTCCGGGATCCGAGAGCGAGTGGGCGACGGCGTCGAGACGGTTGAATCCGCGGAGGCAAAACTCGACGAGATCGCAGACCGCGTCTCGGAGGCTGATAAAGGGGTCCAGGAGATTTCAGGTGCGATGGACGCACAGGCGACCTCCGTTAACGAGGTTACCGGCGCGGTCGACGACCTCGCCGGGATCAGTCAGCAGACGGCCGCGGAGGCGACGACGGTTGCCTCAACCGCCGAGGAACAGGCAGCGACGCTCAACGAGGTATCAACCAGAGCGAAGGATCTCTCCGGAAGCGCTCGCGAGCTTCAACGGTCGGTCGTAGCGTTCGAGACGGGCGTCGAGGCCGGGGGTGAGCGCGACACTGACACGGCGGGTCACGATGACGGCTCCGGTTTCCAGTTCGACAGGCCGAACGAAACTGCGGGTCGTCGGTGAGCGCGGACGGCGGCGTCACAGCCGAGTCGCCGCCGGCGGGTGAGGGGACACAGTCGGGAGACGTCGACGCGGGCCCGCAAGAGGCCGGCACGGAATCGGATTCGCGAACGACTGACGCGGAGTCGGATCCGAGGGAGTCGTAGGGCTCGTCGTCGAAACACGGAACGTTTATCAGAACTCTTCGGCCTACGTATATCTGCGTCACGCGACGCGACAGTGCGCGCCGGTGGTCTAGTGGTAGGACCTGAGCCTTCCAAGCTCATGGCCCGGGTTCAAATCCCGGCCGGCGCATTTCTCGAACGAAGTGAGAGAAATCGCCAACGGATTTGAACCCTATCAGTCGCGCACAGCGAACGAAGTGAGAGCACGTCTGATTCTGGTTCAAATCCCGGGCGAAGCAAACTCCCTACGGTCGTGCGTCGCCCGTACCCTCGCTCGCAAGCTCGCGAGGATCCCGGCCGGCGCACTTCCGACTGACTTCGCAATCAGCCAAAACGAGTCACCGCAGGCGACATTCGTGTGGCAGCGATCGGGTCATCTTCTCGCGCCGCCTCTGTACCATCGGTCAGTTGTGAGTACTGATCCACGCTCTCTGCGGGCGGAACGCGGGTGCTGGTGTAGATCGGTTCGGCATCAGCAATCGAGTGTCGTGTCATCACGTAACACGATTAGGCGGGAGAATAAAAAACTCGGATCGTAGTAAATAATATAATATAACGTGTTCACCTCGATTCAAGGCTGTTCAGGTAGTCTGGCGCGGAGTTGGCTACGAAACCCCGACCGATCGGGCCGACCCCCGTCGGTTCACAGTTGGGTGCTCGGAGAGGCATCAGGTCGTCTATTTATAATCGAGAAACAGGATCAACAGCCGTCTCCGAGCCGGACCCGCTCGGTCGATAATGGGAGAACTCGGCCGAGTCAATCAACGGCCACTGGACCAAACACACGCAACCGATGGCAAACCGGACCGCGATTCAGTCGTCCGCGGCCGCCGTGCCCTCGGCTGCGGTCCCTCGTGAGAGAACCCCGTGGGTGTTCGCCACCTCGGAGATCCGTGGCTGGAACACCCACGCGGTGAGCGCGATGATCGGGATCATCGACACGCCAACGACCGCGTATCCCCAGTGATAGCTCGGCAGGAACGCGGCGGAAAACGCAAGCGGGTACACGACGCCACCAACCGTCCCGACACCACCGACGATCCCTGCCACCGACCCTGAGTTGTCCGGGAACATCGCGGGCACCTGCGCGAAGATGGCACCCTCGGAGAACGCACAGCCCATGCCAACAAAGAACCCGGCAACGACTGCGACGTAGACGTTGCCCGTGAGCCCGGCCGCAGTCATTCCGAACATCGACAACATAACGAACACGAGCGTCGCGAACGTCCACTGGTTGCGGTACTCTCCGTGGAACACGGGAAGGATGTTTGCTTCCCTCCGGGCGACGAGATCACTCACGTACCCGCCGATCGGGCGAAGCAGGCCGGCAGCGATCGAGAACGTCGCCGCGAACGTCGCCGCGATGACGACATCGCCCTGACCGAATGCCTCGCGGTAGTAGGTTCCGAGCCAGCCGTTCATCGCCAGTTCCAACCCGAACGTCATGATGTACGCGACCGCGAGTACGACCGCGCCGTACCGAGTTGCGATGAAGCGCCACTGATCCCAGCTGATGCCGGCTCTCGTCGCCTCACGCTTCTCCGCCGATTTGGCGGCAGCACCGAAAACGTAGTAGGCGATTCCGAGCAGGACCGCGAGTACGCCGGTATAAAAGAACGCGGCTCGCCAACTGGACGAGGTTGCGAGGAACTCCGGACCGAATATCGGGTCGACGTAGCCCTCGGTGAAGATCCGGGGAAGCGTGAAGTACGCGCCGAGGCCGGCCCCGGCGTTGCCGATCCCGGCGAAGATCCCTTCCGCAGTACCGAGGCTCTCCTCCTCGAACCACTCGGCGACGTGCTGGATTCCGATGACGAAGGTGATCCCCGCTAGCGACGCGATGATGCGAGAGGCCGTGAACACCTCGTACGTCTGAGCGAACGCACTGATGATCGCGAACGTGCCGACGACAACGAGCGTAACGCCGCCGGTCACGTCCGCACCAAATCGATCCGTCAGCGGGCCAATAACGATTCGGCCGAGAGGGACGGCGACGATTGCCACACTCGCAACGATTCCGAGTTGTTGAACGGAAAGCCCGAACTCCTCGGCGATGCTGCCGGTGAACGGCGCGAACGAGAACCAGATCACGAACCCGAGGTTGAACATTGCCGTTGCGAGGATCAGGTTCCGATACTTTCCGGACAGTAGCTCTCGGGGCTTCACGAGGACTCACTCCACGTTTCACCCCGACCGATGGTCGGAGCACTCGATCGGTCTGCTGAGACGACTCGCGGCCTGCGGGTGAGAGTTGTACCGCCGGAGACCACTTCGGTAGAAGAACTGTGCGGTACCCGTGTGTGGGTCCGGCAAAGCATGGCTGTCGAGTAAACAGAAACAAGAGGTGAATGCCGATAAACGGAGTGATTGATATGACAGTCTTTTATAAGGCAGTTCGGGTACGACTCGGTGCGGTGAGTGTGACTGCACACTGTTTAAGATTCGGCTGGTCCGATTCGGGATCGACGGTTGGGAGCGTGAGAGCGTTCACCGCCGGGTGATGTATCGGGAGCCACACCATTCCCTCGGGAACGGCACGGTCGCAACAAACGTCAACCGTCACGGATCCGCGGCGCGACGAGACGACGGTCGTTTCACCGTCGAAGGCCTCACCGTGTTGTGCCATCGTTTCGGGGTGAATGCGCCCGGTTGGGCGGTGGGCAGTGTCGTCGTCTCGGCCCCGAACACCGGTGTTGTACGCGTCTGAACGGCGACCAGTGGTTAGCGTCAGCGGGTACTCGCTGTCGGTCGGCTCTGCGATACCGCGGTGGTGCTCTGTCGAGAACCGTGCGCGACCCGATGGAGTCGGAAACTCCCAGCCGTCGGCATCGACGTATCGGTAGCCGCCTTCTTCGGACGGAGACGAGGCCGGCCAGCGAACGGCGAGGTCAGCGTCCAGCCGATCGTACGGGATGCCGGAGAGATCCGCTGGCGTCCCGGCAGTCAGCTCCCGCAACTCGTCGTACGTCGCCTGCGGCGTCTCGATAAACGACTGAGACGCCCCGCTCACCGCCACAGCAATTGCGGCGATGATATCCACGTCGTCCTTGACCCCGGACGGCGGTGTCCCTGCGGCGCGGATCCGGGAGACACGACGCTCCATGTTCACGACGGTGCCAGCGGACTCTCCCCACGTCGCCGCCGGCAACACCACGTCGGCCAGTTTCGTCGTCTCGGTCAGAAACGCGTCTTGTACGACGAGGAACGTGTCATCCAAGACATCCCGGACGTGGTTGCTGTCGGGCATCCCCGCCACCGGGTTCGTCGCCACCGTCCAGCAAACCTCCGGCGGCCCGTGGGCGAGCGCGTCAACGATGCCAACCGGTCCCGGACCCGGATCGTCAGGGAGCCGATCCACCGGAACGCTCCACGTTTCGGCCACCGTCTTCCGGTGGTCCGGGTCGGTGAACGCCCGCTGTCCGGGCCACGTCCCCTTCGATGAGCAGATTCGAGTACCCATCGAGTTCGCCTGACCGGTCAGCGAAAACGGGCCAGTCCCCGGTCCAAGATTGCCGGTCGCTAAACAGAGGTCGATCAGTGCCCGTGCCGTTGCCGTCCCCTGAACGCTCTGGTTGACGCCCATTCCCCAGTAGAGCAGGGTCGGATCCGTGAAGGCGTCAGCGATCCGGTCGACGAGTTTGACCGAGACCCCGGCGGTCTCGGCTGCGTCCTCGACTGTCGGGAGCGAGTCGGCCAGCTGTTCGAAACCGACCGTCGCTTCGGTGATGAACGCACGATCGGTTGCGTCGTCCGCAACGATCCGTGCTAACACGGCTCGGGCGAGCGCGAGATCGGTTCCGGGCTCTGGCCGGACATGAATATCGGCGTTGGCCGCCGTGTCAGTCGCTATCGGATCCACGACTATTAGCTCGCTAGCGTCGGCGACGCTGTCGGCGATCCAGCGGTACAACACCGGGTGTGCCACCGCAGGATTTGCGCCCCAGATCACGTGTGTGCGGGCGTTGGAGATGTCCTCGTAGGTCGGTGGCGGCGCGTCGCTGCCAAACGTCGCATAATACGCCGTGACGGCCGATGCCATACACAGCGTGGTGTTTGCGTCGTAGTATCGGGTTCCGAATCTCCCGCGAGCGACCTTGCCGAGCGCGTACGCGGCCTCGTTTGTCTGCTGGCCGCTCCCCAACACGGCGACGCCGTTTCGCGTCTCGGCGAGCGCGTCCTCGATTCGAGAGGAAACCGCCTCAATAGCGGTTTCCCAGTTAGTGGTAACGAGCGTTCCGTTCCGTCTGATACGGGGACTGGTGAGGCGCGTGCTGTCGTGGCTCGTGGTCTCGTTGATTCCGCGTCGACAGGCGAGTCCACGGTTGGTCGGGTGATCGATGTCTCCCTGGGCGGCACTGACTCTGTCGTGATTGGGATCCGCCCGCTGGAGAAGCCCACAGCCGACCGCACACCGCATACAGGTCGTCGGCGTCCACTGGCCCATCGTCGCGGCTCAGTCGTCCGCGGCGGGCGTCTCTTCCTCGGGCTCCGTGGTTGCCTCCGCTCGCGGGCCGCCGGCGTGTCCCTCGTGTGCGACAGCAGTCGCGAGCAGATCGGGTGAGATCGCCGGGACCTCCCCTCCGGAGACTGGGCCGTCGCGCGCTATTTCCTCTGTCGACCGTGGGAACTCGCGGAGCTCCTTGTGAAGCGCGATTCCGGCCTTCGCTCCCTGGCCCATCGCGACCGGTACCTGGTTGTGACCCGGCGTGATATCACCAATCGCGTAAACCCCCTCAACGCTCGTACGGCCGTGATCATCGACAGCTATCTCGCCGCCGTCAGTGAGGTCACAGCCGAGTTCCTCCGCGAGTGCGGTGTTGTAGTCGGCGCCGTACATCGGGAACCCACCGCGATACTCCCGGCGGGTACCATCCTCGAACTCGATGGCCTCCAGCCAGCCGGAGTCGGGGTCGTTCTCGATGCCAGCGACATCGCTGTGAACCACGTCAACCGGGTGTGCGTCGAGCTGTGCCGCCGTTTCGTCGCTCCACGTCGGCTCCTCACCACGGGTCAGCACGTCCACGTCATCGGTCATGTTGAGCATGATCATCGCGACGTGGGCCGCCGCCTCGCCGTGACCCATCACGTACACGGGCTCGTCGACGAACATGTACGCGTCACAGTGGAGACACCAGTGGAGCCCTTTTGCGTTCCGCGGCAACGGCGGATCTGGACGCTCATCAGAGAATCCCGTCGCCAACACGACACGGTCGGCGAGCAGCTCGTCGTCACCCGCTGTTAGACGGAAGCGGTCGTCGTCTGTTCGGTTGATATCGGTGACGAATCCCCGGTTAAACGTTCCACCGTACGACTGTACCTGTTCAAGGCCGGTTTGTAACAGCTCGTTTCCGGAGACCTCCTCGGTGACGCCGATTACGTTGTGGGTGTCCGCCATCATCGCCGCGCGTCCGCCGCCACGGTCGATCAGAACGGTCTCGTGACCCAATCGCGCGCCGTACAGCGCCGTCGTCAGTCCGGCTGGCCCGCCGCCCACGACCGCAATCTCGTACTCCGCTTCGTCAGTAGCACCCATTACCAGATCCTACGAGTCGGATCGGGTTAAATGCCGCCGTGGTGTGCGTGCCGGCTGACCGACCGACGAGAGAGCCGATACAACAGCGCCAGCGACCAACGAGGGCCATTCGGACGGCGCTCCCGGAAGCTTATATCGGGGTAGCCCGTCCGACCCGGTAATGTCGCCGCCGCTTGCCGCCGCGGTCGTCCTCCTCATCGTCGGCACCGGTGCTGACGTGTGGTCGACACACCTCGCAATTACGAGCGGCGAGTTCGTCGAGGGATCCCCGGTCGGCAGCGCACTTATTAGCTGGCTCGGCCCCATGCGTGGCATGTTGGCGACGAAGGCGGTCGGGATGGTTGTCATCGGAGTTCCAGTGGCGCTTGCCGGTGGATCCCGGCGGCTCGTCGCGACGCTGATGTGCGGCGGCGTCGGTCTCCTCTCGCTCGCCGCGGCCGCCCGGAACCTGCTGCTCGTCGCCGGTCACTGGCCGTGGTGAGGCTACTCCCGGCGAGTGAACCCGATACCACAGTGGTTTTCGCCCGGGGGTGAGAGGTGTACGCATGGCATTGCTGGACGAGCCGATCGAGCCGCCGGAGACCCGACGCGAGGTCGTCACCGAAACCCTTCACGGGGTCGAGGTTGACGACCCGTACCGCTGGTTGGAGGGCGATGACGACGCGGTCTCCGCGTGGGTCGATCGCCAGAACGAGTACGCCGACGCCCACCTCGAAACGGCGACGAGCGAGCGACTCCGACCACGGTTCGAGTCGCTGGCCGAGGTGGCTGACTACGGACCGATCGTGGTCCGCGAGGATCGCTACTTCACGACAGTCCGCGACCCGAGTGACGACCACGCACGACTGGAAGTCCGTGCCGACCCCGACGGCGAGCGGACGGTTCTCGTCGACCCGAATGCCTGGGCTGGCAACGACCCCGAGAGTGATGCCCCGCCGCGGTCGATGGCGTGGTTCGTCGCTGCCCACGACGGGGACCACGTCGCGGTCGGCGTCACGGAGGGCGGTGACGAGAACTACGACATCCACGTGCTGCCGGTTCCCGACGCCGACGCGATCGGGACGGAGCGCGACGGCGACGAGGCCGGCGTCGATCCCCGCACCGTCCTCGAACGACGCGGACGCGTCAATGCCAGCAGCCTCGCGTGGGAGGCAGACGGGGAGGGGTTCTACTACGTCGCCACCGGCGGGGCTGACGACGGCGCACAGATGGACAAAGAGGTCCGTCGCTATCGGCTCGACGACGGCGAGGAAACAACGCTGTTCGAACACGACGACCAGCACGTCTGGCCCGGGGTGACGGTCGACCCCGACAGCGGGCTCCTCGCGCTCGGCTTCTCCGAGATGGTTGGCGGGACGGAGTGGTACGTCCACGTCGACGGCGAACGCCGGCCCGTCATCACCGACACTGACGCGGAGACATCGATCCGGTTCCACGACGGAACCGTGTTCCTCCATACCGACCACGACGCGCCACGAAACCGGCTGCTCGCCTGTTCAGTCGATCGGTTCCGCGAGGGCAACCTCTCCTTCGAGGAGTGTCGTGAGATCCTCCCGGAACGGGAGTCCATTCTCCAGTCGGCGGTGCCCACAGGCGACCGACTCGTCGTTCACACGCAGCGTGACGCCCACTCGCGGCTGGCCCTTCACGACCGCGACGGGGAACACCGTCGAGAGCTCGATACGCCCGAGTACGCGACGGTCACGTGGAGCACCGCTGCCCGCGACGAACCAGAGGCCTTCTACGGAGTCACCGGATTCGACCACCCCCCGGCCGTAACCCGCGTCGATCTCGACGCCGAGGAGACGGCAAGCGGCGAGACTATCACGGCGGTCGATGTGGCAGTTCCCGACGACCTCGTCGTCGAACAGGCGTTCGTCGACTCGACGGACGGGGCCGAGGTGCCCGTGTTCGTTTGTTACCGCGACGAAGTTGTGGCCGCGGAGTCGGACGCAACGCCGCGACCCGCCGTCCTGTACGGCTACGGCGGCTTCCGTAACAGCGTCACCCCGTCGTTCCGACGGTTCCGGCTGCCGTTTCTCGCGGACGGGGGCGTCTACGCCATCGTGTGTGCGCGCGGCGGCTACGAGTACGGCGAGTCGTGGCACGAGGACGGAATGTTAGCGAACAAACAGCACACCTTCGACGATTTCATCGCGGCGGCGGAGTGGCTCGTCGCGGAGGGGTACACGGACACAGACCGGCTGGGGGTCGCGGGCGGGTCGAACGGTGGTCTCTCGGTCGGTGCGGTGCTCACGCAGCGAGCGGACCTGTTCGGGGCAGTCCAGTGTGAGGTGCCACTTTTAGACATGCTTCGGTTCCACCGGTTCCTGCTCGGCGAGTCGTGGACGACGGAGTACGGGCACCCCGAGAACGACCCCGAGGCGTTCGAGTACATTCACGAGTACTCGCCGTACCACAACATCGAGACAGGAGTAGAGTACCCCCCAGTGCTGTTCCGAACCGCCGCGAGCGACACCCGGGTCCACCCGTCTCACGCCCGCAAGACGGCCGCTCGGATGCAGGCTGAGGCGGACGGCGGCCCGTTCCTGCTCCGGACAAAATCAGACACCGGTCACGGCGTCGGACGGCCGAAGTCGATGATCGTCGACGAGCAGGTCGACGGCTGGACGTTCCTCTACGACGCGCTGGATGTCGGGGACGGCACGCCGCCCGAGGATCCCTGACAACGGAATCGACAGCAACCAAATGAGTATATACCGATTGTTTTGTCGGGACAACAAATGACGCCTGATACGCGAGGCTCGGGTTGGTTCACTGAACAACAGGTTCTGGTGACGCTACTGCTCGTTACCGCGGTGCTGGCCGGGTTAGTCGTTCTCCCCTACGTCCAGTATATCGTGTTTGCCGGGGTGTTAGCGTACGTATTCTGGCCGCTCCGAGAGCGACTGGTTGCGCGGTTCCGAAGAGACGTTTCAGCGCTTATACTAACGATACTCGCGATTCTCGTCGTCTCAGTCCCGTTCATCTACCTCCTCCGGGAACTCACCCGACAGGCCGTCTCGTTTGCCGAGACTGCCGGAGAAGTGAGCGTTGATCAGGGGTACGTCGAGGCAATGCTTCGCGAGTGGGGCCTCACGGTCGACGTTGCTGCGGTCGTTCGCGAGAATCAGCAACTGATTAGCGAGTGGATCGAGATGCTAGCGAACCAGACGCTATCGACCGCACAGTCGCTTCCAGGAATCGTTATCGGCCTCGTTATCCTGAATTTCGTGCTGTTCGTGCTGCTTCGAGATGGCCACCTATTCGTTCGGTGGATATGGGCCATGCTCCCAATCCGCGGCAGTACAAAACGCGAGCTGTTCACCCGACTGGATCGTCTCATGTGGGCTTCGATCGTCGGGAACATCGCGGCAGGGGCCATACAGGCCGTTGCGCTTGGCGCTGTGTTTTGGCTACTCGGATTCGAGACGGTCCTCTTTTTAACCGTTCTCACGTTCGTTCTGGCGCTTCTTCCTCTCGTGGGTGCGTTTGTGGTCTGGGTACCGGCAGTGGGCTATCTCGTCTTCACCGGACAGACAGGGCTGGCCTCGGTCATGTTGGTGTTTGGGTTGCTGATCAGTGCGTCGGATTTCTACACGAGACCACTCGTTATCGGTCACAGCGCAGGACTGAACGCAGCGATAATCGTTATCGGTGTGTTCGGAGGGATCGTCGCGTTCGGCCCGATCGGGCTCGTGATCGGCCCCGTTGTCATCGGGGGTGCGAAGATCACGACCGAGGTGGTGATCGCTGCGAGGAAGCGAGATCGGGGAAGCAGGAGGGCGTCGTGACGCGAGGGAGCGAGACAGATCCACGCGCCGCACACAGCGGGCCGGGAGAGTGGCAGAGTATCGTCACTCTCCCTTATAAAGGCGTTCTGCGGTTCGTGTCGGGAGATCTGCCGCCTCGATCGCCTCGCGAACGCGGTCGATATCGTACGTGACCCGTCGAAGGGCAACTTCATCGGTCGTGGTATCGAGGACGGCGTAGGCGGCGTCCGGATCACCGTCGCGCGGCTGGCCAACGCTGCCCGGGTTGACGACGAACCCGTCTCCGACCGACCGGACGCCTTGGACGTGCGTGTGTCCGAGCACGATCCCGTCGTGCTCGCCGAGATGGCGGTCGAGGTTTGGGAACTCCTCCGGGTAGACATAGGCGTCCTCTCGTTCGGGCGCGGGATGGGAATGAACAAGGAGGTAGCGGTCGCCTCCGAACGTCTCCGCTCGGGGGAGCCCACGGAGCCAGTCGAGTTGCTCGTCTGAGAGCGTCTCCTTCGCGTGTTCGAGCCCCGCTTCGGCCATCCGGTTCGCTCGGTATCGCGACGGGTTCTCGACCGTCCGGTCGTGATTTCCGCGGACGGTGGCGCTCGCGACCTCGCGCACGCGGTCGATACACTCGGCCGGCCACGGGTTGTACCCGATCACGTCGCCGGCACAAACGATCCGGTCGACCGCGGGCATGTCGTCGAGCACCGCCTCCAGCGCCGGGAGGTTCGCGTGGACATCCGAGAGGAGTCCCACTTTCATCGGGTGAGAGTTCGTGATCGACGCCTGAATAGCTTCGGTCGACGACTCGGATCCCGACGAGCTCTGACCGGTCTCCGACCGCCCGAGCGCTTATGCTCGCGCGACCGCAGAAACCGATATGGCACCGACGCTCGTCAACGCCGCGTTTGGGGCGTTGCTAGCGGCGGCCCTGTTAGGAGCCGCGTTCGACCGCCGCGCCGTCGCAGTCGTCGTCGCGGCCGCGGTCCTCCCCGACCTCGACGCGGTCGCGAGCCTCGCGGTCAACGGCGCGACGAACGCGCTGCTCCACAACGTCTGGATTCCGCTTGGGATTGCTGCGCTCCTCTACTGGGACACGACGGTTCGCGGAGAGTCCCGAATCCGCGCTGCGTACGGCTGGCGGGGGGTCCGGATCGCGTGGGTGTCGCTTGCGGCGTTCGCCGTCGCCGGGATCGGCCCAGAGCTGTTCGGGCTCGGTGGTGTGAACCTGCTGTATCCGGTTCATGACGCCTACTACCTCGTGGCGGGTCGGCTAATCGTCTCGACACAGGACGGAATCGTTCAGACGTTTGTCGCCGCCGGAAGCCCCGGAATGCTTCCGCTGGAGAGCCCCGGCACGACCGCGTCGTACGCGATCCCAACGTGGATCAACCCGGACGGGCGGCCGGGACTCGCGCTCGGAACGACCCGCGAGCTCTATCTCGTCCGGGCTGGCTGGCAGGCCGTCGTCGTCGCCGCGGCAGCAACGCTGCTCGCGGTACGGTTCCTTGAGGGGGACGCCTCGAACGCGTCGACCGACGGAGGCGATGCGTAGTGCCCTCCAGCGTCGTTCACGCCGGCTTCGCGCTGCTTCTCGCCGCGGGTCTGTTGAAAGGGGCGTACGACCGGCCGGCGCTCGCGGTCGTCCTCTTCGTGGTCGTCCTCCCGGAAGTCGATAGCCTCATGGGGCCGGTGATGCCGGGCGCACACCGGACCGTTGGGCACAACTTCGTGCTCCCGGCGGCCGCCGGGCTCCTGTTGTACTACGACACGCGCCTCCGCGGGACCTCCCTGCTACGCGAGCGGTTCGCGGATCGCGGCGTCCGGGTCGCGTGGGTCGCGTTGTTCGCGCACTTCTTTGCGCACGTCTTCCTCGACTGGGCACACTTAGAGGGTGTCAACGCGTTGTGGCCGCTTCACGACGAGTTCTTCCGGCTAGAGGGTGAGATACTGCTCTCGACTGCGGACGGCTTCGTCCAGACGTTCATCGATATCGAACTCGACCCTGAGACCGGCGAGCGAACGGTCGATGCCGGCAGCACCGGGACGACGGAGTCGGTCCACGTGAACAACCCGGTCGAGCCCGACTCACCGGAGAACCTGGCCGACGCCGAGGAGATCGACCGTCGGTTCCCAATCGCCCAGCGGGGCTGGCGGCTCTACCTGATCCTCATCGGCGTCTTCGCCGTGGTCGCCCGCCGGTTCCAGAGCGACCTGCCCGCCGACGAGGCCTAACGAGCCCGGCTATCGATCGAGGGACCTAACGAGCCCGGCTCCAGCTCCTGTGATCGGTTCACATACCTGACTGTGTATGGCCGGCGAGTGAAGCGGCTGGGGGCCGTACTGGTAACCGATGAGTCACACCCCATCCGGCACGCAGGGGGAAGCGTCGAGCGCCCCCACGGACGAACCGCTGGCCGGCGAGTCGATCGCGGTCGTGGGTGCGGGGTTCGGCGGGCTCTCCGCGGCGTCGTACCTCGCGGACGCCGGTGCGGAGGTGACCGTGCTCGAACGCAACGCTCACCCCGGCGGATACGCCGGACGGATCGAGCGCGACGGGTTCCGGATCGACACCGGCCCCTCGTGGTATCTGATGCCAGAGGTGTTCGACCGGTTCTTCGAACACTTCGGCCGAGAAACGGCGGAGTTCTACGAGTTGACCGAGCTCGATCCGCTCTATGATGTCCACTGGAAGGACGGGGACCACGCACGAATGCCCCCCGATCGCGAGGGACAGAAGGCGCTATTCGAGTCCTACGAGACGGGTGCCGGTGGCCGCCTCGACGACTACCTCGCGGACGCCGCGGAGGCGTACGAGCTGGGGATGGAGCGGTTCGTCTACCCCAGTCGATCGCGGCTGCGAGATATGGTCGACACCGACGTGCTCCGGTCGGCGCGCGCGCTTCCGAAGCTACGGACGATGGACGACTACGTCGGCTCGTACTTTGATCACCCAAAGCTCCGCCAGATCGCCGAGTACAAGCTGGTGTTTCTCGGCGGCTCGCCGTACAACACGCCCGCGATCTACACGCTGATGAGCCACGTCGACATGAACCTCGGCGTGTACCATCCGACCGGGGGGATCGCAAGCGTGATCGACGGCATGGTGGAACTCGCGACTGACCTCGGTGTGACGATCCACACCGACACTCCCGTGACCGCGATCGCCCCGACGACCCCGAGCGCGACGCGCGAGAGCCCCGGGTTCACGGTCGAGACGAGCGGGACAGAAGAGGGAACCACGGAGGAGTTCGACCGCGTCGTCGCCAACGCCCCTCCGACCCACGTCGAGCGCGACCTGCTCCCCGACGAACACGCGAACCGCGAGGCGTACTGGGACTCGCGGACGTACGCCCCCTCCGCGTTTCTGTTGTACTTCGGCGTCGAAGGCGACATTGAAGGGCTAGAACACCACTCGCTGGTGTTGCCGACCGACTGGAAACCGCACTTCGAGACCATCTTCGACGAGCCCGGCTGGCCCGAGGACCCCGCCTACTACGTCCACGTCCCGTCGAAAACGGACGAGACGGTCGCCCCGGATGGTCACGAGGTTGTGTTCCTCCTCGTACCGCTTGCGCCCGGGATCGAGGACACCCCGGAGATCCGCGAGGAGTTCCGTACGCTCGTCCTCGACGATCTGGCGGCCACAACCGGCGTCGACTTCCGTGATCGGATCGTCTTAGAGGAGTCGGCCTGCGTCTCGACGTTTGCCGACCGATTCAACGCGCCGGAGGGAACCGCGCTCGCGCTTTCGCACACGCTCGATCAGACCGGGCCGCTCCGCCCGGCCCACCGCGCGCCTGGCGTCGACGGGCTCTACTACGTCGGCGCGTACACGAACCCCGGAATCGGGATGCCGATGTGTCTGCTCAGCGGCGAGCACGCGACCGAAGCCGTCATCGAGGACGCCACCGGCGGCGGAATCGTGCCGTCCGTGATTCCGACCTCGACGCACTGGTAAGTGGCTCGTGGCGCGAGAGGTTTTGCGGACCGCAGATCATAGATCACCGCCCGCAACAGGCTCTTGATGCCGTGGCTCGTATCGATCGTATGTCGGATAGAACGAACTCACGAGAACCGGAAGTGCTCGTGATCGGCGGTGGCGCAACCGGGATCGGGACGGCTCGCGATCTGGCGCTTCGTGGGGTGGACGTGACCGTCGTCGACCGCGGTGGACTGTGTAGCGGGACCTCCGGGCGGTCCCACGGGCTGTTACACAGCGGCGCGCGGTACGCCGAGGCGGACGAAAGGGGTGCTGCCGAGTGTATCGAAGAGAATCGAACCCTCCGACGGATTGCGGGCGCGGCAATCGAAGAGACCGGGGGGCTTTTTATACGGCTCGCCGAGGACGACCCTGAGTACTTTTCGGAGAAGCGAGAGGCGTGTGAGGCGGTTGGGATTCCGACCGAGACGCTCGATCCCGGCACCGCCCGGGAAGACGTTCCGGACCTCGCCGACGACGTAGAAGAGGTCATGCGGGTTCCGGACGGAGTCGTGTATCCGTCCAGACTCATCGCGGCGAACGCGCTCGACGCGGAGGCACACGGCGCAACGATCCACCCGCACGCGCCCGTCGAGTCGATCACCGTCGAGGACGGCCAAGTGTCTGCGGTCGCTCTCGGCGGGTCGGTCGACGAAACGATTCACCCGGAGTACGTGGTCAACGCTGCGGGGGCGTGGGCCGGCAAGGTCGCTGCGATGGCCGGACTAGCGGTCGACATGCAGCCGACTCGTGGGGTGATGGTCTCCGTCGAACACGACGGACTCAGACCGGTGTTGAACCGGTGTCGTAACCCCGACGACGGCGATATCATCGTCCCACACGGCGACGAGGTCGTGCTCGGAACCACGAGCGTCCCCGTAACCGACCCCGACGACTACGACAAGGAGCGCTGGGAGGTCGAAAAATCGATCGAAGAGTGTGCCGACATGCTCCCGGCGGTCGCGGACGCGCCGGTCGTCCGCGAGTGGTGGGGGTTACGACCGCTGTACGCGCCCGACGAAGCCGAGCGCGGGGGCCGTGGGATCTCTCGCGGGTTCTTCCGGCTGGATCACGCCGCGGACGGCGTCGACAACGCGGTCAGCGTTGTCGGCGGAAAGCTGACGACGTACCGGCTGATGGCGGCGTCGACCGCCGATCTCGTCTGTGATCGACTCGACGTTGACGCCGCGTGTGAGACCGCCGAGCGCGAACTCGTCGGGGCCGACGATCCCAAACGGCTGGACGAGGCGATCGAGCGCTTCGACGGGCAGGGCCCCACCGACGCCGACGTGGTCGGGACGGCGGACTGAGACGCCGTCTCCGGGTCCGCTCCGGTCCGGTCCATCCCCGGAATCCCGAAATGGCCGATGGGTTTTATTTAGGTTTGCCACCGGCGATCGTTCATGATGATCGTAGGCAGGGAGGGCCGGCGGGACCGAAAGAGATCGACCGCATGCGGTTCGGGGCAGCTCGCGCGTGGATTAGACGAGAACGGTGGAATGATATGACGCCGAGCGCGCCACTTGCGTTGATTCCGCTCGTCGTTGTCGGCGTGCTGCTCATCGGATTGTTGTGGCCGGCCGCGCGGGCGATGCCGATCGCGTGGGTCGCGGCCGCCGGCGTCGCGTTTCTCGCGTGGGACATGCCGCTTGAGTGGATCGCAGCGGCGTCGATCGATGGGGCGATGGCCGCTGTCGAGATTCTCTGGATCGTGTTCGGCGCACTCGTGTTGTTGTACACGCTGATGAATTCGGGCGCGGTCGACCGGATTAACGCCGGTTTTGCGTCGATCAGCGACGATCGCCGGGTACAGGTGGTCCTTCTTGGATTCTTCCTCGCGACGTTCATCGAGGGAGTCGCGGGATTCGGCACGCCAGCGGCAGTCGTTGCGCCGCTACTCTTAGCGCTCGGGTTCCCCGCGCTTGCCGCAGTTGTCGCCGCGCTCGTCGGCCACGCCGTCGCGACGGTGTTCGGCGCAGTGGGGACGCCGGTGATCGTCGGGTTTGAACAGCCGCTGGAGACCGTTGCCGACGCGATCATCGGCGGCGGTTTCGACTCCGTCGGCGCGTACGCCGTCGCGGCAGGCGGCTGGGCCGCCGTGTTCAACGGAATTCTCGGCGTGTTGATGCCGCTTGTCGCGGTCGGAATGGTCGTCTACTTTTTCGGCGAGACGGATCCTGACAATCGATCGCTGGCCCCCGTCTGGGAGGTCCTGCCGCTGTGTCTGTTCGCGGGGGTCGCGTTCGCGGTGCCGTACGTCGCGTCCGCGTGGCTCGTCGGGCCCGAGCTCCCCTCGCTGTTCGCCGCGATGGCCGGCGGGGGCGTCGTCGTGGCGGCGTTGAACGCCGGCTACTTCCTTCCTGAGGAGGAGTGGGAGTTCCCCGAGCGCGAGGAGTGGCCGGACCACTGGGTCGGCAGCATCGAACCGGGCAGCGAGGAGGCCGACGCGACCACGGAGACGATCGATTCCGGTACAGAGTCGATGTCGATCCTCCGGGCGTGGTCGCCGTACCTCGTCCTCGTCGTGCTGCTCGTCGGGACCCGCGTTGTCGACCCGGTTGCGTCGTTCCTCCAAGAGGGGCCGGGGATGGCGATCGAGTGGAGCGGAGTACTCGGGACGGACGTCACCGGCGCGATTGCGTGGGCGTACGTTCCCGGCACGTGGCTCCTCGTCAGCGCGCTCGTCGCAATCCCGCTGTTCGGGATGGGTCGTGACTCCGTCTCCGACGCGTGGCGCGAGGCCGGCGCGAAGATCATCTCACCAGCAATCGCGTTAGTGTTCGTCATCGCGATGGTGGAGATCATGTTACAGACTGCCGACGCGCCCGCGAGTGTCGCCGACGGGAGCATGATCGTCGTGCTCGCCGACGCCACCGCTGCGACGTTCGGTGCCGCCTATCCGTTCTTCGCACCCGCAGTGGGGGCGCTTGGCGCATTCATCGCCGGATCGATCACCGTGAGCAACATCACGTTTACCGCCTTCCAATTCGAGATCGCGCAAGGACTCGGCCTCCCGACACAGCTGCTCGTCGCCGCACAGAGCATCGGCGCGGCGATCGGCAACGTGATCGCGATTCACAACGTGATCGCCGCGCTCGCAACCGTCGGACTCGTCGGGAAGACGGGACGGGTTGTCCGACTCAACCTGATCCCGCTCGCGTACTACCTCGTGGTCGGCGGGCTGTTGACGGGGCTGTTCGTCTACGTCCTCGCGCCCGGGACGTTCTGAGAACGGACCGGAGCGCGGAGTTCGTTCCCGTGTTCGGCGATAACAACGATCGGTTTAACTGAACGACGCGGTCGGCGCGCGCCTCCGAGCGCCCGGCAGGGCGCGAGTAGGGAGAGACCAAAGGTCTCTCTGACAGCCGGCGGCAACGCCGCCGGCGAGAGCACGCGCGAGGGAGTCAGGGGCGGTCGCCGAGCGGTTTCCGGCGACCGCCCCTGAC
>LFFM01000523.1_pt1 | contig 27043 bp, 19 predicted proteins | sample 643131 | NCBI WGS metagenome assembly LFFM01 (sample SAMN03777445, study PRJNA286221) | soda lake metagenome | biome: soda lake; feature: Kulunda steppe; material: water; isolation source: sample Tc-Br brine of Tanatar trona crystallizer | place: Russia: Kulunda steppe | collected 2011-07
TCTAGAGCCCAAGAGAATCCGTTTGGTTCGGGACAAGCGGACCCGGAGTCCGTAGCTATTCTCGCTCCCTGATCGGAGTTGGTATTACCGTGCGCGGCGAGACCGTCGACGCCGACCAGTTCGCCTACTCCGCGCTGCTTCTCGTCGGCGTCTTCGGCCAGTACGCCGGCGGCACGTTGAGCGACCGGCTGGCGACCGACCGCGTGCTGATCGGGCTGTTGATCGTCGTCGTCGGGGCGACGCTCGCGTTCCTGCCGGCGAGCGCCGCGGGCGTCCTTCCCCTGCTCGCGATCTGTGCCGTGCTCGGGTTCGCCATCTACGCGGTCGCACCCATCACGCAGACGCTCGTCGCGGAAGACGCGCCCGCGGAACACCACGGCATCTCCTTCGGCTACACGTATCTGGGAACGTTCGGGTTCGGCGCGCTCGGCGCGTCGATCGGCGGCGCAGCGCTCACCGTCGGCAGCGAGGCCGCGCTCTTCGTGACGCTCGCGGGAGCGGCCGCCGTCTGCGCGCTCGTCGCCGTCGTCCTCCCGATCCGCGTCCGAGGGTGACGGAGCCGTCTCACCCCTCGTCGCCCCAGTCGCGTGCGACGGGCGTCTCGCTCGCGTTCACGTTCGCAAGCAGCCACTCGCTTGCGGCCCCCAGCGTCTCGTCGTCGGTCGCGGTCACCTTCAGCCGGTTGTGTCGCTTCTCCCGATCCGGATAACAGCCGACGACCGCGTCGAACCGCTCCATCGTCTCCCGCAGGGCCGGCACGATGTTCGCCTCCGGCTCGACCGTGTAGAGGAACCGCGAGCGTTTGTCGCCGGAGAACTCCTCGGCGACCCCGTCGAACATCGACCGTAGCTCCTCGGGGATGCCGGGCATGACGTAGACGTTCTCGACGACGCAGCCGGGCGCGAGCCCAGCCTCGTTCAGGAGGGGTCTGGCGTCCGCCGGGATCGCCGCCTCCGCCTCGGTATCGACCGCGAGATCGCGGTTCGGGATCCGGTCGCGGATCTCCGCGAGGTGCTCCTCTACCGCCGTCAGCGTCAGTTCGGTGTGAGCCATCCCGCGGTCGAAGGCGTCGGCGACCGCCTCCATCGTCACGTCGTCGGGCGTTCCGCCGATGCCGCCGGTGACGATCACGGCATCGAACTCGTCGGCGTACGACCGGACGTACTCGGCGATGACCGCACGGTCGTCGGGCAACGAGAGGATCCGGGGGACCGTCGCGCCTCGCTCCGCGAGTCGCTCCGCGAGCCAGTTCGCGTTCGTGTTCACCGTGTCCCCGGACAACAGCTCGTCGCCGACCGTGATCAGCGCGACCTCCATGGGGATCCGGACGGGCGGAGACATAAAAGGCGCTCCGGACGGTCGGGGAATAATAGCCGGCGACGCAGTCGCTTCGCTCCCGCCGACCCCCGACCTATATCTGCCCGCGAGCCCCCGGTTTCGTCATGCTCATGACGCCGGGGCCGACCGCAGTCCCAGAAGCCGTCCGCGAGGCGACGAGTCGCGAATTGATAAATCCGGACGTCGATCCACGCTTTCGAGAGTTCTACGACGACGTCGTCGACGACTTAACAGTCGTGTACGGGATCGATGAAACAACCGACGACGACGCGGACGGGATCGCCGACGACGACGCGGACGGAAACCTCGATCACGATGTCGTCGTCCCCGGCGGCGAGGGAATCCTCGGGCTGGAGGCCGCGATCGCGTCGCTCGTTGAACCCGGAACGGAGGTTCTTTGCCTCTCGAACGGCCTCTACGGCGATGGCTTCGCCGAGTTCGTCGAGAGCTACGGCGGCGAGGCAACCCTCGTGACGACCGGTTACGACGAGCCACTCCCGATCGACGAACTCTCGCGAGTGCTCGAGGACGGCGACCACGCGATCGCCACGATGGTCCACTGTGAGACGCCGACGGGAACGCTCAACGACCTCGGGCCGGCGCTCGACCTGTTCGAGACGCACGACGTGCTCACCGTCGTCGACGCCGTCTCGTCGCTCGGCGGCGTCCCCGTTCCCACCGACCGGATCGACGTCTGTCTCGGCGCCTCCCAGAAGTGTTTCAGCGCGCCGCCCGGTCTGACGACCGCGGCGATCAGCGGCCGTGCGTGGGAGGCGATGGAGGAGCGGGATCCATCCAGCTTGTATACCAACTTCCTGCCGTGGCGCGACGTCGACGCCGGCTTTCCGTACACGCACCTGACGACGAACGTCGTCGCCCTCCGCGAGGCGCTCTCGCTCGTCACCTCGGAGGGGATCGAGGAGGTGTACGCGCGTCACGAGGCGGCGGCCGAACGCTGTCTGGAACGCGGTGCCGAGATCGGGCTGGAGCCGTTCCCCGACCCCAACCGCAGCTCTCCGACCGTCACGGCGTTTCACGTCCCGGGTCGGGCGACCGACCTGCAACGGCGGCTCCGGCAGGAACACGACGTCGTCCTCGCCACCGGCCTCGGCGACCTTGCGGACGACGTACTCCGCGTCGGCCACATGGGACACTGTGCGCGGCTCGATCGCGTGGACGAGACGATGGATGCGCTCGCGGACGCGTACTGATCACGCTCGCGGACGTGTACCGATCACGCTCGCATGGACGCCGGACGGCCCCGCTTCCGGGGCCATCCCTTTTGTTCGATGACGCGGCCACTCCCGCCGTGATAGCCGTTGCCGGCGGAAAGGGGGGAAGCGGAAAGACGACGACCACGCTCGGGGTCGCCAGGGGACTTGCGAGCCGGGACGCCACGGGTCGGCCCGCCGGTCGAGATGCGGGTCGGGTCGTGGCGGTCGACGCCGACTGGGACCTGCCGAACCTCGCGGCGCTGGCGGAATCCACGGAGGGCATCCGATCCGCGGACCGCTCGGCCACCTCGGTCGCGTCGTCGGGACTCGATCCGCATGGGGGTGCAGACGGGTCGCGGGTCCTTCCGGATCCGGTCGTGCTCTCGGCACCGGCCGACCCCGGCGCACATGATCCGGTCGCCGTGCTCTCGAAGCTCGAACGGACGCTTGGGGACGTGACGATGCTGATCGACTGTCCCGCGGGTGCCGCTCCGGACGCCGCGGCCCCGCTTCGTGTCGCCGACGGCTGCGTCCTCGTGACGCCGCTTCGTACCCCGGCGCTCCGTGACACGACGAAGACCGCCGCGCTGGCACGCGCGCTGGACTGTCCGGTTCATGGCGTCGTTGTGACCCGAGCCACGTCGGCTCCGGACGGGGTGGCCGACCTGCTCGACTGTCCGGTTCTCGGAACCGTTCCCGCGGCGCCGCCGACCCCGCTTGCGGACGCGGCGGTCCGATCGGCCTACGATCGGGTGGTCCACCGGCTCGGCTGCAAGCGGGAAGGGCCGGAACTCCGCTCCGGAGCGACGACCGACGGGGTCCCGGATCGTCCCTCTCCGGTCGGATCGCGAGGGTCGTGACGGTGGGACCGACAGACCCAAACGGTCGGGCCGATCACTGCACGCATGGACCGGCTTCGGACCGGCGTCTCGGTGCTGGACCGCGTGCTCGACGGGGGACTCCCGGCGGGGAGCCTCGTCGTGCTGAAGGCCGACGCCGCGAGCCAGTCCGAGCTCTTCTTGAACACGTTCTGTGGCGTCCGTGACACGCGATATCTTACGACGGTTCGGTCGGCCGCGGCCGTCGAGCGCGGGATCGAGCGTTCGACGTTGGCGTCCGTCGACGAGGTGACGATCCGCTCCGCACACGGGGAGGGCGCCATCGAACAGGCCACCGCAGGCCTCGAGGGGATCCCCGACGGATCGACGCTGATCGTCGACTCGGTCGAGCCGCTCGAGCGGGTCGATCCGGAGACGTACCGCCGGTTCCTCGATGACCTCTCCGAGCGCGTCGTCGACGCCGAGGCGATGGCCGTCCTCCACGCGATGAAGGACGCCGACGGGCTCGGAAACCGGGTGATCTCCGAACAGTTGGCCGACGTGGTCTTCGACCTCCGAACGCGGGTCACCGGAGCCGACGTCGAACACCGCCTAGTCGTACCGAAGCTCCGCGGGGGCGTGCCGCCGGACGAGCCGCTCAAGCTGAAGCTCGGCGACTCGGTGAGGGTGGATACGAGCCGCGACATCGCCTGAACGGACGCGACGTCGCGGACCGCGTCTCGATCAGACGACCGCGACGGCGAGCGTCACGACGCCGACGAGGACCGCGAGCGCCGCCCAGTTTCGCGCGACGTCCCACGAGCCGTACGGGCCACCCTTCCGTGAAAAGAGGTACGCGAAGTAGACGAACACCGGCGCCAGCGTCGCGAGCGGGCCGATCGGCCCGACGACGCCCGTCGACGAGAGCACCGCGAGCAGGACGGTCGTGACGGCGCCGGCACCGGCGACGATCACGTCCTCGCGAGCGCGTTCGATCTCCATACCTGCGGGTGAGCGCGTGCGGTCTCAAAAGGATCGATTCACGTCCGGAGCGGAGGGACGGTTCGGTGGCTCCGCGCACGACGCTCGATGGTCCCGCCCGACGGCGTCAGGCGTCCGAGCTACTCCTCGTCGAGTTCGTCGAGCTCGTCGACGATCTCGTCGGCGTCGACGTCGACGTCCTCGAGTGCCTCCTCGATGTCGCCGGCGCCGGCGCCACCCATGCCGCCCATCATGCCGCCCATGCCGCCCATGCCGCCGCCGTCGATGACCTCCTCGACGACGACGCGGTCGAGGTCGAGCCGACCCATGAGGTCCTGAGCGATCTGCTGTTTCTGGAACATCCACTGCTGGTTCATCTGCATCCCGGGCGTGGCCGTGATGTAGAGGACCTCCTTTTCGACCTCCTCGGTCTCGACGACCTCCTCGCCGTCGTCTTCGGTGACCGTCTCCTCCTCCTCGGTGACGGTCTCGATGCGGACGTCGGGCTCCTCCTGGAGGTACATGCCGAGCAGGCCGGCCGCCTTCTGCTCGCGGTCCTCGATGATCTCGAGGATCTCGTACTCGTATTCGAGGTCCGCGCCCGCAAGCGGGTGGTTGAAGTCGACGCGGGCACGGCCGCCGATGATCGTCTCGAGGCGGCCCTGACGGTTATCGATCTGGACCTGCGCGCCGGGGTAGCGGCTGTCCTCGGGGATCTTGTCCGCCTTGACCGTCTCGACCTCGTCGGGGTCGTACGCGCCGAACGCGTCCTCGGCGGAAACGTCGACGACGCCCTCGTCGCCGACCTCGGCGCCCTCGAGTGCGTCCTCGACGGACGGGAAGACGTGGCCCGCGCCGAGCGCGATGATCCGCGGCTCGAACTCGTACTCGTCGACGTCGATCTCCGACTCCTCGGCGACCTCCTCGTCCGTCGTGTCGATGACCTGTCCGTCCTCCGCGGTCCGGATCGTGTACGCGATACGGACGAAGTCGCCGTCCTGCAGGCCGGTCGTCTCTGATTCCGTCGATTCGTCGGTTTCGGCTTTCTCGGCGTCCTCGGCCGCGTCGGCCTGCTCTTGGTCACTCATGCGCGAAACATCTCCCGTTGCACCCTTAAGGCGCACGGTTCGGCTCGCCGAACGTGCCGACGACTGGCACGGACGGTTCGCCGGTGGGCAAGCCGGACGGCGCGTCGATGACCGCCCGGAAACGGCGCGAACCCCGCCGTTTTTATCATTCCCCGACGCAGCCCGCAGCGTGTACGAGGTCGAGATCAAGGTCCCGGCGACGCTCGAAGCGGTTCGCGACCGGTTGATCGCCGCCGACGCCGACGCGGAACGACGCGGCGCGCGACGCCAGCGGGACGTCTACTACGACGCTCCCCATCGGACGTTCGCGGAGACGGATGAGGCGCTCCGGCTCCGGCACGAGACGCCGCTTTCGAACGGAATCGACTCGGCGGCCGACGGTCCGACGACCGTCGCCATGACCTATAAGGGGCCGTTGGTCGACGACGCGTCGAAGACCCGCGAAGAACACGAGACGGACGTCGTGGACGGCGAGGCGGCCGCCGGGATCCTCGCCGGACTCGGATTCGAGCCGGCCGCGACCGTCACGAAGGAGCGGGAGTTCTGGACGCTTGACGGCGTCACCGTGACGCTCGACGACGTGGTCGACGTCGGCGAGTTCGTCGAGGTCGAACTGGCCGTCTCGAGCGCAGAGGAGATCGACGACGCGCGACGACGGACCGTCTCCGTTCTCGACCGACTCGAACTCGACGCCGACGGTCAGATCCGAACCTCATACTTGGAACTGCTGCTCGCCGAGTGACGACGGAAACGGTTCCGGGACGTTGGCGAAAGGGACATCATCTTGGACATATAACAGTTGTATCGGTATGTACCAGACCATACTCTATCCGGTCGACGGAAGCGACGGCTCGGAGGCACCGCTCGAGGACGTACGAACGCTCGCCAAACGGTTCGATGCGACCGTCCACGTCCTGCACGTCGTCGACGACCGACCGGAAGCGCTCGGTCTGGTCGGCAGACCCGACCGCGAGGGTAGTCCCGGCATGGCCGGACGGGTCGGCGAGGAAAGTAACCCCGGGATGGGAACGGGGACCCCTGAAGCCGGTGAGCTCCGAAACCGGCTCTCGGAGCGGGCTCAGCGGATCGTCGACGACGTCGGATCGAAACTCGATGAGGTCAGCGTCAAGGCGGTCGTCAAACGGGGAGCGCCGCACGAAACGATCGTCGAGTACGCCGACGAGATCGGTGCCGACGTGATCGTCATGGGTACCCACGGACGGGGCGGCGTCGAGCGGCTCCTCCTCGGCAGCGTCACGGAAAAGGTCGTCCGCACCGCGAGGGTTCCGGTGCTGACCGTCCGTGAACCGCGGGACGATGAGTGAGCGACGGCCGGAAAGCGAGACGGTTCGCGGTCAGACGTAGCGGCGTTCGACCGTCGTCCCACCCTCGGCGACGTCACCCGAGACGGCGGCGATGATCACGGTGTCCGCCTCCGTGCCGGGAGCCATCTCGACCGTGTACTCGCCGTCGGCGTCGGGCTCGACGAGCGTCGCTCCGCCCCTGCTGAAGACGGCGACGTAGTCCCCGGTCGTCTCGCCGACGATGCGGTCCGCGTCGGGGTCGAGTTCGACGGTCGCCGTCAGGGCGGGGCCGTCGGGGCGGGCCCCCTCGACGTAGCGCTCGCGGACGGCCGCGGGCGTCTCCACCGGCACGCCCTCGTCGATGCCGTGGGCCAGCCGGATGAAGCCGGCCATCGACCAGGCGAGCGGGGTCGCCCCGCCCGTTCCCTCGCCGAACTCCCAGCCGTAGTTCGTCGGATGCTCGCGGTCCCAGACCTGCTCGGGCAGCATACGTCCCGAGTTGCCGAAGCCGGCCATCGTCTCGAGCAGCGATTCGGGCTCGAGGTCGTCCTCCTCGGTGCCGCCGAACGCGTCGGGCCCGTCGGCCCTGGCACGGAGTTCGTACTCGCCGCGCTCGCCCGTGAAGATGGGCCAGAGCCGCCCCTTGCCGCCGCCGGTGCCGGCCCACGGCGCGCCCGGATCCCCGCTGCCGATCTCGCCGTAGGCGTCGCCGACGTAGCGGTACCAGCCGGGACCGTACGGGGTGTCGACGCGGATCGAGTCGTCGACGACCGAGACGGAGTTCCGAACGATCGGGTCGTCGGCGGGCTTCACGCCGAGCCGGACCAACTCGAGGAACCCCCCGTCTATGATCTCCCGCTCGTCGTAGGTCGGACCGTCGTTGGCGATGGTTCTCGGTCGGCCCGACTCGGGATCGCCGTCCGCCGTGACACGGAGGTAGTAGGGGGTCTCCGTGTGTCGGTCCGTGCCCGTCTCCGTCGCACACCACTCCTCGACGCGCTCGGTCCACTCGTCGGCCAGCGCGAGCCACGCGAGCGCGTCCGCACGCAACCCGTCGGGATCCTCCGGCAACCCCGCAGCGGCGAGGTCGGAGGGGTCGACGTCCGTGCCGTCGGCGTCGATCCGCTCGGCCTCCGCGAGCGCGAGGGCCGCGCCACTGACGAGCCCCGCGATCTCCGCGGCGATGCTGGACGGCGAGTAGCCGGCCTCCTCCTCCCAGCGCTCCTGAGCCGTCTCCGGCCCGTTCCGGGCGACGTAGCCGATCGACCGGCGAACCTGATCGTAGGTGTACTCGGCGTCCCCGAGTGTCACGCCGTGTTCGTAGAGCTGCCAGGCCATCACCGACGGGAACGCGATGTTGTCCATCTGTTCGCCGCCCCAGCGGGTCCGCCCGTTGATGTAGGTGTTCTGTGGTAGGAAGCCGTCGTCGTCCTGCTGGGTGTTGTAGAGGTACGCGAGCGCGTCGGCGCCCCGTTCGACCTCCCCGACCTCCACGAGCGCGGTGAACACCTGATAGAGGTCGCGCGACCAGACGAAATTGTAGCCGTAGCCGCGGTCCTCGGCGGCGTGTTCGGTCTCGCCCCACGGCACCGATGGACTCGCGATCCCCGCACCCTCGTGACGTTTGTCCTCGACCGCCACGAGCGTCATGAGCGCGAAGCGGTACTGCGCCTCGAGGTCCTCGTCGCCCGCGACCGACCTCGGATACTCCCGGTCATCGAGCCAGTCGTGCCACGTCTCGGCGTAAGCGTCGGCGACGTCCGCGAAGTCGCGGGAGAGCGCACCCTCTGCCTCGCCGAGCGCGGCGGCGGTGTCGGCGTGCTCCGCGAAGCCGAGCGCGATCGTATCGGAGATCGTCGTTCCGCTGTCCACGAGCCCCGCGAGAACGAGGTTGCCGGTCGCCTCGCCGGATCCCTCGGGACGCTCGCCCGTCGAGAACAGCGTCTCGAGCGCCTCGTCGCCGGCGGCGGACGCGCTCGCCCACTCGAAGCGGCCGGCGCTGGCGAGCGCGAGCGCGATCGTGAAGGGATCGCCGTTCTCGTCGACGAGCTTCCCGGGTTCACGGTCCGGGTCCGCGTTGCGCGCGATGAGGTGATAGCCACCCTCGGCAGCGTCGCCGTCTCGGACCTCGGGGACCGAAAGGGAGCGGCCGTCAGCGAGCTCCTCCTCCACGGAGACGCCGCTTCCGTCGGTGGTCGCGCCCGTCGCGCTCGGGTCGCCGTTGCCGGCAGCCGCGCCGACGCGTTGCCCGTAATCGTCGACGCCAACGTTGGCGAGCGTCGTGTCCACGACGGCGTAGACGTCGTATTCACGGCCGCCCTCGAAGCTGACGTCCGCGAGGATCGCACGTCCCTCGACGTCGACGGCGTACTCGACGGTCAGCGTCCACCGATGGCCGTGTCCGTCGCCGGTCTCCTCGATCGTCTGGACGTACGAGAGCGCCGCGTCGTCGGCCGGCTCGGTCGTCCGCTCGATCGTCTCCGTCGTCGTCACGTGGCTCGTCTCGTCGAACGTCCGGACCGTGTACTCGGTCTCCGGGTCCGCGATGAGGAAGTCGAACGTCCGCAGATTCATCACGTCGATCCGGGGGAATCGCGCCTCCGTGAGCGCGCCCTCGGTAAGCGTGAACCAGACCGGCACCGGGTCGTCCGCGCCGTGGTCTGCCGGCGTCCCGACGCCGAACTTACGGCCGGTCGTCCACTGCGGCGCCGCCTCGGGGCCGGTCGTCCGCTCGTGTGGCACCGGAAGCTTCCCGTGTTTCGCGAGGGTAACCGTCGTGTTCAGCCGAAGGGCATGTGACCACCCGAGCGGCGTCGCGCTGTCGAGCGTGCCGTCGTCGAACGCCTGCTCCGCGAGGAGACCCGAGGCGTTCGTGAGCGGGCCGTCCCGTTCACAGAGCGCGTAAAGCGACCGTGCCCTCGAGAACAGCGGATCGCCTCCTTCGCCGCGGGCCGTGAGCAGCCCGCCGAGTTCGGCGGCCGCCTCCGCACCCCACAGCGTCGCGACCGACCAGACCTTCGCGCTGCCCTGTTCGGCGACGCGCCAATCGTCGCCGACGAACCGAACGAGCCCCTCGACGTCGCCGGTCTCGCGGTGGAGCGCGTCGATCGTGGTTCGAACGTGCGTGGTGACGCGGTCGACGAACGCGTCGAGGTCGACGTCCGACGCGGTCGGCGGGAGGGTCGTTTCGTCGACCGACGCGGGTGCGTCGTCGGCCGCGGCGGAGCGCTCCCCGTCGAGCGCGACGTATTCGGTGAGCGCGTCGACGAGCCCGAACGTGCTGGCGTCGGCGCGCTCGTCGCGGCTCTCGGCGGACGACCGCTGCGGGAACCGATCCGACTTCGGGATCCACCGGTCGTGGAGCCCGACGAGCGTCTCGTCGGCCGCCTCGGCGGCCCGAGCCCTGAGATCGTCGTCGACGGGCGCGAGCGCGACCGCCGAGAACGCACGGAGGTAGGTCGCGCCGGTGTGGGTGAACCGCCCGATCGCGTTCTCCCAGCAGTTCTGGCAGGCTCGCGGGAGGCCGTCGTCCTCGCGAGTGTCGAGCAGGAACGCGGTCGCCTCAGCGATGGTCGCGTCGATCCGCTCGCGACGCGCCGCGGACAGATCGGCCGTCCGACGGAGCCGGGCGAGGAAGGTCACGACCGCCGCGGGCTGGTCGAGCTGATCGTCCGGACCGGGATCGCCGTTCGCGCCCTCGATGCGGGCGTTCGCCCAGCCGGGCGCGACCTTGCCGGTGTCCGCCCAGACGCGATGCGGCCAGCTCCCGTCGGCGTCCTGCGTCGCACAGAGGAAGTCGGCGGTCGCACGGAGCTCCTCGTCCGCCTGCAGGTCGATCTCCTCGCTCGCCTCCAGCAGGGCGTTCGACACCTCGGCGTCGTCACGGAACCAAGTGTAGCCGTACCCGCCGGAGGTGGAGTAGAACGGATCGAACTCGGGGCCGGCGATGCGCGCGCCGGAGGGCGCGGTGAGCAGATCGAGGGCTCTCAGGTCCTCCACGAGGAGGGCCCGTCTCGGGGCGCTCTCGGGTACCGTCGGCGCCCGCGCCTCGGCCGCCTCACGAAGGTGCTCGGCCGCGGGATAGTCCGTCACGACTCCGTTGAGCCGGTCGATCCATCGGTCGCGATCGAGGCCGGCGGCGTCGGGACCCTCGCCGTCGTCGATGACGGCCCGGGTCGCGACGGTCACCCGTTCGCTCCGTCCGTCACGTTCGAACGGGGCGCGGACGACGACGTCGCCGGTGAGGTGTGAGTCCTCGCGGTCGTCGATCTCGCCGCGGCGCGGGAAACCGCCGTCGCCCTCGCCGATCAGGTCCGCCAGCGAGTCCTGTCGCTGTCCGTGTGCCGAGGAGAGCCCCGTCGACGCGGTCAGGAAGTCGTGCTCACGCCGATGGAACGCCTCGATGACGTCGCCGCCGCTCGGACCAGCCTCCTCGTGAACGAGGTTTCCGACCCGTCCCTCGACGAGGTCGGGCGCGAACGAGCAGGCGACGACCAACTCGGCGTTCGCCGGCGGCGCGCCGCGGAGCTCGACGTGCGTCAGGTGGACGTCGTCGACGGTGAGGTCGAACTGGTGGACGGTGTAGCGTCCGGCGTCGTATTCGGTCTCGACGAGCGGCGTGTCGGCGTCGTAGTGCTGGCGGGTCGTCGCGAGGCCGTCGAACCAGCGAACGCTTCCGCCGGCGAGCACGCCGAGTCGGAGCCGATCGATCCCGCCGACCCCCGACAGCGGATACGAGGAGTCGTGGATGGTTCCGTTTCGGCCGACGTAGACCAACCGCCCGCCGTCGCCGGCGAACACGCCGTCCGCCGTTGGACGCTCCGCGGGGAAGCGCTCCCCACGGCGGCGTTTGTGTTCCGTGAGCGCCGTTCTCAATCTCATGGAAGTCCTCGTGTGCGCGAGGACAAAAGCCTTGACGAAGGAGGTCAGCACGACTCGAATCGCGGTAACAGGGCGCTACAGCCGGTATCGTCCGATTCTTTGTCATCGATCGATGCAATCGTCGGAGGAGAGTAACACCGAAGACCCCGGCCCGTCAGTATGGGGACGTATGCACCACCCTGGACCGCCCCGATTCCTGTCGACGGGCGAGACGACGCAGTTGGCACCGCGCGATCCCGACCCGGAGGCGAGCTACGAGTGGCACGTCGTTGACGCGCCGCCCGGCAGCGAGGCGACGGTCGGCGAACGTGTGGTGACGGAGTTCACGCCGGACGTTCCCGGCCGCTTCACGCTCGGGCTTTCGGCGCCCGACGGCGACCACCAGCTGACGATCCGTGCCTTCCCGGCCGCCTACGAGGACGTCGACGTGATCGGCGGAAGCGGCACTTCCCTCCGGGATCGAGACGCCGAGTTGACGGAGCTCGACTACGCCACCCAGCGGGCACACGAAGGAGTCGGTCCTCCGCGCGTCCGACTCGACGCCGACGTCGAGGGCGACGAGGTGGTCGTGTCGGCGACGGCGAGTCCGAACCCGGAGTCCGACCTTGAGGCCGCAGACCTCGACGTCAGCTTCGTCGTCGACGACCGCGACGTCGCCGCCTCGGTCGTCGAGGGGCGAACCAACCCGCGGGACGCCCTCGACGTGACGGGGACGGACGACGGGGCGATCCTCCGGCTCCCGGCCGCGACGGTCGCGAACCGCCTTCGGATCCACGCCGTCTCGATCGCCCGCGAGCCGGGTCGGGAGCTTCGGTTCAGCGTCGCCGACGCGATCGCGATCGACCGACCCGACGGAAACCTCGACGGACAAGCCGGGGCCTCCGTCGACGCTGGGTCACCCGCGGCGTTCGAGTTCATCCGACTCAACCAGCCGCCCACGTGGACCGAGGACGCCCGCGTCTACGAGGTGTACGTCCGGACGTTCTCGGCCGACGGCGAGTCGGGCGAGACGTTCGAGGCCATCGCCGAGCGGATCCCGGACCTCGCGGACCTCGGCGTAGACACGCTCTGGTTGACGCCCGTGCTCGGCCACGACGGCAAGCCCCACGGCTACAACATCACGGACTTCTTCGACGTCGCCGACGACCTCGGCGAGCGCGACGATTACGAGACGCTCGTCGAACGGGCACACGACAACGGGATGCGGATCCTCTTCGACTTCGTCGCCAACCACACCGCCCGCGACCACGAGTGGTTCGAGGACGCCTACCGGAATCCCGACTCGCCGTACCGCGACCGCTACGAGTGGCAGGAGTCCGGTGAGCCCGGGACCTACTTCGACTGGGAGCTGATCGCGAACCTGAACCACGAGAACCTGCACGTACGACGATTCCTCCTGGACGTGGTCGACGAATGGGCGCCGCTCGTCGACGGGTTCCGCTGTGACATGGCGTGGGCGGTGCCCGAGTCGTTCTGGCGTGAGCTTCGCGACCGCGTGAAGGACATCGACCGCGAGTTCCTGCTGATGGACGAGACGATCCCGTACATCGCCGACTTCCACGAGGGGATGTTCGACGTCCACTTCGACGCGACGCTCTACTTCCAGCTCCGACAGGTCGGCCGCGGCGCCGAGCCCGCGGAGTCGATCCTCGACGCCATCGACCAGCGCGCGCAGGCCGGCTTCCCGGACCACGCCGGCTTCCTGCAGTACATCGAGAACCACGACGAGACGCGCTACCGCGTCGAGTGTGGCGACGCGGCTGCGGCCGCCGCGGGCGCCGCGACGGTGACGTTGCCCGGCGTGCCGATGGTGTACGCCGGCCAGGAGATCGGCCAGCGCGGTAGACGCGACGAAATCGCGTGGGAGCACGCGCGCGAGGAGGTCCGCGAGCGCTACGAGCGGCTGCTCGCGACCCACGCCGAACACCGAGCGCTGGGTCCCACGGGGGACCTCGAACGCGTCGACTACCACGTCGCCAGCGGCGACCTCACCGAACGGCCGCTCGTCGCCGACGGCGACACGGTCCACCCGAACGACGTCGTCGCCTTCGTGCGGGCGGACGAGACGGAGTCGTTCGTCGTCGTCCTCAACTTCTCGCCCGGCGAGGCAGCGGTCGCCGTCGAGGCCGACCACGGCGCGGTGGACGTCGTGACCGGTGAGCGATGCCTCGAAATCGACGCGGACGGCGCGGATCGGATCCTGGCGGACGACGTGGCCGTCGTCCCGCTGGAGGACTGAACCGTGTCGGAAACGCCCACGGACGGACGGTCCCCCGCGGAGCCGGCCGTCCTTCCCGGGCGGACGACCGACCTGATCGAGCGGGCGCGGGCGGACCGGGAGGCCGCGGACGACGAGTTCGGGGCGGCGAAACGGATCGCCGGTCGTCTCGGCGCGCAGCCGGTCCGGTCGGATGACGCCGATCCCGCGAGCGACCCGCCGGAAGGGGTCGCCTTCGGCTTCTGGACGCCGGACGTCGTCGCCGCCGGCGTCCCCGCCGCGGACGTACGTCTGGAGCTGTTCGTGCCCGAGTCGGACGTCGATCCCGGGCGCGAGGAGCTGCGTGAGGCGGCTTTCTCCGTCCACCGACTCCCCGTCGAGCGCGACGGCGAGTTCCACTGGGTCGCCGTCGAGGACGTTCCGGTCGGAACCGGCGACGCGCTCGGGGCGCTCTATCAGCTGGTGTATCCGACGCCCGAGGCCGAAGAGAGCGACGAGGCCGGAAGCGACGGCGACGACTGGGAGACGGTGCAGGATCCGCTCGCGTACTCCGTCCCGTTCGGCGCGTTCGCGCCCGCGGAGGTCTACGACTGGCCGCGGCTCGACGCGACGCGCCCGGACCGCGACCACTTCCGATCGTTCGGCACCGACGGGGAGTCGCTGCCGACGAGCGAGGACGACGGGCTGCCCCGCGTGGAGCCCGCGACGAGCATGCTGGAGATCCATCCCGGCACCTCGACCGACGCGGGGTCGCTTCGCGCGCTCGCCGAACGGTTCGAGACGATCGCCGGGAAGCTCCGGGCGGGCGGGGAGCTGGCCCCCCACGAGCGCAACTACGCCGGCTACGACGCGGTGCAGGTGATGCCCGTCGAGCCGCTCACGCAGGCGTACGGCCGGCAGTGGTACTGGCGGCCCGGCGGCGCGTACGATGGAGCGACCGAGGGCATCGGCGATGGGACGATCGGGGGCACCGACGATGGGGCGACCGACGCATCGGACCCACATCCCGAGGACGCGTTCGACCGAGAGGTCGACGCCGAGACCGTGACCGTGGGCCTGAAGCGGCCCGATCAGACCAACTGGGGCTACGACGTCGTCGTGAGCGCCTTCTCGGCGGCGAACCCGGCGATCCTCGAGACCGGACGGCCCGACGAACTCGTCGAGTTCATCGCCGCCTGTCACGCCATGCCCGACCCGATCCGTGTCGTCTTCGACGTCGCCTTGGGACACGCCGACGACGCCGCCGCCGAGCTCCTCCCCTCGCCCTTCTTCGAGGGGCCGGGGATGTACGGGCTCCATCTCGACTACCGACAGCCCGTCGTGCGGGCGGTCCTGTTGGAGCTGCAGCGCCGAAAGATGGCGTTCGGCGCGGACGGGATCCGCGTCGACGGCGCACAGGACTTCACCTACCACGATGAGGAGACGGGCGAGCAGGTCCACGACGACGCCTTCCTCGCGGAGATGGACGCCGTGACCCAGACCGTCGCGGGCACGGAGTACCGTCCGTGGATGATCTACGAGGACGGGCGGCCGTGGCCGCGCGAGGACTGGGAGCTGGCGTCGACGTATCGGACGCTCATCGAGCAGCATCCCCACGCGTTCCAGTGGTCGCCGGTGACGTTCGCGCACAACAAACCCGCCCTGCTCACGTTCTGGGCGACGAAGTGGTGGCGGATGAAGGAGGTCGGCGAGTTCGGCAGCCAATGGATCACGGGCGTCGCCAACCACGACACGGTGCGCCGGGGGTCGCAGGTGCAGATCTCCGACGACTGGAGCGGCGCCCTGATAAACCCGTATCTGGCGGATTCGCCGCCGGAGACGATCCGCGAGGCGTACGACAGCGCGGCCGCGCTCGTCTGGTTCCACGTCGCGATGCCGGGCGTCCCGATGGACTTCCTGCACGCGAACCACCGCGCGCCGTGGGGGTTCGTCCGCGACACCGACCCCGTCTGGAACGTGAAGGTCGTCGCCGAGGAGGCGCCGTGGATCGACTGGCACGTTCCCGAGGGGGCGTTCGCCGCGGGCGACGACTTCCCGCGGCTCAAGGCGCTCGGCTTCGAGACCCGCGGCGAGCTCCGGTGGTTCGCCCGGACGCTCGACTCGCTCGTCGACGCCACGGGCTACGACGTCGACACCATCGCCGAGCTGCTCTCCGTGCAGGGGACGCCGATGGGCGACGATCTCGACGCGGCGGATCTCCAGCGGTTCTCCTTCGCGTGGAGCGCGGACGTGAGCGAGTACTTCGTCCTCGACCGCTGGCTCGACGACCAGGACGACGATCGAACCGCCTTCGACCGCGCAGTCAGGGAGTTCCGGCAGGAACGCCCGTGGCTACGTGAGGACGTCGCCCCCGAACGCGGCGAGGCGTTCGGCTACCGACACCCCACCGAGGGGACCGTCCTCTACTACGCGCTCCGGCGCGACCCCGAGGACGACGAGGACCTGCTCGTCGCCTGCAACGTCGAGGGGACGCCGGTCGAGGTCGACGTCGACGGGCTCCTCGCGGAGGTTCGCGCGGACCTCGTCGGGGAGCCGGCGGCCGCCACGGCGGACGACTCACCGCCGTTCGACGGGGGCTGGCGCGTCGCGCTCGCGCCGCCCGACCTCGACACGGAGCCGAACGAGGAAGGCGGCGCCGTCACCCTCGAAACCGCGGACGCGATCGTCTGGCGCCGCTGAGATCGTTCGGGGACACCGAGGTCGTTTTGCAGAACGGCGAGGATCGGGCTCGGGTGAATTCGTGGGGGCGCGTGATTCGCGTGGGCGTTCCCGTGGGGGCGCGTGATTCGCGTGGGCGTTCCCGTGGGGGCGCGTGATTCGCGTGGGCGTCCTTTATATATACGCGTCTCCGCCCGCTCACCGCGACCCGTCCGGCACCAGCGACCGCAGCAGATGAACGGCCGGCGCCTTCGCCAGCGGTTCGTTCGCGTTGCCGCAGTGGGGCGACTGCACGCAGGACGGACAGCCATCCGCACAGCCACAGCCGGCGATGAGCCGGGCGGTGCGGCGAGCCAGCTCCTCGAAGCGGTCGTACCCCCGCCGCGTCAGCCCCACGCCACCGGGATGACCGTCGTAGATGAAGACGGCCGGACCGTTCGTGTGCGGGTGGTACGGCGTCGAGATCCCGCCGACGTCGGCCCGGTCACAGAGCAGGTGGAACGGGAACAGCGAGATGAGCCCGTGCTCGGCGGCGTGGATCCCGCCGTTGAACGCGTGCTCGCCGCCCGCCATCGACGGTCCTCGGTTCGCGTTCGCGGACCCATCCTCGTCGCCGCCGCCCGCCATCGACCGCATCTCCGACTCGACGTCGGAGGGAACCGGGAAGTAGAGTGCCTTCGTCCGGAGGGTCGTTTCCGGCAGATCGAGCGTCGACTCCCCGAGCGACTCGCCCGTCGTCGCGTCCTTGCGAACGAAGCCGGTGACCCGCTCGGTCACCGTCACGTCCGCGAACCGGACCGGAACGTCCGGCCGGGCGTCGAGGGTTCGCTCCCGATCGTCCCGCTCGACGACGACGTCCTTCTCGGTCAGCACCTGTGTGTAGTAGTCCGCCCACGAGGACTGCAGTCGGGCGACGTCCCGGTTTAAATCGAGCTCGACGACCTCGTAGGTCCGCCCCTGCTGGTGGTAGATCGCGCCCGGATGTGCGTCCCGAAGCGCGTCGGCGAGTCCGAGGGAGGCGACCACGTCGTCCGAGTCGGTGGCAAGCAGGTCGACCTCCCGATCGCCGGCGGTTCGGAGGCTCATGTCGTGTTGCGGGCTCGTGGACGCGTTGAACGCCCAGCGGGTCCCATCGGCCGTGTTGCGACGGTCGAGCACCCCTTGATCGGTGAGGTCGGCGACCACGCCCGGAAACGAGTCGCCGAAGAAGGCCTCGTCGGCCGGCGAGAGCCACGACTCGTCGGCCGCGCAGGCGACGTGCTGCGGGAGGATCCGGTCGTTCGCGGGGTCACAGATCGCGTCCTCCGGCGGCGCTTCGAAGAGCTCCTCAGGATGGTTCATCAGGTACTGGTCGAGCCCGTCCTCGCCGGCGACCATGACCACGAGTGCCGGGTCGTCGCCGCGGCCCGCACGGCCCGCCCGCTGAAACGCGGACATCCGCGTACCGGGGTAACCGTCGAGGACCACGGCGTCGAGCCCGCCGACGTCGACGCCGAGCTCGAGGGCGTTCGTCGACCAGACGCCCCGCAGCTCGCCCGCGTGCAGCTTCGTCTCGATCTCACGACGCCGGTCGTCGCCGAGCGCGGCCTGGTACGCGCCGACCCGCGCCGCGAGGTCGTGATCGCCGCGTTTCCTGAGCTCCGCCGTGCTGTCGGTCGCGTAGCGCTCCGCTGTCTGGCGCGCGCGGGTGAACGTGAGCGTCTGTCGCCCCGACGCGACCAGGTCGACGAAGAGCCGCTTGCTCTCGGTGTGGCTCGACTTCCGCCGGCCGCTACCCCGACCGCGCCAGTCGTCGTCGTATTCGGGCGGGTTCCACAGCACCCAGTCGCGTGGCCCCCGTCCCGAGGCGTCCTCGTCGACGAGGGTGATCCCGTCGGGGTCGCGGCCGGTGACGGTCGCGACGTGGTCGACGGGGTTGCCGATCGTCGCCGAACAGCAGACGAACTGCGGCCGCGACCCGAACCGCTCGCAGGCCCGTGCGAGCCGCCGGAGCGTCAACGCGACCTGCGAGCCGAAGACGCCGCGATAGCGGTGGATCTCGTCGATCACCACGTACTCCAGCGACGAGAGGAACCACTCCCAGAGCCGCCCGGCGTGCGGCAACAGCGCGTAATGGAGCATGTCCGGGTTCGAGAGGAGGATGGTCGGCCGTCGGTCGCGGACGTCCCGCTTTTCGGCACGGGAGAGCCGTCCGGTGTACGAGTCGACGGAGACGCCGCTGGCGAAGCCGAGATCGCGGGCGAGCGTCGAGAGCGACTCCTCCTGGTCGGCGATCAGCGCGTTCTGCGGGGCGACGTAGAGGGTTCGCCCGCCGCCGTCCATCGCGGCCTCGAAGGCGGGAACGGCGTACGCGAGCGACTTTCCGCTCGCGGTTTCGGTGGCGAGCACGACGTCGTCGCCGTCACGGGCCGCCTCGATCGCCGTCGCCTGGTGCTCATAGAGCCGGTCGATCCCGCGTTCCGCGAGCGCACCGGCGAGCCGCGGCTCGAGGTCGAGGTCCGCGAACGCGGGTTCGCGGGCCGGGAGGTGGCGGTGGTCCGCGATCTGCCCCTCGTGGTACGGGCGGTCACGGAGCCAGTCGATGACGTCCGACACCGGGGATCACCGCCCGCCGTCGGCGGCCGTCGCGTCCTCCCCGAGGTCGGCCGCGTCGAGCTCCTCCAGCGTCTCCTCGTCGGGCTCGACGACCTCCTCGATCGTTTCGACGAGGTCGACGCCGCGCGCCTGATACGCCTCGACGAGCCGGAGACAGAGGAAGTAGCTCGGGACGGCGGCGACGACCGCGAGGATCAGGTTCCCGACGAGCAGCCGGACCACGATCTCCGGGCCCGCCGAGAGGGAAACCTCGGCGGGCGACACGCCCGGAACCGGACCGAGGATCGCGACGCCGAGCGCGAAGCTGGCGGCGTAGACGCCCCACTTCACGACGGGATTGAAGACGACGACGGAGGCGAAGAGCGCGACCTTGTTGACCCGGTCGAAGAGCCACGCGATGAACACAAAGACCACCAGCCCCACGCCGAGGGTCGGCAACATCGTGATGAACACGCCCAACGAGAAGCTCCCCGCCGTCTCGCGGGTGCTGTACTCCTCGGCGAACGCGCGCTGGAGCTCCGTCTTTATTCGTCCCCACCACTCCTCCATCCGACTGACGATCATCGTAGGTTGATAGCTCACCCCGGGGAAAGTACCTGTCGGCGGTCACGCCCGAGTCGGGGGACGAACCGAGCGGGACCCGGGGGCTAGCCGAGCAGCCGGTACAACGGCCGGGTGACGAGGAGGTGGTAGTCCGTCTTCGGGTCCCAGCGGCTGAACGCGAGGCTGTTCGTCATCACGGAGACGGACGAACCGGCCATCGCGAGTCCCGCGAGTGCGGGATTGAGCAACCCGAGCGAGGCGACCGGTATCAGCGTCGCATTGTAGACGAACGCCCAGAAGAGGTTCTGTCGGACCTTCGAGATGGTCGCCTCCGAGATCCGCAGCGCCTTCAGGACGTCGCGCGGGTCGTCACGCATCAGGGTCACGTCGGCCGACTCGATGGCGACGTCCGTGCCCGACCCGATCGCGATCCCGACGTGTGCGGTCGTGAGCGCGGGCGCGTCGTTGACCCCGTCGCCGACCATCACGGCCCGGCCCCCGTCGGCTTGGATCGCCTCTATCGCGTCCGCCTTGTCCTCGGGAAGGACCCCCGCGCGAACGTTCTCGGGGTCGATACCGACCTGCTCGGCGACGGCCCGGGCAGTTCGTTCGTTGTCGCCGGTCAGCATCGAGACCGTGAGCCCTCGGTCGCGCAGCGCCGTGACCGTCTCGCGGGCGCTCTCGCGCACCGTGTCCGCGGTGGCGACCACGCCGAGCAGCTCGTCCCCGCAGGCGACGAGCATCGCGGTTTTCCCCTCCGCCTCCAGCCGCGTCATCGTCGCCTCGGCCGGTTCGGGGTCGACGCCGTGTTCGCGAAGCAGCGGCCGGTTGCCGACGAGCGTCCGTCCGAGCGACGTCTCCGCGCGGACGCCGTGTCCGGGAACGTTTTCGAACTCGGTCGACCCGCCGACCTCGAGCCCCCGCTCTCGAGCGCCGTCGACGATGGCTCGTCCGAGCGGGTGTTCGCTGCCGGACTCGGCTGCGGCGGCCGCACGGAGCAGTCGCGTCTCCGGATCCGCGTCCTCGGCGGGCTCAGACGGGACGGCGACGCCCCCGTCGGGTGCCGCCGAACCACCACCGTCGAGGGGGGACTCGACGGGCGCGCCGTCGGCGAACGGGACGACGTCGGTCAGCTCCATCTCGCCGTGGGTGAGCGTTCCCGTCTTGTCGAAGACGACGACGTCGACGCCCCGAACGCGTTCGAGGACGTCGGCCCCCTTGAACAGCACGCCGTTGGTCGCGGCGATCGTCGAGCCGACCATCGTCGCCGCCGGGGTCGCCAGCCCGAGCGCGCAGGGACACGCGATCAGCACCGAGGACGCGAAGACGACCATCGAGAACTCGAGAACGGTCACTCCGCCCGCGACCGGACCGCCGCCCACGGGCGTCCACAGCGGGAGCCACGAGACGAACGCCGCGAGCTGAGCCGGAAACAGCGCCCAGACGATCGCCCACAGCGTCGCGTTCGCGATGACGACCGGCACGAAGATCCCCGAGACGCGGTCGACGAGTCGCTGGATGTCCGGCTGTCGCGACTGGGCCTCCTTCACCCGCTCGACGATCTGCCGGATCGCGGTGTCCTTGCCGACCTTCGTCGCCTCGACGAGCAGCACGCCGTTCTCGTTGACCGTCGACCCCACGACGTCGTCGCCGGGTGTCTTGTCGACGGGCACCGACTCCCCGGTGAGCATCGACTCGTCGACGGCGGACTCGCCCTCGAGGACGACGCCGTCGGTAGGGATCTTCTCGCCCGGACGCACCTTCATCACGTCCCCGACCTCGATCGCCTCCACGTCGACCGTCCGCTCCTCGCCGTCGACGACGATCGTCGCCTCGTCCGCGCTCATCCGGAGCAGCTCGCGGAGGGCGTCGCTCGCGCGCGCCTTCGAACGCACCTCCAGCCAGTTGCCGACGGTGATGAACCAGAGGATGAACGCGACCGCCTCGAAGTAGAGGTCGCCGACGAGCGGATATCCGAGAAGCGGCCCGACGAGCACCGCCGTGCTGAACAGGTAGCCCGCGGAGGTGCCGATCGCCACGAGGGTGTCCATGTTGACGTCGCGGGCCTTCGACCACGCGCGCCACGCCCCGGAGAGGAACTCCCGACCGAGCGTTCCCATCAGGACGCTGGCGACCACGAACTCGACCCAGCCGAGATCGACGCCCCCGACCGCGTCCGGAACCGCGTAGAGCCCGAACATCCCGCCCATCAGGTACCAGAACGGGAGCGTGAGGATCCCGCCGCCGAGCACGAGGCGACGCTGGCGGACGAGCTCGGTTTCGGCCGCGGTCCGCCGTCGCTCGCCGGTCCCCCGGCCGTCGTCCGACGTGCCGTCCGCGTCGGTGTCGCCTCCCGCCGTCCCGTCGTCCGACTCCCGGACCGGCTCGAAGCCGGCGTCCTCGATCGCCGCGAACACGTCCTCGATCTCCGCGTCGACCGGGTTGTACTCGACGCGCGCCTCGTCCGTGGCGGCGTTGACGCTCACGTCGATCACGCCCGGGAGGGCGCCGATCGCCTCCTCGTTGGTCGCCGCGCAGGTCGAACAGCTCATGCCGACGATCCCGACCGTCTCCGTCGTCGAAACCGGGTCGAACCCCGCCTCGCGGATCGAGTCGTAGATCGCCGTCAGCTCGACGCGCTCCGGATCGTAGGTGACCGTTCCTTCGTCGGTCGCGAAGTTGATCGCCGCCGTCTCGACGCCCGCCAGTGCCTCCAACGCCTCCGAGACGGTCCTCGAGCAGGTCGAACAGGACATGCCACCGATCTCGAGATGTGCGCGGCGCGTGCTCATGACGATCGTACATACGGGGTCCCCACTCATGCGGGTTGCGCTTACGGAACGAATTCCAAATCGGGTCGGAACGCATGGAATCAAAGATAGATCCGGTGGTCGCTTTGGGTTCGAATATCGACCCGGCGTTTCCGAGCGATCGGGCGGGTACACCCAACACTTATGGTTTCGTTGTGTGTCGGTCCGAACGCGATGGCGACAGGCAAGGTCGACTTCTTCAACGACACCGGCGGCTACGGATTCATCGAGACCGATGACGCGGACGAGGACGTCTTCTTCCACATGGAGGACGTCGGCGGCCCGGACCTCGAGGAAGGACAGGAGGTAGAGTTCGAGATCGAGGAGGCCGAAAAGGGCCCCCGCGCGAAGAACCTGACCCGACTGTAATCGGCCCGTTCCGGCCGGCGATCGGTTCGGTTCCACGACGCACGCGGCGGTCGAACGTCCTCCACGCGTTCGACGACGCCACGAAACACGATTTTACGTTATTCGCTCGCCGAGCGACGGCACCGTGAGGACCTGATCCGCCCCGTTTCACTTCCACCTCGCTGGCGGTGGTCTTTTAATCCCGACCGTGAAAGGTACGGGCACCGAATGACGTCCTTCCAGTCGACGATCGGCGACGAGGAGGGGATCGCGGAGGAGCTGGCCGAAGGCCAGCGCGAGATCTCCATCGCCGAGTTCTTCGAGAAGAACAAACACATGCTCGGGTTCGACTCGGGCGCCCGCGGGCTCGTCACCGCCGTCAAGGAGGCGGTGGACAACGCCCTCGACGCGACCGAGGAGGCCGGCATCCTGCCGGACATCTACGTCGAGATCGAGGAGGTCGGCGACTACTACCGCCTCGTCATCGAGGACAACGGGCCGGGCATCACGAAAGAACAGCTCCCCAAGGTCTTCGGGAAGCTTCTGTACGGCAGCCGCTTTCACGTCAGGGAACAGTCGCGTGGTCAGCAGGGAATCGGGATCTCAGCGGCTGTGCTGTACTCTCAGCTCACTTCCGGGCAGCCCGCGAAGATCACGTCACGTCCGAAGGGACGGTCGCGCGCGCAGTACTTCGAGCTGATCATCGACACCGACACGAACGAGCCGGAGATCAAAGCCGACCGGGAGACCTCCTGGGACCGGCCGCACGGCACCCGGATCGAACTGGAGATGGAGGCGAACATGCGGGCTCGCAACCAGCTTCACGATTACATAAAACACACCGCGGTCGTCAATCCCCACGCGCGCATCGAGCTCCGCGAACCGGGGCTCGACGAGCCGATGAAGTTCGAGCGCGCGACCGACGAGCTCCCGGCGGAGACGAAGGAGATCCGCCCGCATCCGCACGGCGTCGAGCTCGGCGCGCTGATCAAGATGCTCGACTCGACCGAATCGTACTCCGTCTCCGGATTCCTCCAGGAGGAGTTCACCCGGGTCGGCAAGAAGACCGCCGACGGCATCATCGACAGCTTCCGTGACGTCCACTACGGTCGCGAGCTCTCGTGGTCGCCGCCGCAGGCACGCGACGACCGCGACGTCGAACGCGCGGTCGCCGATGCGGTCGCCAACAAGGGAAAGGCGGCGACGAGCGCCTTCGCAGACGGCGTCGCGGAGACGATCGCGGGCAACGATCGGGTCTCCCGATCGGAGGTCGCCGGGATCGTCGACAACGTCGCGGAGACCGTCGAAGCGGACACGGGCAAGACGTTCGGCACGACCGTTCGCGAGAACGCGGTCGCCGCCGCGTGGGCGGCGGTCACCGGCATCGACGTCGCGGACGACGCGGACGGGACGGCTCAAACGACGGACGCCGATACACTGGAGGGGACGGAATCACCCCTCGTCGCCGACGTGTACGCCCTCGTCGACGACGCGACGTCGACCCGGAAGGACGACGCGACCGTCCGGGCGATGGCCGACGCCCTCACGTTCCGATTCATGAACCTCGAGGGCGACGCGTTCCGGATCGCTAAATACGATCTCGAACGGCTCGTCGCGGACGCCGCCTCCTTCGTCGCCGAACAGCACGGCGCGACGTTCGGCGAGACCGCCCGCGGGAACGTCGTCGAGGCGTTCTGGTCGCGGGCCCGCACGGTGCCGGACGACCCGCCGAAGGTGCGGGAGATCGCAGCCGACCGCGACGCCTCGGCGGACCTCCTCGAGGCGATGCGCGAGACGAGCATTCTCGCGCCGCCGACGGACTGTCTCGCCCCGATCACGGCCGAGCTCGTCGAGGCCGGCCTTCGGAAGGAGTACGACGCGGACTTCTATGCGGCCGCAACCCGCGATGCAGAGGTCCACGGCGGCGATCCGTTCATCGTCGAGGCCGGCATCGCCTACGGCGGCGACGTTCCGGCGGAGGGCTCCGTGGAGCTGCTCCGGTTCGCCAACCGCGTGCCGCTCGTCTACCAACGCGGCGCCTGCGCGACGACGGACGTGATCAAGTCGATCGGCTGGCGCAACTACGGGCTCGACCAGCCGGGCGGCTCGGGCATGCCGAACGGGCCGGCCGTCATCTCGATCCACGTCGCCTCGACGAACGTCCCGTTCACGAGCGAGTCGAAGGACGCGCTCGCGAACGTCCCCGCGATAGAAGACGAGATCGAGCTGGCGGTCCGGGAGGCCGCCCGCGAGTTGAAGTCGTATCTCAACAAGCGGCGCTCGATGCAGCAGCGCCGCGAGAAACAGGACGTGCTCGGCCGGATCCTCCCGGAGATGGCCGACAAGGTCTCGGAGGTGACCGGCCGTCCGCGGCCGGACATCGACGGCGCGCTGGCGCGCATCATGAACAACGTCAGCGTCGAGCGGGAGGTGAGCGGCGAGACGGTCACCCTCCACGTCGAGAACTACTCCGACGTCGGCGAGACGGTGGAGATAACCGACATCGTCTCCGCGGAGCCGACCGACCTCTCGGCGGGCAGCGTCGTCGAGATGGACGACGAGTGGTTCGTCCAGTGGACGGTCGAGGTGTCGGCCGGCGACGACGCCGAACTGACCTACACGGTGCCCGACGGCACCGACTTCGACGTCAGCGTGAGCGGCGTCGAGACGGAGAAACTCACGGTGAACGCCTAAATGACGAACGAAGCGCAAGCACGAGAGGAGCTCATCGACCTGGCCGCGGACTTCTACGACCAGTTCGCGGACGGTCGTATCCCCGAGCTTCAGCTGCCGACACGGACGAAAAGCAACATCGAGTACGACCCCGAAAGCGGCGTCTGGACCTACGGCGACCGCACCTCGACGCGGAGCGCGAACTCCGTCCGGGGCGCGCGAAAGCTGCTCAAGGCCGCCTACACGATCGAGTTCCTCGCCGACCAGCTGGAGGAGGACCGGTCGTCGACGCTGCGTGAGCTCTACTACCTCTCGGAGTCGTGGGACAACACCGAGGCGCAGTTTTCGGACCAAGACGAGTCGAACGACCTCGTCGAGGACCTCGAGATCGTCACCGGCGTCACCCGCGAGGACTTCCACATGCGGCCCGAGGAGTCGGGCGCGACGCTGATGGGGCCGCTTTTGATCCGCGAGCAGACCCGCCGCGGCGAGCGGGAGATCCACTGTCAGGAGGACGTCGGGGAGGGCGGCTACCAGATCCCGAACAACCCCGACATGATCGAGTTCCTCGACCACGACATCGACTTCGCGCTCGCCGTCGAGACCGGCGGGATGCGCGACCGGCTCGTCGAGAACGGCTTCGACGAGGCGTACAACTGTCTCGTGATCCACCTGAAGGGCCAGCCCGCGCGGGCGACCCGCCGGATAACCAAGCGGATCCACGACGAGCTGGACGTGCCGATCGTCGTCTTCGCCGACGGCGATCCGTGGTCCTACCGGATCTATGGCTCCGTCGCGTACGGCTCGATCAAGTCCGCACACCTCTCGAAGTACCTCGCGACGCCACAGGCGCGGTACGTGGGGATCCAGCCGGCGGACATCGTCGAGTACGACCTGCCCTCGGACCCGCTTTCGGACTCCGACGTCAACGCGCTGGAGTCCGAACTGGAGGACCCCCGATTCCAGACGGACTACTGGGAGGAGCAGATCGAGCTGCAGCTCGAGATCGGCAAGAAATCCGAACAGCAGTCGCTCGCCGCCCGCGGGCTCGATTTCGTCACCGAAACCTACCTGCCCGAGCGGCTCGGCGACATGGGCGTGCTGTAGGACCGTCACGGGTCGTGGCCGGTTTCATTCCGGCCGAATTTTAACTCACGGCGGGACGGAGGGTGGACAGGGATCACGGACGGTTCGGCAACACCGGATCGCGGGTCTCCGAGCTCTGCCTCGGGACGTGGCGGTCCGGACGATCGCCGACGAGGTCGACGCGACGCCCGCACAGGTGGCGCTCCGGTGGCTGATGGAGTGGGACGAGTTCACCTGCGTCCCCATCGTGGGTGCGCGGACGACGGAGCGGCGCGCCGAGAACGTCGCCGCGACCGACGTTGACCTCTCGGATGATCAGTGGGACCGGATCATGGACGCCCGATGCGCGCCGGACGGGAACCTCTGGGGGCAATTAGGTACGTCCGCGGATTGACCCCTTAGACTCCTGTCAGCCTCCAATGATGTTTTGAAAGCCGTGCAAGGTGCAGAGCGCATATTTAGCACTTGCCGCTATCACACCGAGAACA
>LFFM01000524.1_pt1 | contig 27018 bp, 25 predicted proteins | sample 643131 | NCBI WGS metagenome assembly LFFM01 (sample SAMN03777445, study PRJNA286221) | soda lake metagenome | biome: soda lake; feature: Kulunda steppe; material: water; isolation source: sample Tc-Br brine of Tanatar trona crystallizer | place: Russia: Kulunda steppe | collected 2011-07
CGGCGTCGCCATACAGATCGACGACGCCACCCTTGCCTTCGTCGCCGAGTTGCGACCCGACGATTGTGACGGTCATAACAGCGGCGGATTCTTGCCCGGCCGATAAACAGATTACGGTCTGGCCGGCACGATCGATCGGGAGTATACACGATCGTGAGTATCGACGTGGGTTCCGCCCCGAAAGCGGCGGCCGTTCTCGATCGTCCGTCGCCGGAAGCGGTCGATCGGGGTGTCGCGATCACAGTGTCAGGACCGTCGCGACGAGGCCGCCTCGGCCGCGTCGCTGTCGGTCGCCAGCCGACAGCGCGCAGTATCGCCGCGCCGGCAATTCAGGTCGAACCGTTGTGGCGCCGGTGTGCGATCGACCGTCACCGTCCGTCCGGGAGCGGAAGCGTTAACTACTGACAGACACCACACTCAGGTCGGGCCTGTCCTTTCAGTTGCCGAGAGTAACTTTTAAAAGGTCCAAAGACAAGTTAACAAATGCCATGATAGACCGACTGGAGAAGGAAGTCGATATGCTGGAACGACATCTGCAGGTACTGCGGATGGTTATTGAAAACGAACCGATCGGCATCGTCAAGATGTCGAACGAGACGGGATACCCCCACCACAAAGTTCGCTACTCGCTTCGAGTCCTCGAAGAGGAGAACCTCATCGAGCCCTCCAGCCAGGGCGCAATCAAGACCGAGCGAACGGCGGAGTTCGTCGACGAACTCGACGGTAAACTCGATGGGATCGTCGACAAACTCGACGGGATGAAGATCGAAGACGTCGCCGAAATCGAAGGCTAGAACGGCTCGTTGTTCCTGACCCGCCAATCGCTGACAGTCGCGCGATCGCCGGTGGGAACGGACAGAGAGGCGGATCGAAAACACGGTCCCGATTGGTTGCGATTCGGTCGACGGTACAGTCTGGCTCGCTGCTGCCCTACAGCTCTGGAACGTTCATGTGGAACCCCTCGGACCGGGACTCCACCAGACAGAGATGATATCCCGATTTCCGTGAGAGGTTGACGTAACTCAGCTTCGAGCCCCGGCTGAGCAAGCTGCTACTCGTCGCCTGTTCTGCGACCTCGAGTGCGCCGGGTTCGAAGTAACTCGACGTGACGACGGTCGCCGCCGCGAGTTCCGGATAGTTCGCCTTGACCGCCGAGGCCGCTTCCTCCATCTCCGCGAGCATCCCTTCCGTCGCCGGCGATCGGGAATCGTTGAGGTTGGCGACCACGAGCGGGTTCCCCATCTTGTCGTAGGCGACCACGTCGAAGCTCACCTGATCGGGGACGTCGTCGGTGTCGTCGTCCGCCAGCGAGATCGTCGCGTTCAGCTCGGCCCGATCAATCCGGGGGATAGCATCGTACAGATCGCCGAGTCCGTCGGCGTTGCCGGTATCGCGGATCTCGTAGAGCACCATTTCGGTGAGCCAGTCGACAAAGCGGTAAGCCATCGTCGATTCGAGATACGCCTCGTAGCTCGTTCCCTCGACGACGACGCCCGACTCGTCGAACTGGGTGTGGTGTTCGAGTTGCAGGTTCTCAGCGACCCCCTCTCGATCGGCGTCGCCGTCGTGGGCCGTCTGTAGGGTCGGCTGGCTCTTCGAGCGATACCTGACAAACAGGTTGGTCTCCGAGAGCGCCCGATCGGGATCGAGTTCAGTCCCGCTGGGCGACGCGGCCGCTGGCTCACCACCCCCGTTTCGAGCGCGCTCGAGTTCGGTCTCCAGGTCGTCGATTCGGCCCTGGAGCCGCTCGACCGTCGCGGTCAGCTCCTGGTTTTTCGATCGAAGCTGGTCGCGTTCGTCCTCCAGGTCCGCGCTGTGCTCTCGGAGCGCATCGCGTTGCTCTTCGATCTGTTCGATACGCTCAGTGAGCTCCTGGATCCGGGCCCGCGCTTTCGATCGGATCTCCTCGACAGCCTGTCCGTTGCTCTGGGATTTGACAGCCTGGCCGTTGCTCCGGGATTGCTGCCTGCGCTCTGGCTGTGTCGTCCCCTGTTCTGACCGGTGACGTGTCGCCGGTGGCGAGGCGTTTTCGGCGCTCTGGATCCCGCTTTCGGCCGATCCGGAACGTTCGGCCGTCTCGGGATGTGTGGCCCCGCCAGCCGGCTCCGGTATCTCGCTGTTGTCGGGATCGATCGAGGGAATGCTTCGTGCCTCTCGCCACTGTTCTTCCTCCTGGAAGCGCTCTTCGACCGCCTCGCCCTCGCCTGCCGCCGAATCACCATCACCCGCCCCCGCTTTTGACTCTTCGTACTGGTCTTCGACCCAGGAGATATCGTTTCGATCGAGCGCTTTGGCTGCAGCCTCGAGTTCAGCGAGGTCCGGTTCGTTCGACGCGTCCTCGGAAACCGGTGGGCTCGCGTCGGACTGATTGGTCTCGCCGTCCGGTGTCGACGTCGAGGTGGCTGCCGAGCGGTCGGAGTCGCCGGCTTCCGATTCGGTTGGGTCAGCCGCAGAGTCGGATTCGAGCTCGGGACCGTCCACAACGGAGTCGACGTCGGGGCCGGCCGTCTCGCCCGAATCCAGTTCGGTGCCGGCGACATCGGCTCCAGGCTCCTCGTCGGACACCGCAGACCCCGCCCCATCGCCGCCCCGGTCACGCTCGCTGGTAACGTCAGCCTCGGGGGGCACGTCGGCGGTCTCCTCGGATCCGAGCGGTTCGATTTCATCCACCGGATCGGCGTCGGCTGGCCCGGTGATACCGGCCGCCGTCGGCTCCGTCTCCTGGTCGTCAGTCGTGGTAATTCCTGTCGCATCATCCATGAGATCGATCTCCGACGGTCGAGGAGTGCTCTCCTCGTCGTCGGTCGTCCCGTCGATCCCCGCAAACTCGAGCGAGTCGAGCGTCGACGTCGTCTCGTCTGCTGTAGGCGACGCGTCGGTGGCGGTAGAATCAAGCGAGGAGTCGTCCGCTGTGCTCCCGTCGACGGTCGACGGAGTGTCCGCCGCTGTCGTCTCGGTAGCCGATGTGGGAGCGTTCGCCGACGGGTCGGTACTCGATGTGGTGTCCTCGCTTACACCCGCGTTCGCGCCCGGCACGTCGGTGACGTCGATATCGACGTCGATCACGTCGTAGATCCCGACCTCGTCGTCGGCCCGATCGAACGCTTCGTCGCCGGTACACAGCCGTTCGGCACTGCCGATGTAGGCGGCAGCCATCCGTCGCCCACCGTAGTAGACGGCGTAGTAGTCGCCACTGAGGACGTTCTCGCTCAGTTCGATGTAGCCGGTGAACGATCCTTCCTGCAGCGTTGTATCGACCTCGCGCAAGGGAGTTTCGTTCGTGTAGTAGTTCGCTCTGGTGTCTCCGCCGCGTTCTTTCATCGAACAGAGCAACGGGAGGGACGGATGGGGTGCATCGTAGCGGGTTCCCGATGCGTGTTCGAAATCCTCGATATCGCCGTCGAAAACGCCGACGACCCGACCGTTGAGCATGAACAGCCACGTTCCGGCTGCCGTGACGGCGCCCGAGAACTCCGCTGCAGCGAGATCGGAGAGCGCCTCGGAACCGCCACTGAACGAACGAGAATCCCATTGTTCGACGCGCTCTTGCGTGCGCGAGTTCATAATTCAACAAGCGGGAACCGGACCAAATACGTTTCGCCTAGATTTCCGGTTCCTCTAGCTCTCCTGTCGAGTCGACTGTTCGATCGCGCTAGATTTTCGTGGCGTCCTCGACGAAACTCAGATCTTCGACTCGGCGTCCTCGGCGAGTTCTTTCATCCGTTTGCCGATTCGGCCGGCACTCGAGAACTCGTCTTCGCTCATCGCTTTCGCCAGCGCGTTGCCGAGGACGAAGACGGCGTGTTTGTGCTCGCTTTTCGATTTGTGAACGTGAGAAGGGTCGACGTCAAGCTCCCGGTAGGGATCGAACAGCTCCGCGTCGACCTCCTCGCGATCGGAGAAGTACTCCATGATGACGACGAGTTCTTCGTGGAGTTCGAGGAGTTCGTCTTTATGCATGGACACCTGTAGGAACGGTTTCGATTTAAACGTTGTGTGGGGTTCGATCGCGGTCCGCTGTGAGCGCCACAGCGGCCCTCACCCGTCGAGTGCCGGGAACGCGATGGCCGGAAGCGATCGGCCGTATGGGGAACGGAACTGTCGTCGTCGAGTACCGGCCTGTTACTGGCTATCGGCGGTAAACCGGTACAACGATCCCTCTCAGTCGGCTGCACCCGGGGTCGCCCTGTTGCGCTGTCCGGCCGGGAACCACGCGAGTTCGTGATCTGCAGTGACACGAACGCGGACCCGTTCGTCGAGTCCGATCCGATCGGAGTGGTTGTGCATACACTCGATCGTCTCGCCGGAGTCGAGTTCGACGCGGTAGAGAACGGTCGGACCCAGATAGCGCCGGTAGGTGACGGTGCCGTCGGCCTCCTCCTCGTCGGCCGAGAAGGCCGTAACGTCGTCGGGGCGAACGAGCAAGTCGATGGCGGAGCCGTCGTACTGCTGGGCGAGCCCGTTTACGTGTTCCCGAAGGACCCGTCCGAGCGCAGTGTCGACGTGATCGCCGCGGACGGCCCCGGAGAGGAAACTGGCGTGGCCGAGAAAGCCCGCGACGAACCGTGATTCGGGCTGTTGGAACACCTGTTCGGGTGTGTCGACCTGTTCGAGTGTGCCGTCGTTCATGACGGCCACGCGATCGGAGATCGACAGCGCCTCCTCCTGGTCGTGGGTGACCGAGATGGCGGTGACGCCCGCTTCCTTGATGATTCGTCGGACCTCCTCGCGCATCTCGACGCGCAAGTCGACGTCCAGATTCGAAAACGGCTCGTCGAGCAACAGCATCTCGGGTTCGGGCGCAAGCGATCGGGCGAGGGCGACTCGCTGTTGCTGGCCGCCGGAGAGCTCGTCCGGGTAATCCTCGTCGTGGGCTGCCAGCCCGACCAGGTCGAGAAGTTCGTCGACGCGGGCCGTCCGTTCCGACTCGCTCCATCCCTGCAGGCCAAAGGCAACGTTCTCGCGTGCAGTGAGGTGTGGAAAGAGGGCAAACTCCTGGAAAACAACGCCGACACCGCGCTCTTCGGGCGGAACGAACTGGCCGTTTCCGGCGACCGCGTCGTCTCTGAGCTGGATCTGGCCGGCGTTTGGTTTTTCCAGCCCGGCGATGAGCCGCAGCGTCGTCGTCTTTCCACAGCCCGATGGACCGAGAAGCGTGAGTATTTCGCCGTCGCGAACGGCCATCGACAGCTCCGAGATGACCGCTTCACTCCCGTACTGCTTTGCGACGCCATCGAGTTCGAGAACCACGTCATCCGCGGTAGACGCTGTGCTCGTGGGTTCTCGAAACGGTTCGTCGGTCGTCGTCGTGAGCAGTTGTCCGTTCCCCATTATCGACCCTCCGGCAGCAGCCGGCACATATTCACTTTAGGTGGGCCTAAAACACTTATAATTGCCGGTCAATCCCAACAAAATGGGTTCTGAAACTGTCTCTGACCCTATAGTTCGACGCCGCTGGGGATTAGACTGTGTTGGCGGAGGAGATTGCCGTCGTCGTCGTAGACGAGAAACATTCGTTTATCGAACGTGACGAACGGCTCGCCGTCGAGCGTAATCTCGACCTCATAGCGGCCCTCATCGTCCGAGGCGTCCTCGCCGTACCCTCGTGCAGCCCGGATAAAGGTCAACACGTCGTCGGCGTCCTCGTTGAGTTCGATGACGTACTCGCCGGTAATTCGGTTGGTCACGCTCACTACTCCCGCGGTATCGTTCCCAAGTGCTCCCTGCAGACGAAGCGCCGTATCGGTCTCACCTGCGTCGAGAACGTCTCCATCGGGACCAGTAAGGCGCTTGCGAAGTTCCGTCGCTGGGCCCGTGAAATCGATCGATACCGAGGGCTTTTGTGGGTCGCCATCGGTCTCAACCCAGTCGACATTGCTGACGTCTAACGTGAAGTGCTCGCGCCTCATTCCGTACCCATCGCTTTGCACTCCCACCGTATGAACGTAACGCACAACGAACTAGAGGGTTGCTAGATCGCCACCGACAACTGACACGCGCCGGTCAGATCCGTTCCCTGAACTGTCACTGCGATCGATAGTTGTCGGCCGATCGATCGCGAACGCTTTTGGGCCACCCACACAACGGACGCACAATGGAACGCCGCGTGGCCGTCCGCGACACGTACGATCGAATCGCGACCCACTTTGCAGCGACTCGCGAGTACGCCTGGCCAGAGGTCGAGGCGTTCGTCGATTCGTCGGTCGACGGCACCGAACGCGTCGGTCTCGATCTCGGCTGTGGCAACTGTCGACACGCGGAACTCCTCGCCACAGCCGGCTGTGACCAGGTCGTCGGACTCGACGTCAGCCGCGCCCTCTTGGAGACTGGCCGGGAGCGGGCTGCCGATCGTGGGTTCGGCGTGGCGCTGTGTCAGGGTGACGCCACAACGCTGCCGTTTGCGGATTCGACCGTCGACATCGCCGTCTACGTCGCGACGCTGCATCATCTGCCGACGGGCCGGGCCCGGCAGGCGAGTCTCGACGAACTCGCCCGCGTCCTCACGCCGGACGCTCGCGCACTCGTCAGTGCGTGGTCGACCGCCCACGATCGGTTCGACGAAACGGAGGGGTTCGATACGACCGTCGAGTGGACGCTGCCGGGGGGCGAGACGGTCGATCGGTTCTATCACATCTACGCCCCCGAGGAGTTCGATCGGGCGCTCCGTGAGAGCGACCTCGACGTCGTCGAGTGGGAACTTTCGAGCGGGAACTGCTATGCGACCGTAACAGGGTCCGACCGGTGAGCACCAGTCGGGCGGACCCGATCGAGTCATGTGAATCGCCACACGGGATTCGACTCGAAAAGCAAGAGTCTTAATAGTGGAGGCAGAATCGGAGGATGCGCGCGGGTGGTCTAGTGGTAGGACCTGAGCCTTCCAAGCTCATGGCCCGGGTTCAAATCCCGGCCCGCGCATTTTGTCGCGATCAAGACTGCCAGCGACAGCGATCGCAAGCGAGCACAGCGGACGAGTCACAGCGTAACCGGGCTCCCGATCGCCAGGTCGGCAGCGAGCAACAGAAATACCGGCATTCGGCACTGATATCGGCCGTGACCGCAGACGTCGCCGGTCCCGATCGCAAACGGTCGATCGCCGATCGGTTCCCGAGAGCCTGGACGCTCTGGGCAGCTACCCGACCGAGCCAGTTCCTCCTCGTGGGTCTAGTCTACGTGCTCGGCGTCGGTATGGCGACCGCTGGGCCGCCGGTAACTCGGGGTGTGCCACCGGCGTCGACGCTACCGGGTGCACTCTCGGCCGAAGTTGTTGACCCAGTGCTGGTCGGGGCGATTGCACTGGTCCCCGTCACCGTCGCGATCCACTACGCCAACGAGTACGCCGACGTGGAGACGGATCGGCTGACGACACAAACGCCGTTTTCGGGTGGGAGTGGGGCACTCGAACGGACCGGGCTTGCCCCCACCTTCTTGCGATCGGCGACGATCGCAGCAACACTGATCGCCGCGATCGGAATCGTCGGGGTGAGTGCGATGGGGCGCCTCCCAGTCGACGCAGTCGCGTTGCTCGTCGTGATTTTCGGACTGGGCCTTGCGTACTCGCTGCCTCCGATCGCGTTCGTTCGACGCGGAGTCGGCGAGGTTGTCAACGCCGTCCTGGGTGGTCTCCTCTTGCCGCTGTACGGCGTCGCTGTCGTGGCGTCGCCGACGGTTCTCGCGGCCCTCGCCGTGCTCCCGTTTGCGCTGGTTGTCGGTTGTAACCTCTGTGCAACCCACTGGCCGGACCGGGAGGCGGACGAACAGGTCGGAAAGCGGACGCTGGCCGTTCGCTGGTCGTCGCGGCGACTCAGGCTGGCATACGGTGTCCTCACAACGGCAGCCATCGGTGGCGCGGTCGGGCTCTGGGTCGGTGGCGTGGTTCCCGATGCAGTCGCTCTCGCACACGTCGTCCCACTCCCGTTTCTCCTGTGGGGTGGCGTCGTGCTCACCCGTCAACGCTCACCGTTGCCGGCGGTGCTCGCAATGGTCATCCTTGCGATCGGGGCGACGATCGGCTGGTGGTGGGTCGGTATCGTCGCGTAACGAGACGACGCCGGACATCGCGTTGCGGTCGATATCGCCGTCGGGCTCTCCCAAAGAACTGATATCGGATGTGCAAGCTGTGGCCACACCGCACAACAGTTTTGCGCTTCGAGACCGCCGTTCCCGTATGAGCGACTCGCACGACGGACCGTCGGAGCCCGATCGGCCGCCGGCCGACTCACTGTCGCCGACCGGTGTCGCCCGTCGCGCACTCGAAGCCGTTCGAGACGAGGAGTCACCGGAGCCGTATCTGGCCGCCATCGCCGACGCAACCGACGCGGACCTCGCTCGCGTGCGGACGGACCAGCAGGCCGGGCTCGCGTTCTGGCTCAACTGCTACAACGCCGCGGCCCAGCTGTTGCTCGATCGCCGCCCGGAGCTGTTCGAGTCGCGGAGCCGCTTTTTCCGTGCCGACGCCGTGACGGTCGCCGGCGTCGCCTGTAGCCTCGACGATATCGAACACGGGATCATCCGCGGGAACCGATCGAAGTACGGGCTCGGCTACCTGCCCCGACTCGCGCGTGTCGGACTCGACGGCCGCTATCGACTCGACCCGGATCCGCGGATCCACTTCGCGCTCAACTGTGGGGCCACGAGCTGTCCAGCGGTTCTCGCCTACGAGCCAGAGACGATCGACCGAACGCTCGACGAGGCGACACGATCGTATTTATCCCAGACGGTCGAGTACGACGCGGCCCGCGATCGGGTCGTCCTGCCACGGGTCTGTCTCTGGTTCATCGGCGATTTCGGGGGCCGATCGGGACTCAGGCGGCTGGTTCGCGAGTTCGAGCAGGTCCCGCTGGGAGCCTCGCCCTCGCTTCGGTTTGCTGGCTACGACTGGACGAAAGCGCCACGCCGGTTTCGATCAGCGTAGGCCACAACGATCCCGGAGCTCATCGGAAGCGTGTACTCGGTGCAAACGATCGGCAGCAAGTGGGTACAACAGTCCCGATCAGTTGACGATGACGTCCGGCTCTTCGTCGTGTTCGACCGTGTCGTCGTCGCCACCGGTGTACTTTTTGATTGCAACGCCGATGCCGACGAGGACCACGAGCGCGACCAGTGCGCCGATCACGCCTTTGCCACCTGAGTCGTCGTCTGTGACGGCAGCCGTCGTTTCTTCGTCGTCTTCGATTGCCGTCTCGGACTCGTCTGTGCCGATCGGGAGCGCATCACTGATCGCACTGGGACCGAACTGGGTGTCGCCGTCTAGATGCAACTCGATGAAAGTGAATTTCCTGTCGCCCATACCGGGACCACGACGAGTGTCTACTTAGCCGTTTGGTTGGCTGTACGCTCCTGAAGCGGCGCCCGGAGGGTCATTCGACGCGGGCAATCGGCGTAATGCCTGCCCGAACCCGTCGAAACGCCCGATCGGCCCAGGAGCCGTTGGGAGCCGTGACCGATCGCTCCCGGTCGGTTGTGATTGGGTATCGGACACACGAGGGAAGGCTGGACCGGTACGATTAAGTGTCCATCACCTGCGGTCTTTCGTATGAGTGGACGACCGCTGGATGTCCTCGAGGCGTCGCTCGGTAAACGCGTCACGGTACGGCTCAAGAGTGGCGACGAGTACGTCGGCGATCTGGCCGGCTACGATCAGCACATGAATCTCGTGTTGGAGGACGTGACGATCCCCGTCGAGGGTGGCGTCGAGGAAGCGCCGCCGGCCGAAGACACAACGATTATACGCGGCGATAACGTCGTTTCGATCACTCCATGACTGGTGCAGGAACCCCGAGCCAAGGAAAGAAGAACAAGACGACCCACACCAAGTGTCGTCGCTGCGGAGAGAAGTCCTATCACACGAAAAAGAAAGTCTGCTCCTCGTGTGGCTTTGGCAAATCTGCCAAACGCCGCGGCTACGAGTGGCAAGGAAAGACCGGCGACAACGGTAACTGACGGCCCCCTCCTCTTCTCTCATCGCCGCCACGCTAGCGACGCCTCGGACGATCGTCGTGATAGCGACGGCCACGGGAGGTCCCGGGTCGCGGCTGTCGCTGGAAGACGGCCTGGAGTCGACCACCGATCGACGGCGACGATCATGACTGTCCATCGTCGCCGTCGATGGACAGCCATTATAGTAACAACTCAAACGGTTCACATCTGATCGCACAGCTGTCGTGCGATCAGGTGTGCACTGACTTTCAGTGGCTACTATAGTCTCGCGGCGCGAACACGTGCGTATGGAGACGACAGCCGCGTGTTCTGGCCTTGAATGTCACAACTGTGGGAGCCACTTCGATCTCGGCGAGGCGACCCACCGGTGTCCGGACTGTGCGGGCCCCCTCGAGCTGTGCTATGAGTACGAATCGATCGCGATCGATCGAGAGACGCTCGCCGCGCGCCCGTTCGACTCGTTGTGGCGGTACGAAGAGCTCCTGCCGTTCGCCCGGGAAGGAGCGGTAACGATGGACGAAGGGGCGACGCCGCTGGTCGACTGTCCGCGACTGGCCGACGAACTCGGCGTCGGGGCAGTCAAAATCAAAGACGAAGGACGGAATCCGACGGGGACGATCGCAGACCGTGGCCAGACGGTGGCCGTGACGGCGGCGAGCCACCACGGAGCGACGGACGTTGCCCTCGCATCGACGGGGAACGGGGGGCAGGCCGCCGCGGCGTATGCCGGCCGTGCTGGGCTGGACGCACACGTCTACGTGCCCGCCCGATCGGGCTTTACGAACAAGGCGATGGTCAACGTCCACGGGGGCGATATGAACGTCGTCGGCGGCCGGATCGACGAGGCCGTCACCGCTGCCGAGGAGGGACTCACGGAACACGACGACTGGTACTCACTTCAGCCGTTTGCCACCCCCTACCGTCGTGAGGGGCTAAAGACCCTCTACTACGAACTGGTCGAGCAACTCGACTGGACCGTCCCGGACGTGATCTGCTATCCAACGGGCGACGGTAGCGGCCTGCTCGCCGCCGCAACGGCCGCCCGGGAGTGCCAGGCCCTTGGCCTAACCGACGATCGTCCCGCACTGTACGCGGCACAGGCAGCGGGCTGTGCGCCGATCGTCGAGGCCTTCGAAGACGGTCGCGACGACCACGAGCCGGTCGAGACGCCCGACACCATCTGTGGCGGGATCGAGATTCCCGATCCCGACGAGAGCTCGTGGGTCCTCGACGCGCTGTCCGAAAGCGACGGCGGTGCAGTGGCGACGGAGGACCCGGACATTCTCGAGGCCGCAGTCCAGGTCGCCCACCAGGAGGGACTCGAGTTGGCACCGACCTGTGCGGCGGCGGCCAGCGGCGTCTGGGACCTCGCCGAACGCGGCGCGTTCGACGGCGACGAGACGATCGTCATCCCGACGACTGCAACCGGAAACAAGGAGGCCGACGTCTTGCGGAGCCACCTGATGAGCCAGGGGATCTGACTGCGACGGGCGACTATCAAACGGCAGGGTCCGATCGGCTCGCGGCCGCGATCGTCCGCGAGCGGAGACGGGGGCGTTTTCGCAGTGTTTTTGACGGTTAGCGGGAAACCGGGGGGTATGACTGCGCCCTGGGACGACTGGAACCACATTCTCAAACTCGATCCCGACAAGGAGCTTCCCGACGGCATCACGTACGGAGATCTCTGTGCGACCGGCACCGATGCGATCGAGGTCGGCGGCACGATGGGAATGACCGAAGCGAACATGACCGCCGTAATCGAGGCCTGTGCAGAACACAACACGCCGCTGTACCAGGAGCCCGCGAACCCGGGCGTCGTCGTCGAAAACGACGCCCTCGAGGGGTATCTCGTGCCGACGGTGTTCAACGCCGGCTCCCCCTTCTGGATCACCGAGGCCCACAAGGAGTGGGTCCGCATCGACGCCGATCTCGACTGGGAGCGAACGACCCTCGAAGCCTACATCGTCATGAATCCCGAGGCCGACGTCGCGGAGCTGACCGAAGCAAACTGTGATCTCAGCGCGGACGATGTCGCGGCCTACGCGACGGTCGCAGAGCGGATGTTCGGCCAGGAGATCGTCTACGTCGAGTACTCTGGGATGCTCGGCGATGAAGAAATCGTCGCAGCCGCAAGCGAGGGCGTCGAGGACGCCACGCTGTTCTACGGCGGTGGGATCCACGATTACGACTCCGCGTACATGATGGGCCAGCACGCAGACGTCATCGTCGTTGGGGACCTCGCACACGACGAGGGTGTCGATGCGGTCCGGGAGACCGTCGAGGCCGCAAACGACGCCTGACGATCGACGCGCCGCTGCCCCGTCGATTGCCGGCCCCGATCGCCCGTTACTGGTTTTTGACGCGATCTCGAAGCCGTGGCAGTAGTTCGGTGGCGTCCGCACGAGAGACGACGTCGGCGACGCCGTCACAGGGAGTCGGCTCCAGGTTCACGATTCCTACGGTCGCCCCCGACGAGGCGGCGAGTCGTGGAATGGACGCGGCGGGTTCGACCACCAGCGAGGAGCCGATCGCGAGGAAGACGTCACTTTGCTGGGCGAGCGATCGGGCACGCTGGAGTATCGCGCTGGGAAGTTCCTCGCCGAAGAGGACGACGTCCGGCTTGTAGATTCCGCCACAGTCACAGGTCGGTGGCACGTCGCCGTCGGCAACGCGATCGAAGACCGGGCCAGCAGCTGTTCGTGTTCCACAGTCGGGACAGCGGACGCGCCTGGCGCTGCCGTGAAGTTCGAGCAGCGTCGGGCTGGTGGCCGTCCCATCGACAGTTGCGTCCCCACTGGTTGACGCTGCCGCCCCGTGTAGCCCGTCCGTGTTCTGTGTGAGAATTGCGTCGAGATGACCGTCTCGCCCCAGCGACGCAAGGGCCTCGTGGCCCGCATTTGGTTCGTACTCCTCGTCGAACATCGTCCGGTGGAGGGCAAGCCGATCGGTCCAGAAGCCCGCCGGATCGGACTGGAACCGACCGTAGGTGAACTGTCCCTCGTCGAAGTGCTCCCAGACGCCGTCGTCGCCACGGAACGTCGGCACGCCTGAGGGCGCGGAGATTCCGGCACCGGTCAGGGCGACGACCGTCTCGGCGTCCCGGAGTGCTGTCGCGAGTCGATCGCAGTCGTCCATACCGATCGATCGGGTTGGAAACGGAAAACTCGTCCTCGTCGTGAGGAGACGATCGAATAAACCTGTCGTGATCAGAAACGTCGACGCATTCCGGCGGACGACTGCATCGGTCACTCCCTACTGACAGTTGTCGACGGCCCACCGCGAACGGTTGCGCTTAAGTTCCGGCGACCGGAATCGAGTGGTATGCAGGATAGAACTTACACTGCGGACGCCGAGCCGGGCGACGACGTCACCGTCGCCGGCTGGGTCCACGAGGTCCGCGACCTCGGCGGAATTGCATTCTTGATTCTCCGGGATACGACCGGGAAGATCCAGATCAAGTTCGAAAAAGACGAGATGGACGACGAACTCGTCGAGACGGGCCTCGATGCCGCCCGCGAAAGCGTCGTCCAGGTCTCCGGTGCAGTCGAAGAAGAACCGCGCGCACCGACGGGTGTCGAGGTTACGCCCGAGAGCGTCGAGGTCATTTCGGAAGCCGATCCGGAGCTCCCACTCGACCCATCGGGGAAAGTCGACGCCGATATCTCGACCCGGCTCGACAACCGCACCCTCGATCTGCGAAAAGACGAGGTCCAGGCCATCTTCGAGGTTCGCGCAGAGATCCTCCGTGCCGTCCGCGAGCAGTTCCGTGAGTTCCACTGTACGGAGATCAACACGCCGAAGATCGTCGCCACGGGGACCGAAGGCGGCACCGAGCTGTTCCCGATCACCTACTTCGGCGAGGAGGCGTTTATGAACCAGTCGCCACAGCTGTTCAAGCAGCTGATCGCTGGCTCGAACGTCGAACGGGTCTTCGAGATCGGTCCGATCTTCCGGGCCGAAGAGCACAACACGCCACGGCACTTGAACGAGGCCACGTCGATCGACTTCGAGGGCGCGTTCTGTGGTGCCCACGACGCGATGGACGTCGCCGAAGGCGTCACGCGAGCGGCCTACGAGGCCGTCGCCGAGAACTGCAGCGAGGAACTCGAGACGCTTGGGCTCACCGACGACTTCGAGCTCCCGGACGCGGACTTCCCGCGGCTCACCTACGAGGAGGCGATCGAACGGATCAACGCGACTGGCGACCTGGACGAACAGCTCGTCTGGGGTGACGATCTGTCGACGGAAGCCGAGCGGGCCCTCGGCGAAGACGTCGGGAGCCACTACTTCATCACGGAGTGGCCAAGCGAGATCAAGCCGTTCTACATCATGGACGACGCCGACGACGAGCAGCTCTCGACCGGCTTCGACATGATGCATCCGCGGATGGAGCTGGTTTCCGGCGGACAGCGTGAACACCGCTATGATGCGCTGGTTGAGGGCTTCGAGCAGCAGGGACTGGATCCCGATCAGTTCGAGTACTACACCAAGATGTTCAAGTACGGAATGCCACCCCACGCCGGCTTCGGTCTCGGCGGCGAGCGACTGGTCATGACGATGCTCGGCCTGGACAACATTCGAGAAGCGGTGTTGTTCCCGCGAGATCGCCAACGTCTGTCGCCGTAGGCGACGACGAAACCGTCGAGCGGGAGCTCGTTGGTCGAGTGAAACGAGTCCAACGGTGTTCCCGCGAGATCGCCAACGTCTGATACTGATTAGTGTCCGTAGTTACCGCCGATCGCCGACCCGGTACTGGCGATCGGCGGTAATTGATGACGCTAATCAGTATGAGCCCGTAGCGAAGACGTTGGGAGCCAGCGAGACGGTCGAAGTGAGTCTCGCCGGATCGCCACCGTCTGAGCTCGTAGCGAAGACGTTGGGAGCCAGCGGGACGAGCAGATCGATTTTTTGTCGGTACTGCCCGACGTCGGAGACAGAGACCGGACAGTGCCCCCTGGCGGTTGTCAAATACCAGAATTGTTTTATTGATGTACTAAGACGCCTTGGATAATGATCGATCGCGTTCAGCCGATAGGGTGGATACAGGCGAGCACATCAAGTACGCTCGTTCCCGGCTCCGGCGTGTTTCTGGCAGCCGTCCTGACGTTCGGGGTACTCGCGATCGTGTTTCAGACGATTTCCTGGCTGGCAGCGACCCAGCTCGATCGGCTGATACTCGGAGTCGCGTACGTTGTCGGTGTCCTGGGCTATCTCGCGACCGGTGATCTCGCACTCGTCTTTGCGCCGCCAACGATGACCCTGCTCTGGCTGTTCGTCGGCCAGCGGTGGGGCGCGTCGACAGGAGGTCGACAGCCCCGGGCGAGCGGTCCCGGAGGGAGATCCCACAATGGCGGCGACGACGACACCGGGCTCGACACCGACCAGCTCGATACGGAGCCGCCGGATCACGATTTCTCGGATGTCGGCGGGATGGACGATCTCACCGACACCCTACACGACCGGGTGATCGATCCGCTGACCGATCGAGCAGTGTACGATCGGTACGGAATCGGTGCGGTCAACGGCGTCCTCTTTCATGGCCCACCCGGCTGTGGAAAGACGTTCGTCGCGAGTGCAGTCGCGGCCGAGACCGACTACAACTACATCGAGGTTTCGCCGGCGGATCTCACGAGCAAGTACGTCGGGGAGGCCGCAAACAACGTCGCGGCGGTGTTCGAGACGGCTCGCGAAAACGAGCCGTGTCTCCTCTTCATCGACGAGATCGACGCCGTTGCCGGCGATCGATCGGGGCGAATGAACACGAGCGAACAGCAGATGGTCAACCAGCTGTTGACCGAACTCGAGACCCAACAGGAGTCGGATATCGTCGTGTTCGCGGCGACGAACTACCTGGAGGACGTCGACGACGCTATCCTGCGATCCGGCCGGTTCGACGAGCGAGTCGAGGTGCCGCCGCCGGATTTGGCGGCCAGAGCGGAGATGCTCCGGCTCGAACTCGCCGACGCGCCGGTAGCTGACGACGTGGTCATCGAGGCGATCGCGGAGGCGACGGCCGGCTACGCCTCGAGTGACGTGACGCTGGTTGCCGACGTCGCGATCCGACACGCGATCGCCGACGAATCGCCCGTTGAACAGCGACACCTCCTCCAGGCCGTCGACGAGATCGAGACCAGCATTCCGGACTGGCTCGATCGGTACGAAGATCGTTTCGAGGAGGATCTCGGCCGTTTGACAGCCGACGAGCCGGTTCCGTTTGCCGATCTGCCGGGGATGGACGAGCTCACGTCGCTGCTCGATCGCCGCGTGTTGCAACCGGTTCGAGAGCCGGAGGGGTACGAGCGCCACGGCGTCGCTGCGGTCGACGGCACGTTGCTGTACGGGCCACCCGACGCCGGGAAGACGTCGCTGGCCCGCTCGATCGCTGCGGAACTCGATCGACCGATCGTCGAAGTCAGTCACGACCGGTTCCGACGGGAGTCGGTCGATGAGCCGGCCGATCGGGCAGCAGAAATTATCGAAGACGCGCGTGAGGCCGCACCGAGCGTGTTGTTACTCGACGACCTCGACGACCTCGCCCCTGCCTCGAATGGGTCGAGAGCGACCAGACGACTCACAACACGGCTGGCAACGTTGTTGCCGACGCTCGACGACGTGCTCGTCGTCGCCACGGCCCGATCGGTCGAGGACGTCGATATCGACGTCCTCCACGCGGGGACCTTCGACGAGCGAATCGAGATCCCGCCACCGAACCCAGCGACCCGAACGGCGATCGTACGCGACGGGCTTCCGGACGGGTTTCTCGCCGAGAGCGTCGATTTCGACGCTGTCGCCGAGGCGACGGAAGGGTTCAGTATCCGGGATGTTCGCCATCTCGCCGATCGGGTCGCCCGGGAAGCGCTCCGCCAGGAGACACGGATTACGACCCAGCGGCTCGTCGGCGCGGCTGCGGAGGTCACGCCGACGATCGGGGAGTGGGAGCCAGCGTCGACCGAGGGGATCGACCCGGACCTGTTCCCGGAGCGGATCGGCCCCCCGCGGTGAGCCGTTCGCGTGATGTGACTCCACCGACCGCTCTCAGCGGCGTTCGATCACGGTCCCCGCATCACCGACGGCGATCGATCGCTCCGGCCCGACCGAAACCCCACGGAGCGCGCCGCTTGCGTCCGTCTCGATTCGCTCCCACTCGCTGGCCGGGTCGGCACGATCTGAGATCACACCGGCCTCGTCGGTCGTGACGAGTCGGTCGCCGTGGCAGTCGAGTGCCGACAGCGGATCGGCAGTGATGCGATCGGGTGTCCACGTGGTCCCGTCGTAGCGGTGGACGACGCCTGCATCCGTACTCACGTGACAATCGTCGCCCTCCATCCCCGCTGTGACGTCGGTAATCGTCCCGTCGGTACCGTCGATCCCGACCGGCTCGAAGGTTGCTCCGCCGTCCGTGGTCTCGAAGATACCGTCGTTCGTGTCACAGCAGTAGCCGAGGTCGGCGTCGACGAGCGTGACGCCTGAAAGGCTCGCGCCGCTCCCCGGTTTGACCGGCGGCTCCCACGTCAGGTCCCCGTCGCGGTACTGGCCCCGAACGATCTCTCCCGACCCGTTCGCCAGCAGGACCGTCTCGTCGTCGCGCGGCCCGGCGACGGCCAGCCCGGTCAGGGTGTCGGTCCGATCGTCGGGAGCGGAGTAGTCGGTGTGACGGCCGGTTTCGATCGTGAGCCGGCCCACTGCGCCACCGTCACCTGCAACCCAGATGACCTCACCGTCGGCTGTCGCGTCGACAGCGAGGAGAGCCTGTCCCTGCGCGTCGGGGCCATCGTCGAGCGTCAGCTCCCAGTCGGTATCGGTCGCGGTGAGAACGACGCCGCCGTCACCGACAGCGGCCCCGCGCCCGGCCGCGGTCGTGGCGTCGGCGAGGCTGGCATCGATCGCCGTATCAATCGTCGTCCACTCCGGATCCGCCTTGGCCTCGTCGGGCCGATCGTCGGAGCCGTGGGCCTGTGGTACAGATTCCGGTGTCGAGTCGTGGGTTTCGGACTCCCCTGACCCGGTCCCGGATTCCTGTTCGCTGGTTGGAACTGCTGCCGTGTTGGTCAGGGATTTCTGGTCGCCAGCCACGCGTTCCCGCTTCGCTGAGGAGTCCGCCGATCGCCGCCCTGGATCGGCCGCCGCCGGCGTCTCCAAAGTAGGTGTCGGATCTGACCCGGGTCGATCGGCGTCGGTGCCGCCGTCGGACTCGGACCGATCGCTCAGTGCGGCCTCTGTCGGCGACTGGCCAGGGCTATTGGGTCTCGAAACGTAGAGCACGATCGGTGGCACGACGTAGCTCGCAAGCGCCAGCACGACGAAGCCGCGGTGGACGATCGTAAGCGTCCCGAAGGCGGTGAGTCCGGCCGTTGCGACGGCGTGCATCCACGTCTTCGTGTACCGCCTGAAAAACGAGCCAAAGCCCGCGTCCGGTGGCTCTCGAACCATCTGCCGACAGTGGGCGGTCGGCGGGCAAAAGTCACGGCCCTGTGTGTGCCAGAGCGCGCGTGTCCCGACAGCGGTCGGAACCTGTAAGGTTATACCGGGCCGGGCGCAATCGGGGACTGATGCGAGAGGAGGCGACAGCGTTCGTTCCGGGCCACATCACCGGCTTTTTCAGTGCCCATTCAGCCGACGATCCGACGAAAGCCGGCTCACGTGGCGCAGGACTGACGCTCACCGACGGCGTCGAGGTAACGGTGACACCCGCGATGGGCTCCGAGTCGACCAGCGTCGTCCTCGACGGCGAACCGATCGACGTCGAACCGGTGACGACCGTGCTCGAGACGCTCGACGCACCGGCCCACGTCGACGTCGAATCGGCACTGCCGATCGGCTCGGGGTTTGGCATCTCGGGTGCGATGGCGCTTGGCACCGCACTTGCGGTCAACCACGTCTTCGAGCGAAAGCTCTCGCGAAACGAACTCGTGACGATCGCTCACGGGGCGGAAGTCGAAGCCGGAACCGGTCTCGGTGATGTGGTTGCACAGGCCCACGGCGGCATCCCGATCCGGCTGGAGCCGGGTGGGCCACAGGACAACGCACTCGATGCGATTCCGTCGCGTGCACGCGTCGAGTATGTCACGTTCGGCCAACTCTCGACGGCTGACGTGCTCGCTGAGGATACCGACCAACTGTCCGCTGCGGGCAAAGAGGCCCTCTCCCGGGTCGTCGGGGAGCCGACGCTGCTCTCTCTGATGTACGCCTCCCGGCAGTTCGCACGCGAGGCGGGGCTGTTGACCGAGGACGTCGTCGAGACGATCGGTGACGTGACGGCAGCCGACGGCCAGGCCGCGATGGCGATGCTCGGCGAAACGGTGTTCGCACTCGGGACGGGACTCTCCGACGCCGGCTATGAACCGGCCGTCTGTGCGACCCATCCTGCCGGTGCGCTCCTGCGGTGAGTTAAGTACGATCGGAATCTGTCACTTGTGTTAGTACTATTCGGGTAGTGATGGCACAAGCGGCTGTTGTGGCACCTCACAGAGCGGCGAGTGACATCGGTCGATGACGTGTCGCCTCGATCGCCGATCGGTAAAAGCCGTGTTTTCGAGATCTGTGAACCCCACTCCGTCTAATCGTGGTCGTCTCGCAAACCGATCTGTCGATCGGTCCACGCCAGTACTGTTCAGCGGCATGATCTGACGTATTTGTTATAAGTAGCCGAAACTTTATTATATACCGATCCAAGTTTGAAAATGTCTTTCACGAGTGACCTTCACCAGGACCTGTTTCGACTGTACGAACGATACGTCGGCGAACCCGACTCGAAAAAAGACGTCTACGGCTACTGGCTGTTTATCCTTGGCTACGCAGTAGCCGCGGCGGGCGTGTTCACCTTCGTCATCGGCTATGCGGGGAACGCAGACTCCTATACGCTGATCAGGGTGTCCGGCGTGGCTGCTGCGACGGGTCTCGCGTTGTGTCTGTTCGGGATTGTCCTGATGCTCCCGGTGCGAAAACGGGGGATTCAGGCCGGCGGTGTCGGACTGGTGGTCTCTCTGGTCGGCGTCGGCTTCTTTGCGTACGCCTATCCGTACAACTGGCGCGAGCTCGGCGCCGACTACAGCGTCGAGGTGATCACCGTCTACACGACCGGTGTTGCGATCATCGCGGGCGTCACTGCCCTCGTCCCGGTCCTTACGGGCCGAAAAGGAATGTTCGTCGAGGAGGAGGGTGTGACCGACGATCCGCCGATCCTGACCGGCGACGCCACCGAAGGCGCACAGTTCGCTGCCTTCCGTGACGAACACGGCGACTGGACGTGGCACGTTCTCCATCTCGAAGCGCTGGCACGGAGCGAGGGAAGCGCCGTCACCCGCCCGGATGCCCGCGAGGGGATCGAACGCGTCAAATCCCAGATCAGCTCTGCGGGGTTGATGGAGCTAACGACCTCGGCGTTCCGGCTCTACGAGGATCGAGACGGCATCTGGCAGTGGGCCCTTGCCCGCGACGACGGGAGCATCGTCGGTGCCTGTGCCGGCACGTTCGACGAACGGGACGGTGCGGAGAACTCGGTGAGTTTCCTCAAAGATCGCGGTCCCGGAGCCGACATTATCGAGATCGAAGACGCCGCCTTCACCTACACCGAAGAGCGCGACCAGTGGTACTGGACGCTCGTCGATGACGATCGAACCGCCCTGGCGACAGGCGAGTCGGGATACCACACACAAGAACGCGCCGAAGAGGCCGCTCGGACGTTCGCCGACCGGTTCGATCGGGTCCGGCTGCTCGACATCGAACACGTCGGCGTCGAACTCTTTGAGCGGGACGAGGAGTGGACGTGGCGACTCGTCGACGCGGCAGACGAGGTCGTGGCGACTGCAGCCGACGCGTTCGACTCGCGTCGCGATGCGGAGGAAGCCGCCGAGGCGTTGCTTCCGGCGCTTGAATCGGCAGCGATCACTGTCGCCGGCGAGCCGAGCTACGAACACTACCAGTCCGGCGAAGAGTGGCGGTTCCGGCTGGTCGACGAGGCCGAACACGTCGTCGCTCAGAGCCCAGACGGGCTGGCCGAGCACGACGACTCGGAACGGCGTGCAGCGGCGTTCCAGACGAACGCGCGCAGTGCAGATGTCGTCGAGATCGAGGACGCGGAGTACGAGGTCTACCCCACAGGCCAGGAGTTGACCTTCGACGAGAGCGGCCTGCCCGTCGCCACGGAGACAGTGTCGACCGACGGTGGAACGACGACGACCACCGGCGAACCGCCGGCCGAGGGCGAGGAGACGACCGACTGGCAGTGGCGACTCGTCACCGACGATCGCGACATCGTCGCTGGAAGCACGGAACCCCACGACAGTCCAGCAACCGCGGCCGAGGCGATCGAACGGGTCCGCCAGCAGGCAAGCGAGGCGGATCTGATCGAGTTCGAGAACGCGGCGTTCCAGGTGTACGAAGCCGACGACAGCGAGTGGCGCTGGCGGCTGATCGACGAGGACGGCAACGTCCTCGCAGATAGCGGTGCTGAACACACCTCGCGTGGAGAGGCCGCAGAGGCGATGATGACGCTCAAAGAGCAGGCACCCGACGCCGAACTGCTGGAGATCGAGACGGCGGCGTTCGAGCTGTTCGTCAACGAGGACGACGAGTGGGGCTGGCGGCTGATCGACGAGGCTGGCAAACTCGTCGCCGAAGATCCGGCTATTCACCCAACCCGGAGTGCGGCGCGGGAGGCGATGAATCGACTGCTCGACCATCTCGACTCGGCAGTTCGGACGATGGATCGCGCCATCTTCCAGCCGTACGCGGACGACGACTGGCACTGGCGATTTGTCCTCCCAAGCGGGGACACCGTCGCCGTCGACGGCGAGAGCCACCCGACACGGGACGAACTGGTCGACAGCCTCGACGCGATCCGCGAGGCAGCGGCCACCGCCCAGGGGTACACCGTCGGCGACGTCGCCATCCAGCTCTATGGGGGCAGCGAGTGGCGGTTCCGACTGCTCGATCGCGATCGCGAGGAAATCGCCGATGGGGCCGACTCCTACCCCGATCGCGATAGCGCGATGGCTGCCGTCGAGACCCTCACGACACACGCCGAAACCGCGCCGATCTTCACCATCGAAGACGCCGTGATCCGTCTCGACGGAGACGACGGCTGGTCGTGGGACCTGGTCGATCGCGACCGAGAGGTCTCTGCGAGCGGGGCCGGCGTCGCTCCCACGAAAGACGACGCCGTTTCCGAGATCGAGACCGTCCGCCAGCTCGCACCGATCGCCGGTCGCGTCGACTTCGACGTGGCGTCTTTCGAACTGGTCGGCGACGAGAACGACGAGTGGACCTGGCGGCTCATCGACGAGGACGGCAGAACGGTCGCGACCGCCTCCGAAGTCTACGTCTCGAACGAAGCCGCTCGCGAGGCGATCGAGGACGTTCGGTCGCTGATCGAGGCGGCAAGCATCCTCGAAATCGATAGCGTCTCATTCGAGGTTCACAGCGCCAACGAAGAGGGGTGGGTGTGGCGGCTGGTCGACGAGTACGGGTCGACGATGGCCGAGAGCACCCAGACCTACGAGACCAGGACTGCGGCCCGCGAGGCGATGAACGACGTCAAGTCCCACGCGCCGGAGGGCTGGATCACGTTCACCGAGTAGCCGGCATCGATCGGGCCGTTTTTTATCGACCACCGCCAGTGACCGATCGTGAGCGAGTACGACACCGTTGGGGCGGACGTCGAACACGAAGAGGAGATCCCGGAGGACCACCCGAGATACCAGGATCTACTCACCCGCCACCGGATCGAGAAAGGCGTCGAGAAGGGAATTACCCACCTCCAGGGGATGCACGCCGAAGGTCGCGGGAGTGCTTTCGATTACCTGCTCGGCGAGGAGACGATTCCAAGCGCCGACGCTGCCGAACGGACAGCGGCCGCCCACCTGCTGCTGGCCGATCGACCAGTCCTTTCGATCAACGGCAACGTCGCGGCGCTCGTCCCCAGCGAGATGGTCGCCCTGGCCGACGCGACGGGAGCCAAACTGGAAGTCAATCTGTTCAACCGCACACGGGAGCGGATCGAGGCGATCGCCGACTATCTCCGCGACCACGGTGCCGAGGATGTAAAGGGAATCGAGGCCGACGCACGCATCCCGAACTTGGACCACCAGCGCGCGAAAGTCGACGAAGACGGGATCTACACGGCCGACGTGGTCCTCGTCCCCCTCGAAGACGGCGATCGGGCAGAGGCCCTTGAGGCGATGGACAAAACCGAGATCGTCATCGACCTCAACCCGCTGTCGCGATCGCCACAGGTCGCCGACGTGCCGATCGTCGACAACATCATCCGCGCAGTGCCGAACATGACCGCCCACGCCCGCGAGCTGGCGGACGCCGACGCGGCCGAACTGCAGGCGATCGTCGACGGATTCGATCGGGAGCAGGCACTGGCAAACGCCGAAGAACGGATTCGAGACGGGTTCTGACAGCAGCACCTCGCGGTGGAATTTTGTGTGTACACCGTCTTCAGCCGGGTATGTCGGCCACGAACCGATCGCTGCTGATCCCTACTGTCGTCTCCGTCGGTTCCGTCATCCTCGTCGGCCTTCCTGCAACGTCGCTCGTCGCTACTGTGTTGTGGACAGCGATCGAGGCGATCGGCTGGGGCGGAGTCATCGAATCCGGCGGCTCCCTCCTCGTCCTCGGCGTCTCGGTACTGATTGGCTTCCAGTTTGCCGCCGAGATCGCCGCGGTACAGCTCGGCGGAATCGACGCACTCGATCGGGGCTCTCCGCGGGTCGCACTCGCCCGCAAAGTCGGGTTCGCGACGATCGTGGTCCTCGCTCTCGGGGCCGCTGCCTGGTTCGCGATGACAGCTACCCTCGGCGGCTACGGCCCGGCGATCGGGGGTCTCGGCCTGCTCGTCGTCGCGGCGATCGTGCTCGTGAGTTATCGAGGCCGCCGGGGATTTCTGGCCGGGCTCCGTTCGGCGTCGCCCTGATGGATCCGGACACTGCGGCTCCCGTGTCCGATTCACGATCGATCGGCGATCCGCGGCGAGACGCCGTCGCGCTCGCCGTCCCGGTCGGTCGTCATGGAGTCGTCCCCGTCGAGCGACGGAAGCCGTGATTTGACGGCTGCGACCGCCTCTTCGACCTGATAGTACGACACGGAGAGATACTCGCTTGCGCGTCGCGTCACCGAATTATCGATCTCGTAGTCGACGCCCTGTCCCTCGATCGTGTCGCCGTCGTAGCTCGACAGCCACCGCCGGGCGAGTCGGACGCCTTTTTCGGCGTCGTAGCCGCGGGCGACGTAGTGTTTGTAGGGATGGCGGATCCACGAACACTCCCAGTGGGCATAGACGTCGACCCCCTCGGCGTCTTCGAGTTCGTGGAGCACGATGTGAAGCTGGTACGACGAAAGCGCCGACGGGCGCCATACCCACGATCCCTCCGAAGTGTTGCCGTCTGCACGCACCTTCAGCGCCGCGATCGGGTTCCGCGAGAACCCAAGCTCCTCGAGGATCGATTCGATCGTCGCCTCGCTGCAGTTGGTCGTCAAGGCGTACTCTTCGGCTGTCGTGTGGCTGACGGCGTAGCCGTCGAAGCTGCCGGCCAGCAGATAGTGAATCTGTGGCAGGAAACTCCGGCGAACGGCGTTGACGGCATCCTCTCTAAAGCCCATGGAGTCGGCGTGGTTATGACGACGATGCGGAAATGGCTTCGGCAGGCACTCGCCACGCGATCACCGTCGTCAACACCCGATTCGGCAGCTGGGTGGAGACGTCCTGGCGACTGCAGGCGATCGGCGGACTCCCGTGGGACGATCCCTATCAAGGGGTATAAATTCCTGCTCCGGTTTCAGCCACGTATGGACACCTACGACCTGATCACGCGAAACGCCGAGGAGGTCGTCACCGACGAGGAGGTACGCGATCTCGCCGCCGAGCCGGCGGGCAAACGCGTCTACGTCGGATACGAGCCCTCAGGCGTCCTCCATCTCGGCCATCTGCTGACGGCGAACAAGCTCATCGATCTTCAGACGGCCGGGATGGAGGTCGTCGTCTTGCTCGCGGACGTCCACGCCTACCTCAACGGCAAAGGGAGCTTCGAGGAGATCCGCGAGACGGCCGAACAGATGAAAGCCCAGTTCGTCGCCTACGGGCTCGACGAGAAGCAGACGGAGTTCGTCTACGGCTCTGACTTCCAGCTCGAGGAGGAGTACACGCTCGATCTCCACGAACTCGAACTCTCGACGACGATGAACCGCGCCCAGCGGGCGATGGCCGAACTCCAGTCCGGCGAGACGGCGAAGGTGAGCCACCTCGTCTACCCGCTGATGCAGGCGCTTGACATCGAGTACCTCGATCTCGATCTCGCCGTCGGCGGGTTGGATCAGCGCAAGGTCCACATGCTCGCCCGCGAGGAGCTCCCCGAACTCGGCTACGACGTCCGACCGGCGCTGCACACGCCGATCGTCGCCGATCTCACCACTGGCGAGGGGAAGATGTCCTCGAGTGAGGGTGTGACGATCTCGATGGAAGACTCGACCGAGGAGATCGAACAGAAAGTCAACTCGGCGTTCTGTCCGCCGACGCGAGATCCCGACGACGACCTCGAAAATCCCGTCCTCGAGCTGTTCGAGTACCACGTGTTCCCTCGATTCGAGACGGTCACCGTCGAGCGACCCGAAAAGTACGGTGGCGACCTCGTCTATGAGACCTACGACGCGCTGGCCAAAGACGTAGAATCCGGCGAGTTGCATCCCGCAGACGCCAAGGGGACGCTTGCGACGCATCTCGACGAACTCATCGCACCGGGGCGGGCGAAACTCCGTGAACTGCGCGCCTGATCTCCGGGGCGGGCGACACTGCGTGAACTGCGCGCCTGATCTCCGGGGCGGGCGACACTGCGTGAACTGCGCGCCTGACCGGGCAAGTAGAGCCTTCCGATTCAAGTGTACAGACTCCCTTGGGAGGGTATGAACGAGACGCGTCGATCGATTCTTGGGGCCATCGACGGGGAGACGCTATCGGGGCCAACACTGGCCGCAGAGCTCGGCATCTCGCGAGCAGCCGTCTGGAAACATATCGAGGCGCTTCGGGCGGCCGGGTTCGAGATCGAAAGCGGGGCCGACGGCTACCGGCTTATCGACGTGGCGGCGTACAACGGGCCGGCAGTCGAGTACGGACTCGACGCTCCGTTTACGGTCGAATACCACGACGCGATCGGGAGTACGAACGATCGGGCACGCGAACTCGCGACGGATGGTGCTGCGGACGTCGCCGTCCTCGCGGACGAACAGACGGGCGGGCGCGGCCGACTCGAACGCGAGTGGTCGGCACCGGCGGGTGGTGTCTGGGTGAGTATCGTCTCCCGGCCCGCGATCGAACCCGCCAGAGCGCCACTGTACACCCTTGCGGCATCGGTGGCGACGGCGAGGGCTGCCCGGGAAGCCGGTGTCGACGCCCGAATCAAGTGGCCAAACGACGTCGTCGTCCCGATTGACGACACCGACTACCGAAAGCTGGCAGGCATTCTCACCGAAATGGAAGGCGAAATGGGCCGCATCGAGTGGCTCGTCGTCGGAATCGGCGTCAACGCGAACGTCGACGCCGACGCGCTCCCCGAGACGGCGACCAGTATCCGCGCCGAGGCTGGTGACATCGATCGGCGGCTCTTCGTCCAGCGACTCCTCGAAGCGTTCGATCGCTACCGGAACGATCTCGAGGGCGTCGTCCCCGCATGGCGCGAGCACGCGCTCACGCTGGGCCAGCGTGTCCGAATCGATCGCCAGACGGGCGAGATCGTCGGCGACGCGGTCGACGTGACGGCTTCGGGAGCGCTCGTCGTCGACACCGAGAATGGACGAGAAACGGTCTCTGCAGGCGACTGTGAACATCTCCGTCCGGTCTGACCAGGTTCGGTCGATCACGCAGTGGGATGGCTCTCTGTGCAGATGACAGGTAGAACGCCGTCCGCCGTCTGGAACCCTGTCGAGGACGACACGTGACCCTCATTGCCCTGATCGTCCCGAATCCGGCCGTCGATACCGACCGTCCGATCGACGCCGACCGGTTGCCTCTCTGTTGACAATCAGTTAGTGATTTTTGAGTTCGAAGCTCAATCTATGTCACTGTGGCCCACAAAGTATAATATGTAA
>LFFM01000525.1_pt1 | contig 27004 bp, 31 predicted proteins | sample 643131 | NCBI WGS metagenome assembly LFFM01 (sample SAMN03777445, study PRJNA286221) | soda lake metagenome | biome: soda lake; feature: Kulunda steppe; material: water; isolation source: sample Tc-Br brine of Tanatar trona crystallizer | place: Russia: Kulunda steppe | collected 2011-07
CACTCTGCGGTGGTGTTCGCACAGTGGAGAAACTGGTCTTTGGTCTGATGGAGGTCGTCGCACCGCTCTGTGGGTACGTCGAGTTTGACCTTGACGGTGCGAATCACGTCCCCCATCCGTATTTCACGTGTCGGGTTGACTTTTTATAGAATCTACGACTGGCGTGAGGGAGTCGGTGGGCTATCGCTCGTGGGTTGTGTCAAGGGTTGTCGGATTCCTCCCACGGCTAAAGCCGTGGGCTTCCTCCTTGTATTCGTGTGAAAGTGACTGGGAGGAAAGCGAGGCCGGCGTTAAGAGTAGCGTATTTACCACATCGACTAGAGCCGGGGAACCACGTCCCGTTGCCTCATACCACGAATCCACGTTCGGGCGGGTCGGTTCCGCTCTCGATGTGGGTCCGCCGAACGTACAATCCGTGAACGGCTGCTGAAAGACCCAGCGTGGCGACGAACGCTCCGGACCAGAGCATCGGAGCGACGGTGAACGGACACATACCGAAATAAGTTCCAAAGACGAGGGACGCTCCAGCAAACGCGAGTATCATATAATACGCCGGCCAATAGAAATTGTGACCGTTTTCGATGTCGATGTACACATCGAGTTCGGCGAGCATCTGCGTCGGTTCGACAAGTCCACGATCCTTCCGAAAGTTCACCATCCCGACGTCACTCATCTTCGGGAGATGCGTCTGTCTGAGTGCCGTATAAACGCTCTTTCTCGTTCTCCCGGACACCTGGGCGGTTGGGACTCCGTTCTCCCAAGCGGCGATCTGCACGGCTAACCCCGTGATCGTGACGGTGTCACTCTCCCGCTTGAGGATGTGGATAACGAACCGACGCCGTCGATTCGCTATTATTTTAAGTACGGCATCTACGTCGACGGTCGACTCTTCGGGTACTGAGGATCCATTCATATTACCACCCCCTATGCTTACCTTATTAATGTTTTTAGACCGATAGTATAAGCTTTCCGACGGCACGAGCGGCACTGGTTAGTTAATATGCTCGAAGAGAAATCGATCAATATGGACAACGCTTCGGAACGACGTCGGACCGAAGGAAGCGAAATCGCCGGCGGACGGGGTGTGTGAGCGTGGGGTTCCACACGTTCGACGCCGACGGCGCGGATCGGCTGGAGGACCCGTCCCGATACCGGTATCTCTCCCGCGAGGAACTGGTGGCGGCGGTGGCCCCCTCTGCCGACGACCACGTCGTCGACCTGGGGAGCGGGACCGGCTTTTATACCGACGACGTCGCCCCACACGTCGGCTCCGTGACCGCCGTCGACCTCCAAGCCGAGATGCACGAGCGCTATCGGGAGAAGGGCGTTCCCGACAACGTCCGGCTGGTGACGGCCGGTGCCGACGACGTGCCGCTGTCCGACGGGTCGGTCGACGCGGTGGTGTCGACGATGACGTACCACGAGTTTCCGACGGCGTCGACCGTCGCCGAGATCGCGCGACTGCTCGGTCCCGACGGCCGGGTCGTCATCGCCGACTGGAGCGCGAACGGGGACGGGGAGGCCGGTCCGCCGACCGACGAGCGCTACGACGCCGCCCACGCCGTCGACGCGCTCGCGGATGCGGGGATCACGGCCCGCCGCGTCGACGAACGCCCCGAGACGTTCCTCGTGACGGCCGCGCGCGACATCCGCGCCGACGAGTGAGATCGGCGCGTCGCGTCAACCGAGGACGTATCGCAGCCACGGATTCGACTCGACGATCGCCGACTCCTCGAGTACCGCGTCGACACCCAGGATACGCCCGGCGCCCCACGCGCCAAGCCCGAACAGCAGCAGCATGTACACGAGCGAGCTGTCGACGAAGTAGCCGTGATCCACCGGGAAGCCCTGAAGCAGCCCGCCCTGCCAGGCGGCGGTCCAGAACATCGACATCTGGATCGCGCCCATCAGCGCCGCGAATCGGAAGAACGCGCCGAAAAGCAGCGCGAGCCCGATCAGGATCTGCCCGAATATCACGAGCGGATCGACGATCGACGCGAAGTTACCGAACCAGAGGAACAGCCCCTGAAGCGGGTTCGCGTCCGCGATCGCGTTCTGGAGGAAGCCGGCGGAGGACCACGCGAGCGGGTCTCCGATACCGCCCTCCAGTAACTTCTCGAGGCCGGCCTGGAGGAACACCCACGCCATCACGACGCGGAGTCCGAGCATCGAGTACGCGAGCCACGTCTCCGAGTAGTTGAACCGCACTTCACGCCCGAGCAGTTCCGATTGCAACGTTCGTTCCGCGGGTCGTTTGCTCATGGGGATCGGTCGGTCGAACACAGTCGGGTTAAAAAGTATTTATGGGTCGGATGACCGCGGCGGAGCCTCAGCCACGACGGATCGTCGGGACATGACGCCGGTCGGGACATGACGCCGGTCGGGACACGACGCCGGTCAGGTGACTCACACGAGACCGAGCGTCGACAGCAGGTACAGCACCGCGACGACGACGATCCCGATCGTGATGAGCCGCCACGCCAGCGACAGCACGAACTTCCCGACCACGACGAGCAGCGCGACGGCGACGAGCGCGATCAGGAGCCGGGCGACGGGGTCGCCGGCGACGCCGGGTTGCAGCGGAACCGCCCCGTATCGAGCGGCGAGCGGGATGAACATACGCAGAGGAATGCCCACCGTCGGCATAAGCTTGGGGGCGATCGAATCGCCCGACGCAGACGTAGACATGCTCTTGACATGAATGCATATAAAAGACGGCGGGAGTGGTCCCCGTTCGGAGCCGTCACGGGCGGACCGCCGGACGGGCGTGACTGGCACGGAAATTCCGAACCCCCCTCTGATTCCGGTGAAAACCGGCAGACAGAGGCGGTATGAGTTTCCTATATTCCACTTTCACTCCGGTCTGGCTACGCTTATACGCTCACGTCCCGTGTCGATCCAACGGAACTAGTTCCGTGCCGTGAACGCCGATCCGCAGACACCTAACGGACCGAACAGATATTCGCCCTCGGACCCGGGAGCGCAAGGTAGAAGGGTCCGCTTCACCAGCCTACGATCACGATACATGAGCCGAACCACACGTCAACCGAGCGGGGTCGTCGTCGAATGAGCAGCGACGGCGTCTCCGCGGATCAGTTGGAACTGCCGATCAAACGAACCACCGGCGAGACCCTGGAGGACCGTCTCACGGGCAACGCCTACCACAACATTCTGCCCGCGCGATACCTCCGGAAGGACGCGAACGGGAACGCGGTCGAGGACCCCGAGGACCTGTTCGTCCGCGTCGCGCGCAACGTCGCGCTCGCGGAGGCGGTCTTTGAGGCCGACAAGCGCGACGTCGAGATCACCGTCACGCCCGACCAGCTCAAGCCGGACCACCCGCGCCGCGACGAACTCGCGGCCGAGGTGTTCGGGGCGGGGACGACCGCCGCGGGCGACGCCGAGACGACGCTGTCGGTGTACAACGTCAACAAGTTCGCGTACGACACCGTCGTCCCCGAGCTGCCCGAGGAGGTCCGCGAGCACGTCGCGGAGACCGCCGAGCGGTTCCGCGAGGGGATGGAGTCGCTCTCCTTCATGCCGAACTCGCCGACCCTGATGAACGCGGGCGACGAGCTCCAGCAGCTCTCCGCCTGCTTCGTCGACTCGCCCGGGGACGACATCACCGACATCCACCAGACCGCAAAGGAGGCCGCCGAGGTGTTCCAGTGTCTCACCGAGGAGTCGACGGTGCTGACCGAGGAGAACGGAATCGTCAGCGTCGCCGACGTGGAAGCCGGTGACCGCGTCGCCCAGCGAACCGACTCGGGGTTCCAGTACAAGCGCGTCGAGGAAACACACGCGTATGAGGACGCGGAGACGCTCACTGTCACCCTTTCGAACGGCCTCACCGTCCGTGGAACGCCGAACCACCGTCTCAAGGTCGACGGCGAATGGACCCGCCTCGACGAGATCCGGGCCGGCCAGGAGATCCACTACGCGCTGGGCTGGCTTCGGGAGCTGGACCGTGACGTCCCGGAGCTGACGTCGGTCGCCAGCGGCGGCCAGTGGAGCGACAACAGGACCGTCGACAACGCGGCGATCCGGGAACTGTGTCAGCAGGGCCATAGCGATTACGAGATCGCTGAGCGGCTCGACTGCGGCAAATCCACGGTTCAGCGCCGTCGGAGCACCGAGCTGGAGCTCCCGCCGAACGGAGAGGGGGGACGAGCCCCCGGCGCCACGTCGTTCGACGAATCGACGGCGCGCGACCTGTACCGAACCGGACACACTGACACGGAGATCGCCGACAAGCTGGGTGTCCATCAGACGACCGTCGGGCAGTTCCGCGCTCGCGAGCAGCTCGCGCCGAACGGCACGCCGGCCAAGACGATCCAGCAGCCGGAGCGACTGAACGAGAACCTCGCGGAACTGGTCGGCCTCTGGGTCGGCGACGGGTCGTGGCACCAGGACGGCGTTCGATTCCACGTCGGGCGCGAGAGCGTCGCCGAGTACGTCGATCAGCTCTCCCGGCAGCTGTTCGGAACGGGGACGTCGAGCTCGTTCGCGGACGGCTGCTACGAGATCGGGATCAACAGCCACGAGCTCAAACACTGGTGGAAGGCGAACTTCGATTGTAAGCCCGACGGAGCTCGAACGGCTCGCGTTCCGCAAGTGATCAGGAACGCACCCGCCGGTGTCGTCGAGTCCTTCCTGCGGGGATACTTCACCGCGGACGGAACGCTGCTCGACGATACGTATCCGAAGCTGTACAGTTCCTCCGAGGGTGCCATCGATGACGTCGCGACCCTGATGATGGGGCTCGGCTATCCGGTCAAGAAGTCGGTCATCCGCGACGAGGACGCACATCCATACTACGGGCTCGTTCCGACGACCGGCGAGGGTCGGAAGGCGTTCCTCCGCGAGGTCGGATTCATCGACGAGCGCCGCGAAATCGGGATTTCGAACGTTGAGTCCGTCTCCGGCCGGGACTCGTACGACGCCGGTGAGGAGTACACCGTCGAGGTCGACTCCGTGGTCGAATCCGACCCCGCGACCGTCTACGACATCACCGTCGCGGACAACCACGAGTACGTCACCGACGGGATCGTCTCACACAACAGCGGCGGCGGCATGGGGTATGCGTTCTGGAAGCTCCGCCCGTACGGTGATTCCGTCGGGTCGACCGGCGGCATCGCCTCCGGACCGATCACATTTATGCGCACATTTGATCAGATGTGCGAGACGATCGCGCAGGGCGGCGCGCGCCGCGGCGCGCAGATGGGCGTCATGCGCGTCTCGCACCCGGACGTCATCCAGTTCATCCACGCGAAGAACAAGGACGTCTCGCTTGCCCACTCGCTGCGGCTGAACGACCCAGACGACTTCACGCACACCTCGTTTAAGGACGCCCTCGAGGAGGCCCGCGAACTCATCGACGACGAGGGACGCGTGCCGGAGCATCTCCGGAACGCCGTCGAGGGGCACCTCTCGAACTTCAACATCAGCGTCGGCGTCACCGACGAGTTCATGGAGGCGCTGTACAACGACGAGGAGTTCGTCTTCACCAACCCGCGCACCGAGGAGCCGCACGTCGCGACGCCGGAGACGAAGGAGCTCTACGAGATGTTCGACCTGGGCCACCACGTCGAGGTCGGCGAGGTCCTCTCCGTGCCCGCCGCCGAGCTGTGGGAGCACATGGTCGACGGCGCCCACGAGAACGGCGAGCCCGGGGTTATCTATCTCGAACGGGTGAACAAGCAACATTCGTTCGACGTGGAAGAAAATTCAAACCATAGAATACTTGCAACTAACCCCTGTGGTGAACAACCGCTCGAGGAGTACGAGGCCTGTAACCTCGGCCACATCAACCTCTCGACGCTCGCGGACACGGACGCGCCGGACTGGCGCGTCTGGTCGGCCGAGCACGCCGACGAGTACGACTCCCACGAGGCGGCCGTCGCGGCGTTCCTGGAGGTGGCGATCGATTTCGAGGCGTTCGACGAGCGCATCGACTACGGCACGCGCTTTTTGGAGAACGTCGTCACCATGTCGGACTTCCCGGTCGAGGAGATCGAGGAGAAAGTGCGGGACATGCGGAAGATCGGGCTCGGCATCATGGGCCTTGCCCAGCTGTACATCCAGCTCGGGATCCGGTACGGCTCCGAGGAGGGCAACGAGGTCGCCCGCCAGCTGATGACCCACATCAACCACGAGTCGAAGCTGACCTCCCACGAGCTCGCCGAGGAGCGCGGCGTGTTCAACGACTGGGCGGAGTCGAAGTACGCCGACCCGACGGCGTACCGCGAGTGGTTCGAGCACCACACCGGACTCGACGCCGACGAGTGGGAAGACGGGTTCCCGATCCGCAACCACAACACGACGACGATCGCCCCGACGGGGACGACGTCGATGATCGGCAACACGACGGGCGGCTGTGAGCCGATCTACAACGTCGCCTTCTACAAGAACGTCTCCGACGACGTGCAGGGCGACGAGATGCTCGTCGAGTTCGACGACTACTTCCTCCGAACCCTGGAGGCGAACGACGTCGACGTCGAGGCCGTCAAGCAGGAGGCACAGGAACAGATGGCCGAAAACGCGTTCGACGGCGTCGACGGGCTCACGACCGTCCCGGACGCGATCGGCGAGCTGTTCGTCGTCACCGGCGACCTGTCCGGCAAGGAGCACGCGGCGGTGCAGTGCGCCTGCCAGCAGGGCGTTGACTCCGCCATCTCGAAGACGTGTAACTTCCCGAACGACGCCACCGTCGAGGACATGGATGAGGTGTATCGCTACATCTACGACCACGGCGGCAAGGGCGTCACCGTCTACCGCGACGGCACGCGGTCGAAACAAGTGTTGACCACCCGCGCACAGAACACCGAGTTCGCCGACGAGTCCGAGGCGGTCGAGACGATCGTCGAGGGGATCGAGGAGGTGTTCGGCGGTCTCGGGGCGTTCCTGGACAACGAGGAGGTACAGGCGGCACTCGACACGGAGATCGCGAACCTACTCGAGGCCACCGACGATCCGACCGTGGAGTACACGGAGACGCGCCCCCGCCCCGACTCGCTGTCGGGCGTGACCCAGCGCATCGAGACGGGCTACGGGAAGCTGTACATCACCGTCAACGAGGACGATCAGGGCCGGCCCTTCGAGCTGTTCGCGAACATCGGTCACTCCGGCGGCTACACCAACTCATTCACCGAGGCGCTCGCGAAGGTGATATCGACGGCGCTCCGCTCGGGCGTCGATCCCGAGGAGATCGTCGACGAGCTGCAGGGCACCCGCAGTCCGAAGGTCGCATGGGACAAAGGCGAGCAGATCCAGTCGATCCCGGACGCGATCGGTACTGCCCTGCGTCGCTATCTCGACGACGAGATCGACAAGGGGATCCCCCAACAGCAGAGCCTCGCGGACGTCGAGGGCGACGCCGCGGACGCGAGCGGGCACGAACCCACCAGCCAGACCGACGGCGGCGCGATCGCCGAGGACGCGTCGGCCGCCGACGTCGACGCCGGCACGGTCGACGCCGAGACGGGACCGTCCCGAACGGGGTCGACGGACGACGCCGCGGACGACGCCACGCGGGATCTCATCGCGGCCGGCGAGTCGCCCGAGTGTCCCGACTGCGGAAGCATGAACCTCTACTACTCCGAGGGCTGCAAGACCTGCGAGTCGTGCGGCTGGTCGGAGTGTTGATCCGATAGCTGCCGACGCCGCGTTTTTTCCGTACGCGACCTGCCGTGTCGCGACGACCCAGCAGGCCTTTGAGGACCGGCGTCGACGAGCCGAACATGAACCGCGAGGAGTTCGCCGCGAGCATCGACCACACCGTTCTCGGTCCGGAAACGACGTGGGCGGACGTCACGCGCGTGCTCGAGGAGGCGACGGAGCACGGCATGAACGCCTGCATCCCGCCCTGCTACGTCGTGGAGGCGACCGATTACGACGACGCGCCGGAGACGATCGCGACGGTCGTGGGCTTCCCACACGGGCAGTCGTCGATGGCCTCGAAACGTGACGAGGCGGTGAACGCCTGGGAGGACGGTGTCGACGAGATCGACCTCGTGATCAACGTCGGCCGACTGAAGGCCGGCGAGGACGATGCGGTCGCGGCGGACGTCGCGGCGGTGTCCGCCGCGGTGCCGATCCCGGTAAAAGTGATAGTCGAGGCGGCGCTGTTGACCGACGCCGAAAAGCGTCGCGCGTGCGAGGCCGCCGTCAAGGGCGACGCCGACATGGTGAAGACGTCGACGGGGTTCGCCGACGGCGGGGCGACGCTCGCGGACGTCGAACTGCTGAGCGAGTACCTCCCGGTGAAGGCCTCCGGCGGGATCGGCTCCGCCGAGGAGGCGATCGCGATGCTGGAGGCCGGGGCGGAGCGGATCGGTGCGTCCTCCGGGGTCGCGATCGTCGACGGGTTCGCGGACTGATCGACCCGTCGCCATCGAGCGGTCGATCGGGGGCAGATGCCCCGGCTTGATTCGGTTCAGGGACGAACCGCGACGTCACAGCCGGTGCTTGAACGGAATAATTCGGCTGAATCCGGACTAACTGTCTCACGACACTAAGCGGATGACGCTCGTTCGTCCGGATATGAACTCGTGGGAGGACCGGTACGTCCGCGAACTCGTCGACGAGTTCGACCGACTCGGCCGGATTCCGTCGGAGGATGTGGCCGCGGCGCGGTCGGCGCTCGATGAAGACCGGTATCGGGAGGCGCTCGACATCCTGCTCAAGGAGATGCGGGACGGGCGCGAGGAACTGCAGGATGGACGCGAGCGGATACGGGATGGGGACGAAGAGAGACGGGATGGGACCGGAAACTCGAACGGATCGGGCCGCGAGGCGACCGGCGTGAGCGGTGGGCAGGTCGACCGAAACCGAACCGACGAACCGAGCGGAAACGGGCCGATCGGCGACGGCGGACCCGTCCGTCCGACGCGGATGGACGACTGACCGACTCGTCAGTCGCCGACGAGAGAGCACTCACGGGCTCGTGGTCGCGTGAAACGCGCGGCGATTACCCGCGCGGTCAGCGCGGCGCTCCGGGCCGGTCCGACCCGTGTGCCGGATCGGCGGTGGGGTCGAATCGTGTGCCGGCACGCCCCCCGGCGATCGCGCGCGATGTCGAGAGCGGCGAGACGCTCACCTCGCCGTCGATCGCGGCGAGTCGATCCGATCCGGGGTCGTCGGCGACGTCGCCGCGGAGGAACTCCCGCCAGAACCGGTCGCGGAGCTCCATGCCCATCTCGCCGCGTGGCTCGTCGGAACCGTGCTCGCTCGGCGCGTCCTCGCCGGGGTGAAACTCGATCACGTCGAAGCCGCGTGCGGGTTCGGTCAGCCGGTAGGTGGGGTCGTCCGCGGCCTCGTCGTCGGCCGCGGGCACGTTGACGTTCACCACGTTCGCGCCCATCGGCAGTCCCGCGCGCTCGAAGCGATCGACGAGCGTCGCGACGACCTCGCCTGCCAGGGTGAAATCGCCGCGCCCGATCGTCGGTGGGAGCGGGAGGTTGCCGCGATCGTACATCGAGACGGCGATCGCGGGCGTGCCGAGGTACGACGCCTCCATCGCGGCCCCGACCGTCCCAGACTGGCCGAGAATGTGCGCGCCGATGTTCGGACCGTGGTTACAGCCCGAGACGACGACGTCGGGATCGAGTTCGAGCGCGACGGTCGCGACGGCGACGCAGTCCGCAGGGGTTCCCTCGACGGCGTAGCCGAACGGGGTCTCCGTGTACTCGACGGTCGTCTCCCACCACGACCGCCGGCCGCCGACGCCCGACTGGTTCGTCGCCGGGGCGACGACGGTCACCTCGTGGTCGGTCGCGAGCGCGTCGTGGATCGCCCGGAGGCCGACGGCGTCGATGCCGTCGTCGTTCGTGAGGAGGATCTCGCTGGTCACGCCCGTCCTTCCGGGCCGACGGGTGAAAACGCCGCCGGATGCGTCCGGAGCGACTCGAAGCGTGGCTCGGAGTCGCCTCTCGGGGCACCGGCGGGAAAACCGGCTGTTCGGACGGTCAGTTCGCGGGGATCTGCCGCGTTCCGTCCGCGAGCGCCAACACATCGTCGAAGAAGCCGAGCGAGTCGTGCGGACCGGGGTTCGCCTCGGGATGGTACTGCCGGGTGATCACGTCGAGTTCCTCGCTGTCGAGCCCCTCGACGGTGTCGTCGTTGACGTTCACCTGGGTCACCTCCAGCGGCCCGGTGTCGTCGACGGTGTAGCCGTGGTTCTGCGTGGTCATCACGACTCGATCCGTCCGGAGGTCCTTCACCGGTTGGTTGACGCCCCGGTGGCCGAACGCCATCTTCTTCGTGGATCCGCCGAGCGCGCTCGCGATGATCTGCTGCCCGAGACAGATGCCGGCGAGCGGAAGCTCGCCCGCGAACTCCTCGACGACCGCCTGTGCGGCGACGAAGTTCTCCGGGTCACCCGGGCCGTTCGAGATGAACAGCACGTCGGGGTCGACGTCGGCGACGTCGGCCGGCGTCGCGTCGTACGGGAGCACGTGGACGTCGGCGCCACGCTCGGTAAGCGAGGTAATGATCGACCCCTTCGCGCCGCAGTCGAGCAGCGCGACGTCGACGTCGCCGCCGCCCTCGTGGGCGGTCGGTTCCGTGATCGACACCTGCGCGCCGATCTCCGTGTGATCACTCATCGGCTTGCACGCCTCCATCTCGGCGATCGCGTCCTCGGGCGTGACGTCCGCGCCGGCGGCGATCCCGCAGGCCATCGCTCCTTCCTCACGGACGGTGGTGACGATCTCGCGGGTGTCGACGTGGTCGACGGCGGGGACGTCCTCGTCGGCAAGCCACTCGGCGACGTCGTCGGTCATCTCGCGGGCGATCGACGCGCGGGGCTGAACCGAGTCGGACTCGAATCGCTCGGATCGGACGCCGTAGTTCCCGATCAACGGGTACGAGAAGGTGAGTATCTGTTCCGCGTAGGAGGGATCCGTGAGCGACTCCTCGTAGCCGGTGTACGCGGTCGTAAACACCAGTTCACCACGTGTCCGCCCCGGTGCACGGGCGCGGCCCTCGAGCACGCGTCCGTCCGCCAGCGCGATGTAGGCGTCCGACATTACGAGAAACGTACGCTGCGAAGCTAATAAGTGCGTCGTTCGTAGCTTCATTACGATATTCGTAACGAGTAAGTCGTCGTGGCGAGAGGGTGGGGTATGGACGACCTCGACCGTCGGATCCTGTCGATCCTTCGACGGGACGCGCGCACGCCGTACACCGAGATCGCCGATCGAGTGGGTACCTCGGAGGGAACGGTCCGCAACCGCGTCGACAGAATGACCGACGAGGGGATCATCGAGCGGTTCACCGTCACCACGCGGACGGGTAACGTGAAGGCGATGATCGAGATATCCGTGGAGATGAACGTCGACACCGCGGCGGTCGGCAACCGAATGGTCGAGTGGGAGGAGGTCGACTTCGTCTGGCAGGTGTCCGGCGAGGAGGACGTCGTGCTGGTCGTCGACGCGGCCGATACCCGTGCCGTCAACGAGCTGATCTCGCGGGCCCGCGAGATGGACGAGATCAAGTCGACGAAGACGCGACTGATCCTCGACGAGCGACTTGGGTGAGCGATCGACCGGGAACGGGGGTCGACCCGAACGCTATCGGTTAAGCGTGGCGAGCGTCTCGGCCGCTTCCCGCGCTGCGCGCAGGTGCTCCCGGGCGCGTCGAGGGTCGTCGCTCTCCTCGGCCGCCCGAGCGAACCGACCGAGCGTCCGCGTCAACGACGCACGAATCGACGCGACGTCGTCCGACCCGACGGACGGATCGGGAGCCGCGGCCGATCGACCGGCGTCCGCCGATGACCGGTCAGGAATCGGAGACTGACGGTCCGGTGCCGCGGACTGCCGATCCGAGGTCGGAGACTGACGGTCCGAGGCCGGGGCGGCCGCATTCGCGGTGTCACCGGCCGGTTCGGACCCGTTCGCCGGTGCGGTACCCGTGACGCCTGCGTCAGCGTTTGAACGCCTCGCGCGGTCGGACGAGGCGGCGTCGGACGGGGCAGCGGTCCCCGTCGGGGCGTCGCCGGTCTCGTTCGCGCCCTCCGATACCGGGCCGTCTCCGGTCGGCTCGGCATCCTGATCGTCGTTTTTGGGGCGGTTGCAAGTCGGGCAGAACTCCCGCCCGTCGTGTCGAAAGATCGGGTCGCTGCACGTCTCGCAGTGCTGATTCGTCATCGTCGCGCCCTTCAACAGAAGCTCCGACATCCGCTGGGTGTGTTCGCGTTTTTCCTCGTCGCGCGCGAACTTTTCGCGGAGCTTCTCGCGTTCGGCCTCCTTGTCGAACTCGTCGCTCATGGACGGGTGAACGTCGTTCGGGAGGAAAAGTCCCGCGGGCTCGACCCGCTACTCCTCCGTCCGGGTCCTGTCGACGTCGAGTTCGCCGCGGTGGATCTTCGCCCCGTCCTGTGCGACCTGCCGGCCGAGCACGGCACATTTCACCCGCATCGGCGAGATGTCGACGCCGAGCATCTCGGTGACGTCGTCGGTATCGAGCGCCTTGAGCTCCGGGATCGTCATCCCGCGGAGACGCTCGGAGAGCATGCTCGCCGACGCCATCGAGATGGCACAGCCGTCACCGGAGAACCGCACCGCCTCGATCGTCTCCTCGTCGTCCGCGAGCGCGACGTCAACGCGGATCGTGTCGCCACAGGAGGGGTTCTCGCCGACGTGGGTGAAGTCCGGATCCTCAAGCTCCCCGTAGTTTCGCGGGTTCTTGTAGTGATCGAGGATTTGCTGCCGATACATGTCCGAGCCCAGTCCCATACGGCGTTTACTACTGGTGTCGTATTCAAAAGGGTTCCGTTGGATATACCGAACGGATCGACGCGAGCGGGTCGCGGACCTACGCGAACAGGTCGCGGGCCGCCTCGACCGCCTCGACGAGTCGGTCGATCTCCTCGGTCGTGTTGTACACGTAGAAGGAAGCCCGCACGGAGGCGGCGATCCCCAGTTCGTCGTGGAGCGGCTGGGTACAGTGATCGCCCGCGCGGACCGCGACGCCGTAATCGTTGAGGATGCTCGACAGATCGTGAGCGTGGACGCCGTCGACGTTGAACGCGACCAGTCCGCCTCGCTCGTCGCCCGGCGGTCCGTAGATCTCCACCTCGTCGATCGCGTCGAGTTCGTCGTAGGCATACGCCGCGAGCAGCTCTTCGTGTTCCTGAACGCGGTCCATCCCCAGATCCGTCATGTACTCGATGGCGGCCGCCAGCGCGATCCCCTGTGCGATCGACGGCGTGCCGGCCTCGAACTTCCAGGGAAGGTCCTCCCACGTGGAGTCCTCGAATGAGACGCGGCGGATCATCTCGCCGCCGTAGAGGTACGGACTCATCCGGTCGAGGATCGACTCCCGGCCGTACAGCGCGCCGATCCCGGTCGGGCCACACAGCTTGTGGCCCGAGAAGGCGAGGAAGTCGACGTCGAGATCAGCGACGTCGACCGGCCGCGTCGGCACTGACTGGGCGGCGTCCGCGAAGATCAGCGCGTCCCGCTCGTGGGCCAGCTCGGCCAGCTCGCGGATCGGATTCACGGTGCCGAGGGTGTTGGAGACGTGGACAACCGACACCATCTCGGTGTCGTCGTCGATCTTCGCGGCGGCGTCGTCCATGTCGAGTGTGCCGTCCGCCTCAACCTCGATAAATCGGACGTCCGCACCGGTTCGCTTACCGATCTGTTGCCACGTCACGAGCGACGCGTGGTGTTCCATCTCGGTGAGCACGACGTTGTCTCCGGCGCCGAGCTCCGTCAATCCCCACGCGTACGCGACGAGATTCATCGACTCCGTGGTGTTTTTGGTGAACACGACCTCCTCGCGTCCCTCGGCGCCGATGAACTCGGCGACGGTGTCGTGAGCCTCCTCGTAGGCGACGGACGCCTCCTGGCTCAGCTGATGGATCCCGCGGTGGACGTTGGAGTTGTAGCCGCGGTAGTAGTTCGCGATGGCGTCGACCACCTGGTCCGGCGTGTGCGTTGTCGCCGCGTTATCGAGATACACGAGCGGAGTGTCGTCGTCCGCCCCCTCCCCGACCGTCGTCGGATCGCCCCCGACCTTCCGGTCGAGAATCGGGAAATCGGCGCGAACGGCCTCGACGTCGAACGGATACGGTTCCTGAACTCCCATTACCATGTTTTGGAGCCGCATCATCAACACACCTTCGGTCCGGCACCGTTTGCCTCCACCCCGGACGGGTGCCGCAGCCGGAGCTTGGTCGGACGCGTCGCGACGAGTTTTTCGGTCACGGCGGCCAACGACGGCCATGAGCGCCGATCTGGTCGAGAAGACCGAACGATACGAGCGGATGCTCGCCGAGGCACTCGCCGCCGCGGAACCGCGACCGCCAGCGGACACCCCGCTCGGCGAGGCCGCCGCTGACGTGCGGGAGATGGCCGAATCGTATCTCGAGGACGGCCGCCACTTCCTCGCGGCGGACGACGCCGTCAACGCGCTCGCGTCGTACTCGTACGGGTACGGCTGGCTCGACGCCGGAGTTCGACTGGGACTGTTCGACGTTCCCGATGGCACCGATCTGTTCACGACGTAACCGAGACGCGACTCACCTGCTCGCCGGACGGATGACGCCGTGGCCCGACGACCCGGCGGTCGCGGCCGCGACCGTCAGGCTTACCGCCCGGTCACGCCTGCGACCGCGTAGTGCGCTTCGCGATAGAGCGACTGCCGACGTTGCGATACCGGGATCGAGTGCTGGCGCTGTGTACGTTCGCCTTTCTCGTCACCATGTTCGGCCGGCTGGCGATCAGCCCGGTCGTTCCCCGGATCACTGACGAGTTCGCCGTGTCGAACGCCGCAGTCGGACTCGCGCTGTCGGGGATGTGGCTGGCCTACGGGCTCGCGCAGTTTCCCTCCGGCGTGCTCGCGGATCGCTACGGGGAGCGGATCGTTATCCTCGCGTCCGTCGGCGGGACCGCCACCGCAGCGCTGCTCATCGCCGTCGCACCCGTATATCCGGCGTTCGTGGCCGCGACGGTGCTACTCGGCGGACTCGCCGGACTTCACTACAGTGTGGGCACGACGTTTCTCGCGCGGATCTACGACGACGTCGGTACCGCGGTCGGGATCCACAACACTGGCGGTACCGTCGCCGGACTGATAACGCCCGTCGCCGTGTCGTGGGTCGCCGTCCGCCACGGCTGGCGACCGGCGATCGCACTCGGTGCCGTCGTCGGGGTCGTCGGAGTCGTGCTGTTCGCGGTTGGCGTCCGTCCGACCGAGCCCAAGCGTCCGGACCAACCGCTTCGTGAACGGTTTCGGGTCGGTCCGCTCGCCGAACTACTCTCCCGTCCCACGATCGCGTTCACAATGGTGCTCGCCGTGCTCGGCGAGTTCGCGTGGCAGGGTGTCGCCTCGTTTCTGCCCACGCTGCTCATCGAACAGCACGGCTACTCGGCGACCGCGGCGGGCATCGCGTTCGGCGGCTACTTCGTCGCGCAGGGGGTCGGTCAGGTGGTCGTCGGGGCGGCCTCCGACCGGTTCGGCCGGGACCCGGTCACCGCGGCGTGTATGCTGATCGGCGCCGCCGGGATCGCGATCGCGATCGCGACCCCAAACCCCGCTGCGATCGCGGCGGCGATGGCGCTCGTCGGGGTCGGCATGAGCTTCGGTGCGGCGCTGTTGCCGCGCTTCCTCGACCACCTCTCGGCGGCCGAGCGGGGCGCCGGGTTCGGGCTGATCCGAACCGTGTACATGATCGTCGCGGCCGGCGGAAGCGTCGTCGTCGGGTTCCTCGCCGACGCGGCGGGCTGGAGCGTCGCGTTCGGTACGGTCGCCGGACTGTTGTGCGTGGTCGTCGTCGCGCTCGGCGTCAACGAGATCCTCGGGCTCGATTGGTGAGCGGCGGAGGGCGGGACGCGACCCCCATGGGGGCGGCATCGGCGACGCGCGCTACGGGACGATCGCGATCACGGCGCCGAGCGTCACCACCCCGAGCGTGAGAAAGAGTCGGTTGGCGCGGGCGTTCTTCGCCGGCGTCAGGTCCATCGTATAGTGGAACTCCGACAGCGGGCTGAACGGGCGGATACCCATGGGTGTGATCGCGTCGCCCGCGATGTGAGAACAGAGCGTGACGAAGACGACGGTCCCGACGAACGCCGGCGTCCACGACGGCGCGAGTGCCACGGCGGGAACGACAAGCGCGGCGACGACCGCGACGACGACCCCGACGCCGAGCGCGAACGCCACCGTGTGTGTCGGCCCCCGGTGCGGGATCGGAAGCAGCTGATCGGCGTCGGGGAGCGTGGAGAACAGCACCGCGAGCAGCGCGCCAAGAGCCGCCAGCTCCGGCTGCCCGGCGGCGAGGACCGCACCCGCCAGCGGCGCGTACGCGATCAGGCCGATCCCGACGTGTCCAGGCCAGTACATACTCGTTTTCGGTCAGGAGCAATCAAAAATCCGTCGTCGACAGGGATCGGGTTGAGGCGTCATCCCGTCCGAATCAGTCGGTGACGGACGGGGACGTCGCTCCGTCGTCCGCCGTCCCGCCGCGGTCGACGTCGACGACCATCTCGTCCGGGAGGTCCGGCTCCGGCTCCCGTCCGACGGTGAAGAACCGCTCGGTGCGGGTCAGCTCCTCGGCGGCGGGACTCGGTTTCGACACGGATTCGTACGTGATCCGGACGCCGTCGGTATCGGACGCGATCCGCACGGCGCTCATCCGGTACGAGGGATAAAACACCGGGGGAAGGATCCCGGTGATCCCGTCCCGGCGGTGGAGGCGCTTGAGCCACGTTCCCGTGTTGACGAGGACGCCGCCATCGACCTCCCGTACCGTCGGTCTGTGGGTGTGCCCGTAACAGAACACGGTCGTCTCCGGGCGGTCCGCGAACACCGCCTCAGCGGCGTCCTCGTACGGCGCCTCCGGATCGACGGTGAGTTCGGTCTCGAAGACGCCGAACCGATCTATCGTCTTCCGGAGGTCGCGTCTGATGAAGTACAGCGGCACCCCGACGAGCAACAGCAGTCCGGCGACGGTGGCGTTGAGCGCGAGGAAGAACCACGCCGCGGTGCCCGCGCGGCCGAACTGCCCGAGGAACGCCGTCGTCCGGTCGACGGGCATCGACCAGACGCCGAGCAGATCGAGTCCGGCGAGCACGGCGAGCACGGCGCTCACGTTGAAAAGCAGGAGAAACGGCACGAGCGAGTAGCGCAACACCGGGTTCATTTCCCGATAGAAGTACTTCGAGAACAGCCAGACGGGCATCCGCTCGGTCGGCGTCACCGCCTGCACGTCCTTCAGCCAGTTGTATCGGCCGCGATCGGAGAGCTGTCCCGCCCGACTCGTGACGAGCGTGTTGTAGTAGTAGCCGAGCGGCGTCGCGTGGGGGTTCCCCCAGTCCTCGATCCGGTTGTTCGGATCCTGCTGGTGGCCGTGTTCGAAGTGGATCGCCTGGTCGCCGACCGGCCGCGTGATCGACTGGTCCTGCACGAGGTCCACGTTGTACGCCGCGAACCGCTCGACGTACTCGTCGTAGGCGGCCAGCTCGTGGTCGTGGTTGCCCGGCAACAGCGTGATCGGCACGTTCTCGCCGGTCGCCCGAAGCTGCTCGAACAGCCGCGGATACGTCTCCTCGAGCACGTCGAACTTCTCGATCCCGTCGACGGTCGTGAACTCCCACAGCCCGAACGCGTCACCGTTGATCACAAGCTCGGCGTTCTCGTCCGTCTCCTCGAGCCGTTCGAGAAAGGCGAGTAGCTCGTCGAGGAACTCGACCTCCTCGAGCTGTTCGTCGCCGCCGATGTGCAGGTCGCTGATCGCGTAATAAACCCGGTCGTCGGCGTCCGTGGACATCGTTTCGGGATGATTCGGAACCGATAAAAAGATGACTCAACCGGCGCGGCGTGCGGGCGGGTCAGTCGTCGGCAGGCGTCGGCGTCGATCCGGACAGCGACACGTCGCCCGCGTCGACCTCCAGCTCCTCGAGTGCGGTCTGTGCGGCCCGCTTGCCGGAGACGAGCATCGCGCCGAACGTCGGGCCCATGCGGGGGAGTCCGTAGGCGGTCGCCGTCGCCATGCCGGTCGCGATCAGGCCGTCGTGGACGACGCCCGTGTGTTCGACGACGGCGTCCTCGCTCTCGCCGACCCACATCGAGTCGTGGCCCGGCGAGTCGTGGCCCGGCGCGCCGTACTGGTCGTCGCCGGTCGCGTCCATCCCGGTGTTGTGCTCCTTGGCGTGCTGGATGCCGGGGGCCTCGAGGACGCCGCGCTCGTCGAGCTTGCTCACCGCGACCGCCTCGTGGCCGGTGGCGTCGATCACCAGGTCGGCCTCGACCGCGATGGGGTCGACGCAGGTGATCTCGCGCGGCAGCGAGTGGACGGGAGTCCAGTTCATCACGATCCCGCCGACGCGGTGGTCCTCGCGAACGACGACGTCGGTGAACTCCGTCATGTTCTGGATCTTCGCGCCGGCGTCGCAGGCGGCCTTGATGAGTCCGGAACACGCCTCCGGTCCGGCGGCGACGTGGAGCCCCTCGGTGTCTCCGGCCGGCTCGTAGTCGACGTCCAGGTCGTCGAGGATCTCCTGTGCCGGGTCCCGAACGGTGACCTTGTTCATCAGGAAGCCGCCGAGCCAGAAGCCGCCGCCGAGGTAGTTGTTCTTCTCGACGACCATCGTCTTGACCCCGCGCTCGGAGAGTTCCTTCGCGGCCATCAGTCCCGACGGCCCGCCGCCGACGATGATGACATCCGACTCGGTAAAGTCCATGAACTCGTCGGTCCACTCCTCGCCGATGGCACGCGTCACGTCCGCCTCTCCCACGTCGCTGAATCCGTCGAACTCGAACATACAACTTGGTAATACGACTTGGTAATCAAATGCCTTGCGGTCGACCGCGAGGAGGAGCCCGTCCACGCCGGACCGCTCCCGACTCGTAGCCTTTTTACGCACGCTGGCGGTAGATGAAGCTACTATGGCCGAGGACAAGGCACGAAGCACGGGCAGCGCGGGCCGATTCGGGGCTCGCTACGGCCGTGTCGCTCGCAAGCGGGTACAGGAGATCGAAGCGGAGATGCGCGACGCCACCGTCGACGGCGACGACGTCAAGCGCGTCGGCACCGGCATCTGGGTCAACGAGGAGACCGGCGAGACGTTCACCGGCGGCGCGTACCGCCCGGAGACGCCCGGCGGACGGACCGTGCGCCGGTCGATCCGCGCCGCACTGACCGACGACGAGTAAATGAGCTACAAGTGCTCCCGCTGTAAGCGCGACGTCACGCTCGACGAGTACGGCGGCGTGCGCTGCCCGTACTGCGGCCACCGAGTCCTCCTGAAGGAGCGCGCGGGCGGACTCAAGGAAGTCGACGTCGAGTAAATCGACGTACCCGACGCGACGCCATCGCTCGGTCCGGATACTCTCGCGGTCAAGCCTCGCCCGCGGCCACGGTGTCGTCCACGGTCCCATCGGCCGCCCGGCTCGATGATCGATGATTCACGAACACGAGACCCTGCTCCGTTTCTCGTACGCTGACGAGCGCCGCGCTCGCGTCGTCGCGAACGCGATCACCCCCGAGGTCGGGGATATCGACGACGCACGGTCGACCGCGACGGTCGACCGCGACGGCGAGGTCGTCACGGTCCGGATCGCCGCCGCCGATCTCGTCGCACTCCGGGCGGGGATCAACAGCTGGTCGCGGCTCGTCGAGACCGCGGAACGGGTTTTCGATGCGCCGTGCCGGGAGCGTCGAAAGTGTTGATATCCGGTGTGTGAGAGGCCCCTGACCGAGTTTGCGTCGTTAGGAGAGAAGTCGGGGGTTTTTCCCTCCGGGACGCCTCGTCGCATCCATGCAGGGCAACATGCCGCCCGAGGCACAGGAGAAGATCGAGGAGTTACAGGAGCTGCAGGAGACCGCACAGAGTCTCGCACAGCAGAAGGAGCAGGCCCAGACCGCGCTCAACGAGTCGAAGACCGCGCTGGACACGCTGGAGGACGTCGATGAGGACGCCGCGATGTACCGCGAGATCGGTGAGGTGCTCGTCGAGACCGACTACGAGTCCGCCTACGACGATCTGGAAAACAAGGTCGACTCGCTCGAAGTCCGTACCGAGCAGCTCGAAAAACAGGAGGAGCGCGTTCAAGAGCAGTTCGAGGAGCTACAGACCGAGCTCCAGCAGCTGCTGCAGGGCGGTGCCGGCGGCGGCCCGATGGGTCCGGGCGGCCCGGGCGCGGGCGGCGCGTAGATGTCGACCGACGGGGAATCGGGCGGAAGCGACGGTCCGAGCGACGAGGAGGTCGTCCGAACCGCGGCGTCGGCCGCGGAGGGCGTGGTGCTCTCGCGGTACGACCAGTCGACGGTGACCGACCTCGACGTCACCGTGACGTTCGAGGACGGGGTGCTCGACGTCGACGTGTATCTGAACGTGCCCGACGGGGCCGAACCCGACCCGGACGCGGTCGTCGAGGAGGCGGCGGAGACGGCCGGCGAGGCGGTCGACGAGCTGTTCGGCGAGTAGCCGACGCGGTCGGTTCGCAGCGTCGTTACGCGGTCGGTTCGCGGACTCGTCAGGCGTCGAAGTCGGGGAGGTCGTCCGGTGCGTCGAAGTCGGCCTCCCAGTCGATGTACTCGTTTTTGAGCACCTCACAGACCGTCTGTCCGAGTTCGGTGAGCCCGGCGTTTATCGACGATACGGTACTCCAGGAGTCGAGATCGGGATGGAGGTCGCGTTCCTTCCAGTCCTCCGGCAGCCCGGGGGCGTGGTAGCCGACCCGGTCGGCGAAGTCGTCCCAGAAGAAGTCGTAGCGGGCGATCAGGTCGAGTTCCTCGACGATCCGCCAGTCAGTCTCGTCGACGTCGGTCGTCGCCGCCCACTGATCGAACGCCGCTTCCCACGCTCCTTCCCGAAGAAACGCCTCCAGCTCGTCACGCCTGTAGTCGGTGTCGCCGACGACCTCGGCATCCTCGTACTCGTTCGGGTCGACGGCGGCGAGCGTCGGCGGCTCCGGCGTGGCAACGTCCAGTCCCATACCCCAGCAACCACCCCGACGGGCAAAAGCACGGCGGCGGGGGAGCGGACGACCATCGACCGTGACGAACCCGTGGCCACCGGAACGTCCATGGCCCGATCGCCGGACGACGATCCGAGCCTGTCTACTCGACCGTGTACGAGAGGACGATCCCGTCGTCGAGCCGTTCGGCGTCCGTCAGCTCGAGGTCGGGGAACGCGTCGGTGAATCCCTCCCCGTCCGCAAGCGTTGGGGCGTCCCCTCCACCGATCACGAGCGACCCGACATAGACGTGCAGCTCGTCGACGAGGTCGGCTGCAAAACACGAGAAGATCACCTCGCCGCCCCCCTCGACCATCAGCCGGTCGATGCCGTGGTCGGCGAGCGTATCGAAGCCGGCCGCGAGGTCAACGCGCTCCGCGCCGGCGACGAGAACCTCCGCACCGGCCGCGGAGAGGGCCTCGCGGCGGTTCGTCGGCGTCGCCTCCGAGACGAGCAGATACGTCGTCGCCGCGTCGTCGAGGATCCGTGCGTCCGTCGGCGTCCGGCCCGTCGAGTCGACGACGACGCGTGCTGGGTGTCCCGAGCGGCCGGTTTTTAACCGATTCACGCGACGGTCCGCCTCGTCAAGCGTGAGATGCGGATCGTCGGCAAGTACCGTTCCGACCCCAACCAACACGGCATCGGCGGCCGCCCGGACGCGGTCGACCCGATCGAAGTCCTCCGGCCCGGAGATCCGGAGCTGCTCGCGACGGCGGGTCGCGAGCTTTCCGTCGACGCTCTGTGCAGCGTTGACGACGACGTGCATGCAGAGGAGTCGCCCGGGGCGCCCATGGACGTTTCGGTCCCGTCCCCTCGGCCGGGCCTCGGTCGCTGCGCGACGAGCGACCCCGTGCCCACACGGCCGACGGGTCGGTACACCTTTGCCCGTCCGGTCTGACCGGCTCGTATGACCGAGCCGACCGCCCACCATGCGGGCATCACGGTTGCCGACCTGGACGGTGCGATCGAGTTCTACGCCGGTACGTTCGGGTTCGAGGTGCTCGCCGAGTTCACCGTCTCCGGCGAGGCGTTCGCCGACGCCGTCGACGTCGCGGACGCCACCGGACGGGCAGCACATCTCGACGCAGACGGCGTCCGGGTGGAGCTGTTCGAGTACGAGCCGACCGGGGAGCCGCTCGAGGATCCCGAACTGAACCGGTCGGGGGCGACACATCTCGGATTCGGGGTCGAGGACGTCGACACCTTGTATGCGGAGCTCGACGACGACGTCGAGACGCTGAGCGAGCCGCGGACGACGTCGACCGGGACGCGGATCCTGTTCCTTCGGGATCCCGAGGGGAATCTCGTCGAGCTGATCGAAACGTAGGCGTCCGATTCGGGGCTCACCGTGGCTCTTCGACGCGTTCCGTCCGGCAGTTCCGGACATGCGTGGCCGACACCGGGCGCTGGCCCGATCCGACGGCCCGCGAGCGACGAGCGAGTCACTCCCGGACGTGGATCGAGGAGCCGAGGTATTTGTGGAGCGCCTCGTCGACGTCGGCGGCGTTGAACGCGGTGGGATCGTCCGCTACCGCTGTCGTCAGCGCGTCGAGATACGCCTCGTCGGTTCGGAGTTCGGCGAACTCCATCGCGGTCACCGTCACGCCGAGTCGCTCGCTCGCGAACGCACACATCGAGGGCTCGTCACCGATCCGACCGCGCCACAGCCGGTCGCGGAACAGGAGCCAGCCCGGCTCGCCGGGCGGCGGCGCGGGGATCGCCATCGTGGTCTCGAAGCGGTCCGGGTCGACGCGGACACGCTCGGCGTCCGGCTCCAGCCGAAACGTCACGCGGAACAGGTACGTCGCGTCCATCGGTGCTCGCGTCAGTACTCGTCGTCACACAGTCCGGCGAGACGGAGGTCACGCCTCGTTATCCCGCCAACCTCGTGGGTCGTGAACCGGACGGTCACCGAGCCGTACTCGATCTCGATCGTCGGGTGATGCTGCTGCTCCTCGGCGACTTCGGCGACCGCGTTCGCGAACGTGACGCCGTCGAGGTAGGCGTCGAACTCGTAGGTGCGTCGGATCTCGGACCCCTCGTGCACCCAGTCGTCCGGCAGTCCCCGTTCGATCTCCTCGTCGGACAGGACGTCGGTCATACCGATCCGTCTGCTGGACGGCGGATAATCGTTTCCCCCGACGCGTTGGCGGTGATCCGCCGGTCGGTGCCGCTCCGGAACGCCGCGCTTGAAAAAGGCCGCCACACACGAAAAGCTACAAACCCCCCGCGGGCGTGGCCACGCGTATGCCCTTTCGGCTCCCCGGGATCGCCGAACGTGCGTACTTGCGGCTCCTCCGGCACGAAATCGACGACGTCCCGACTCACGTCGCGATCATTCAGGACGGGAATCGGCGCTACGCCCGGCAGCGCGGCGACGACGCACCGGCCGGCCACCGAGCCGGCGCCGACACCACCGAGCGCGTGCTCGACTGGTGTGCGGATCTGGGGGTCGCCGAGCTGACGCTGTACGCGTTCTCGACGGAGAACTTCGAACGACCGGACGACGAACTCGACCCGCTGTTCGACCTCCTCAGGACGAAGCTGCGCGAGTTCGCCGACGCGGACCGCGTGCACGATCAGGGCGTTCGGATCTCCGCGATCGGCGACGTCGACAGGCTTCCGACCCGCGTCCGGGACGCGGTCGCGTACGCCGAGCGTCGCACCGCGGACAACGACCGATTCCGACTCAACATCGCGCTGGCGTACGGCGGGCGGAACGAACTGCTCTCGGCGGCCCGCGGTATCGCCCGCGATGTCGCCGACGGCCGCCTCGATCCGGGTGACGTCGGCGTCGACGCCGTCGATCGACGCCTCCACGGTCGGCCCGTCCGCGACGTCGATCTCATCGTCCGAACCGGCGGCGACGAGCGGACGTCGAACTTTCTGCCGTGGCACGCCAACGGCAACGAGGCGGCCGTCTACTTCTGTGCACCGTACTGGCCGGAGTTCTCCAAGACCGACTTCCTGCGGGCGATCCGGACGTATCAGTCACGAGAACATTCCTGGCGGCGGGCGCGGACCGAACGTGCGGTCGCGCTCGTCCACGCCGCCGCCGAGGTCGAACTGGCGGAGGCGGCACGCGTCGCCGGTCGGCTCCGGGATCGGCTCTCGGACATCGACGGGGACCGGCTTCTCGCCGCGGTTCCCGGGGACGACGAGACCGCGCTCGACCCCGGAGAGGACGTCACGAGCGACTCGGAGCCGACGGGGTGACCGGCGGCCGAATCGATGGCACGGCGAGACGATCCGGCTACACGGGGTTCTTCCGGCTGAGGTCGCTGCCGCAGATCGGACACCGGTCCCGGTTTTCATCGAACGTCCGGCTACAGCCGACACACTGGAAGCACCACTCGCGCTCCTCGGTGATCCCGTCGCGCGCAATGGGTTCAACCGGAACGTCGAGCCGTTCGGCGACGTTCTGCATCGCGTAATCATCGGTGACGAGCGTCGCGTGCAGCTCCACTGCCGCCGCGATCAACCGGACGTCGGTGTCCGACAGTTCCGCGGCGTCGCCCGACCCGCGGGCCGCGCGTCTGACGTTATCGATCGCCTCGGGTGCGGGCACGTGAATGGTCATCCCCGAACCCTCCATCGCGTCGAATCGTAGCGCATGTTCCCCCTCGAGCTCCTCGTGTACCTCGGGAACGGAGACGACCGTCTCGTCGGTGGTGTACTCGTGGATGAACGCGGACGAGTCAAGGATCTGCATCAGCGGGCGACGACGATGTAATCCTTGACCGCCTGCACGTTCGCAACCGGTACCTGAAGCCGCCCCGTCTCGTCCCTGTCGAATCCGGATCGGTCCGGATCGAGACGTTCGTCCGGGGTGACGAGCAGGTGCCGGAGCTGTCCCGACTTGATATCCATCGTAATGTTGTACAGGTCCCCGAGTTCCGTTCCGTCCGCTCCCATGACGGCCTTCCCGGAGAGATTCTCCGCGAGTATGTCGACCATATCTCCACCCACCCGGGCGACGGTCTTAAACGCCACGGGGCGTCGGACGGATGCACGACGCTCGCGGCGGAGCGGCGAGGGCGCGGACGACCGAACGCGGGTCGAACGCCGCGTCAACGGCTCGCGTGCCGCTCGCGTTTTGAAACACTTAACTAGCGTCCGGGACGAACGAATCACAACGACCTTTTCGGGGCGATTCTCATGACTGACGACACACAATCGGACACCCTTCGAACGCCGATCGTCGCCGTGCTCGGCCACGTCGACCACGGAAAGACGAGTCTGCTGGACAAGATACGTGGATCCGCCGTCAGCGAGGGCGAGGCAGGCGCGATCACCCAGCACATCGGCGCGACCGACATCCCGCTCGAAACGATCTCTACGATGGCGGGCGAGCTGATCGATCCTACCGACTTCGATCTGCCCGGGCTGCTGTTCATCGATACGCCCGGCCACCACTCGTTCTCGACGCTGCGCGCGCGTGGCGGTGCGCTTGCCGACATCGCCGTGCTCGTCGTCGACGTCAACGACGGGTTTCAGCCACAGACCGAGGAGGCGATCGACATCCTTCGACGCACCGGAACGCCGTTCGTCGTCGCCGCAAACAAGGCCGATACGACGCCCGGCTGGAACCCGCAGGATGGAGCCCCGATCCAGCGCAGCCTCGAGGCGCAGTCCGACCGGGCCGAGTCGATGCTCAACGAGAATCTCTACGAGATCATCGGCCAGCTCTCGGACGCCGGCTTCTCTGCCGACATGTACTGGCGCGTGCAGGATTTCCAGAAGAACATCGGCGTCGTACCGGTCTCCGCACTCACGGCGGAAGGGATCCCGGACCTGCTGACGGTGCTTATGGGACTGTCCCAGCGGTTCATGCGCGACGAGATGGCGATCGACGTCGACGGCCCCGGCGAGGGGACCGTTCTGGAGGTGAAAGACGAGCGGGGCTTCGGCGCGACGGTCGACGCCGTGATCTACGACGGGGTACTCCGGAACGGCGACCGGATCGTCGTGGGCGGCACCGACGAACCGATCGTCACCGAGGTCCGGGCGCTGCTCCGTCCGCGGCCGTTGGCGGAGATCCGGACCGAAAAGAAGTTCGAGAAGGTCGCGGAGGTCGGCGCGGCGGCCGGCGTGAAGGTCGCGGCGCCGGACCTCGACGACGCGATGGCCGGCGCGCCGGTCCGGGTCGTCAGGGATCGTTCCGTCGAGGCGGTGATCGAGGAGGTGAAAGCCGAGCTCGCGGAGATCGAGGTCGAAACCGCCGAGGACGGCGTCGTCGTCAAAGCCGACACGCTCGGCTCGCTGGAGGCGATGGCGAACGCCCTCCATGAGGCGGAGGTTCCGATCATGCGCGCCGAGGTCGGTGATATCGCTCCGCGCGACATCGCGATCGCCGAGACCGCAAACCAACAGGAGCACAAAGCGATCCTGGGGTTCAACGTCGATCTCCTTCCGAACGCCGAACGGGAGCTCGAGAGCGCGGACGTGAAACTGTTCAACAACGACGTCATCTACCAGCTCATCGAGGATTACGAGACGTTCGTCGAGGAGCGGCAGCGCGCCCAGCAGGAGACGGTGCTCGACAAAGTCGTCCGTCCCGCGCGGTTCCGACTCCTCCCCGATCACACGTTCCGCCAGAATGACCCCGCGGTCGTCGGCGTCGAGGTGATCTCCGGGACGCTTCAGAACAACCGTAACGTAGGGTACTTCGACGGCAACGAGTTCGAACGCGTCGGGGGCCTCTCGGGGATACAAAAACAAGGAGAGGACGTCGACGAGGCCCGCGCGGGCGAGCGGGTCAGCATCGCGATCGACGGCCCGACGGTCGGCCGCGGCATCGAGGAGGGCGACACGCTCTGGACCGAACTGCCGGAGAAACACGCAAAGATCCTGGAACAGGAACTCAAAGAGGAGATCACTGCGGACGAACGCGAGGCACTGTCGGCGTACCTCGACACGCGACGGAAGCGGGACCCCTTCTGGGGCAAATAACGGATCGGGGCAGTGCCGCTCGGTTGCGGCTCTCGGTAGCGAACCCCCGATCGCGGACCGCAACCCCCGATCGCGGACCGCAACCCCC
>LFFM01000526.1_pt1 | contig 27001 bp, 30 predicted proteins | sample 643131 | NCBI WGS metagenome assembly LFFM01 (sample SAMN03777445, study PRJNA286221) | soda lake metagenome | biome: soda lake; feature: Kulunda steppe; material: water; isolation source: sample Tc-Br brine of Tanatar trona crystallizer | place: Russia: Kulunda steppe | collected 2011-07
AGCTGGACATAGCGCCGCACTCATAGGGTACGAGGCGGTAGCCGTCATGTCCTGAGACGCTGCCTGCGTCTCGTTCCTGGGACATGCGGAGATCGAGGGTTCGGAGCCCTCCCCGGGCATACTTAAATGGGTTCATACCCCTTCTACCCTGTCTTCGATAGTACGTTACGTTAGGTCCGAGTATAGGCGTCGCTCTCTCAATACACGGGCTGTTATCGGTCGTACCGATCGACGCCTTCCGTGAACCTGAGCCGCTGCTGTGCGAACGAGTTACTGTATACAAAGGATATTAGGGCCGCCGGTTCAAGTATGTGTATGAGTGTCGGATCAAACCTCTCGATGCGACTCGCCGATTTCGGCTCACGTTCGATCGTCACACACGCGCTTATGGGGATCGGATTCGTCGGTGCGGTCGTTTCGGGACTGTTCGTCGACGGGGAGATCGGAGTGATTTCCATGGTCGCGTTCATCAACTTCACCGCCGGGCTGTGGATCTGTCAGTCGATCCATTCGCTCGGTAACGCCGCGACCGACGACGAATACAACGGCGTGCTCTCGGAGGTACTCGGCCGTGTCTAACGAACCGGGTATCGACATCGGCCGGCTCGGGCGGACGTTAGTGTTGATCGGCTTCGTAACTGCGGTGTTCTTGACGCTTACCGCCAACCGGCTCGGTGACGAACTCTTCCGTATCGGCGCGTTCGCCATCGGAACCGTCGCCGTTATCACCGCTATCATTGGCTTTTTGATCGCCGCCGGGAGCGCCTTCGACGATCGACAGTCCATCTGAGCTGCCGCGTCCCGAGGCGACGACCCGTGACCGGCCCTCACGGCGATTCACTGGCTCGGTTCCTGCCGCCTTTTCGATCGTTAGCCGCCAAGATTTATACGGCCGAGCCCGTAGCCACCGCCAGTGCTACTCGTCACGTTCGCTATCGCCGGGATCAGCCTCCTTTTGCATCTCGCGGCGGCGAGATACGTTTATATTGATTCCGAACGGTATGAGATGAACCGACAGAAATGGACCGGCATTTCGCTTTTGATCCCTTTTTTCGGCTTCTTCGCATATCTCTTCGAACGAGACTACCGGACTCGCGAGCCGGACGACCGCTTCGTCACGACTGCGGGGTTCGAGATTCACGAATCCCGCGCCGACGACATCCGACCCGATCCGGGTGGAACCGATGACGACCGACGATCAACCGACGACGGCGGGGCTTCCCCGAAAAGCAAGTAGCGTTCGGCAGTGACGCCGCGGCGATGGACCGTTTTCGATCGGGCTATACCGCTCCGTCGGGAACCGCCCTCGATCAGTCCAACAGTAGCGACCGAACCGACTTCGGCTCGTTGACGATCTCCGACAGTTCGGTGATCGCTCCATCGATCGCGTCGGCGAGCGCGCTGACACCGCCGAACCGCTCGACCTCCTCGGGAGGAAGGAACTTCAACAGGAGATCCGGCGTTCCGGAGGGGATCCCGACGAAATGAACCGTGATGATCCCGCGATCGCGGAGCAGGAGCATCGAAAGCGCGCCGGTCGCCTCGATGGGTACCAGTGATGTTTCGGTGATTCCGGCGCGATCCATCGCAGTCCGGAGGATCTCCTCGCCGGTCAGCTTGACGATTGAGTCCGTCCGTTCGATGTCCACCTCGTCGCGAGCCTCGAGTTCGGCGCCGAGTTCCACAGTCGCCCCGTGAAGCTCCCGGACGCGTTTCGGATCGTACCGCTCGAGCGAACGGACGGCCGCGACCATCGAAGTCGGCCGGGCCTCGAGGCCAAGCTTCCACGCCTGCGAGCGAATTCGTGGGACGAGATCGCTCCGACCGCCCATGACGCCGAAACGGGGACCGTAAACGCCGTACTTGTCGAGGCCGGTCGAAACGACGTCGACACCGAGTTCGAGGCTCCGGGGGCGATCGAAAAGTGCGGGGGCGACGCGTGCACCGCCAGCGTCGTCCATGTAGACGGGGAGGTCGTGATCGTGTGCCGTCTCGACGACCGACCGGACAGTTTCGGCATCGAGGATCTCGTAAGTGACGTCCATCCGGGAAAGTGCGACCAACTCGACCGACCCGGCCGATTCGAACGCCGCGAGGAACTCGTCATAATCGGTCGTATCCACGAACTCCGCGTCGGCGACGTCGGCCGCTCGGACGACGCTTGCGTGGCTGTGGTTCGGAGCGATCTCGACGACGGTCCCACCGGGATCGACGAGCGTTAGAAACGAACTCGTCGTCGCCGCGGTCGTCCGGTTGGCCAAGAACGCGTCGTGTGTCCCGTCTTCGCCGCCGAAATGCTCCAGCGCAAGCTCGGTGAACCGCTCCTCATAGAGCGCGGGGGCTGTCTCATCGTCGAGCGCTTCGATATCGCCAGCCTCGACCGGGAACCCGCGTTCGAGCCCGGAGAAGTTATATATCGCCGCAGGCCCCTCCGATTCCCAACGGTCGCGGATGATTCGCCTCGCTGCCAGTGCTTCGTCGTACTGATCCCGTCCAGTTTCCAGAATCCGTCCGGTCGCACAGATTGATCCGCACCGTCGCCCCGACCGACAACGAATCCGCCGAGGCGCCCGCCCGAATCGATCTCTCGCCGAAGCCGATACGCTGATGCCGCCTGCGATCGCTCTCTCGAACGTGGGATCGGACGACTTTGCCGACGTACGTGTGCTCGCGGTGACGGTCGGAGACGTCGTCGCGGCACTGGAGGCGAACGAACGCCGCGACGCCGGCGCAGTGTTGCGTGTGACGCCGCCGTTCAGCGGCCGGATGCGGGCCAGACTGCACCTCGACGGTGCCGAGAGTCGATACGACGACCCGTCCCCGATACACGTCCCCCCGGATCAGTTCCTCGAGACGGTACCGCCGTTCCCGGATCCCGACGAAACAGAGGACGAGCTCCGGGCGGATCCGGATGTCGCCTACTCGCCGGAGCGCCACCGGGCGTATCACGAATCGACCGTCGAAGAGTGGCGAGAGCGGGTTCGAGAGGCCCTCGCGGATCGAGCGACGATCCAAACCCCGTCGGGTCCACACGCCGTCCGTATCGCGCCACTCGGCTGACTCGATCGACGCAGTGTCCCGATACGGTCACAATCGGATTAAACGCCGGAATAAAACGTTTCGACCGATCTGAGGCCGCGATAAAACGTCCGATTCCGCGGACCGAAGAAATAAAACGTGGTGAAACCGGCCGAACCCTCTGATAGTTATATGTGGATACTGCCCGTAAAGTTGCACAACATGACACCCTCCACACCGACGAACGAACGGGGCGTCTCGATCGCCGGCTCGCTTCCCGCATCCATCAGAGCTGGCGCTTTCTGGTCGGCCGTACTGCTGCCGTTCTGTGCGCTCGCGTTGCTCGCGAGCGGCCTCTCGAGCACCGTCGAATATCTGCTTCTCGTTTCGCTGGTCGCCGTGAACGTCGTGGCGCTGATCGTCGGTCACGGCTACGCGGACGAGTGAGTACCGGACGCGGTTTCGCTCACCTCTTCGACCAGCCGAACCGTTGCCGCATTTCGCTCCGTACCGCCCGTCGCTTGATCAGTACGAACCCGATTAGGATGATCACGAACCCGCCGAGAGTCGGTAGGTCGATGCGTTCGCCGAGGAAAACGAACCCGGCGAGCGCCGCGAACACCGGCGCGACGTAGGAGACGAGATTGATCTCGATCGCTCCGAGCCGTTCGAGCAGGTCGAAATAGATCAGAAAGCCGAACGCGCTGGAGACGACGGCGAGATAGAGGAGTGCGGCGCTTTCGGCGACCGGCGGCGTTCCGGAGACGGACTCGCCGAGGCCGACGCTGAGACCGTGCATGAGTATCGCGCCGCCGATCATCGACCACGCCTCGAGCGTCTCGATCGGCAGACCCGTATCGAACCGCCTCGTCAGGACGCTTCCGAGCGCGAAACACAGCGCGGCGGCGAAGACGAACGCCTCGAACCGCGATCCGACGAGGTTGGCCGGTTGGGGACGTGCGAGGACCACGACCCCAACGAGACCGAGCGTCATCCCGACGACGCCGACGAGCGTGAGACGCTCGCTGGGCAAGAACAGGCGCGCGAAGGCGGTCGTCAGTACCGGCGAAAGCGAGACGATGACGGCGGCGGCGGCGCTCGTCGTTCCGCGCTGTCCGACGAACAAAAGCGCGTGATAGCCCGCGATGATGAACACCGCACCGATGGTGACCGCGAGCCATTCCGAACGCCCGCGCGGTCGCCACCGTTCCGTGGTCCAGGCGGCGTATCCGAGCATCAGAACGCCGGCGATGTCGAACCGGATCGCGGCGAAAAACACCGGCGCGTCGAAGAAGTACGCGGGCGAGTTCGGCTCGCCGACGCCGGCTTTGATCGCCATGAACGCCGATCCCCAGACGGCCGCAAGCAGCAGAAACGCCAGGAGGTTACGATAGCGCACGCCTGCATCTGGACCGAAGCGGATCTCAACCTTTCGACATCCGCACGGCGACGTCTATCTCAGCCGCCGCTATCGCTCCGGCGTTTCGGCGTTGCGCTCGCTTTTGAGCGCCCGGAGCAGGTCCTGACGGGCGATGATTCCCAAAAGCGCTCCCGCCTCGTCGACGACCGGGAGGCGGTTGATATCGCGTTCGTCATCGGCCAACAGTGCGAGCAAGTCGTCGACGCTGGCCTTCGGGCCGACCGTGACGACGTCTTCGATCATCACTTCACTGACCGGTCGGCCGACGTTCCTCGCCAGATCGATCCCGAGATCGAGGTCGTCCCACGAGATATCGATCGCGTAGGTGAGCGACTCGAGGAAGGGCGGAAAGCCGATCGGGATCCAGAGCGTCCGATCGCTGGGCTCGAACAGATCGACGAGGTCTCCCTGTGTGACGATCCCGACGACGAGCCCGTCTTCGGTGACCGGAAAGCCGTTGAAATCCGCTCGAGCGAGCCGACCGAGAACTTCGCCCACGTCGTCGTCCGGTGAGACCGTCTCGACGTCCCGCGTCATAATGTCGTGTGCGTTCATACGGCAGCGTTACGGAGGACACCGCATAGCCTTTGGGAAGCCATCTCGGTTCCGGTTTCCGGTCATCCGAGAAGCCAGGCGTCCACGATGACCTCTTCGAGTGTGAACATCACGGCGGCACCGATGACGAACGAAATGACGGTTCGCCGGGTCACGAGCGCGCCCGCGTCGGAGCGAATGAGCCCGCGCATCTCCCAGAGTACCTGTACGATCGCACCGAACGCGATCGAAAAGCAAAGCGCCGCCAAAAGGGCCGAATCGACCAGACTGCCGAGCCAGCCGCCGACGATAACGCCGCCGCCGGCCAGCGTCCCGAGGGCGAGGAAATGCCGGATCGGCGGCGACGTCGCATCGCGAGCGACGGCCGAAATGACGGCCGGTCCCTCGGTGACGTTGTGAAGTATGAATCCGACGGTCAAAAGCACGACGAGACCGCTCTCTCCGAGCACGAACGCGCTCCCGATCGCGAGCCCTTCGCCGACGCTGTGAAGCCCGAGTCCCACCGCGATCAGATACGCGACCCGAAGCCCGTCGCCGCCCGAGCTTGCGGATTTGCTCCGTCGCCATCTGCTGGCTGCCTCCATCAGTCCGATCGTTCCGAGCCCGGCGACGAGGACGACGGTCTCTCCGAGCATCGGGGTCGGGACCTCGATCGCGTGTTCGATCGCTTCCTCGCCCATCTCGAAGGCGATAAATGCCAGTATCCCGGCCGAAAACGCTAAAATAGCGTGAATCCAGCTCGGATCGAGCTGTCGGATATAGGGGAACCAGAGCATGCCGAGAAAGACCGGTAGAATCCCGGCAATGACTCCGATAACGGTCAGTAATGCGAGTACGTTCGGGGTTTCAGTCGCAGCCAGCCACGCGAAATCGGCGAACGAGATCACGGCAAAGGAGAGCGCGACGACGGCCCCGATCACGAAGAACGGCCCGAACGCGAGCACCCAGCCCGAGAGGCCGTTCCGATCTTTCGTCATCTATGACCGTCGATTAGGCACACCTAAACTAAACATTTGTCATACACGCGAATTTTCTGTGAGTCGACCGTTAGCCCACGAAGTCACGAACCTTTTATTCGAATCCGAACGAGTCCGGTGTATGGAGAGTCTCAACCGAATGGCTATGGAGTTGGTCGACGAGGCGATCGACTTCGCCGACGAACTCGCGATCGACGTCCACGAACTGGAGAACGGCGCCGTCGTCTGTGATTTCGGTGTCGAAGCTGTCGGCGGGATCGAAGCCGGCCTGCTTTTGACCGAGATACAGACGGGCGGTCTGGCGACGGTACAGACCGGGATGGGTACCGTCGGCGACGCCCCGATAACGCATGTCGAGGTCTCGAGTGACCATCCCGGTCTGGCGTTCTTGGCCGCACAGAAGGCAGGTTGGGAGATCTCGGTCGGGGGATTCGAGGGGCTCGGAAGCGGCCCCGCCCGGGCGCTCGTCGCCGAGGAGGGTGAGTACCAGCGGATGGGGTATCGCGACGCTTCGGATTTCGCCGTGTTGGCGATCGAAAGCGAGGAGCTGCCCGGCGAGGCGGTCGCCGAACACGTCGCCGAAACCGCGGGTGTTCCGACCTCGAGTGTCTTTTTGCCGACGTTCTCGACGGCGAGTGTCACCGGCAGCGTCGCTCTGGCGGCGCGGGCCGCCGAACTGGCGACGTTCCGACTCTCCGAGTTGGGGTACGATCCGCTCGACGTACTGACGGTGACCGCCTCCGCCCCCGTCGCCCCGGTGGCCGAAACCGACGAGGCCGCCATGGCGAGGACCAACGACGCCCTCGCGTACGGCAGTCTGGTCCACATGACTGTCGACGAGCCGTTCGATCGGTTCGGCGATCTCCCGTCGACGGCCGGGGCCGAGTTCGGCGTCCCTTTCGCCGAGATTTTCGATGAGTACGGCTGGGAATTTTACGATCTCCCGGTCGAGGTGTTCGCCCCCGCACAGGTCACGATCGACGTCGTCGGCTCGGGCGTCGAGGTCGTCGGAGATACCGACGAGGGAATCCTCACAGAGAGCTTCGGACTTCCCGGCGGCCGGGATTGAAACCGCTACGGATCCGTCATCGAGGGCCACCCGCATCGAGGTGATCGACGCCATCCAAACCGTTTATACTGCGCCGACCGGAACCGATTGGTATGCCGAAAGAGCAGACCGAAGTTCGTGAACTCCAGGAGGGTAACTACGTGCTGATCGACGACGTGCCCTCGAAGATCACGTCGTACAGTACGTCGAAGCCGGGCAAACACGGCAGCGCGAAGGCTCGCGTCGAGGGGACCGGCGTCTTCGACGGGCAGAAGCGGAACTTCACCCAGCCCGTCGACGCGAAGATCTGGGTACCGATCGTCAACCGGAAACAGGGACAGGTCGTCTCCGTCTCCGGCAACGACATGCAGGTGATGGATCTCGAAACCTACGAGACGATCACGATGCGCATCCCCGAGGATCTCGATCCCGAATCGGACGACGAGATCGAGTACCTCGAGTTCGAGGGCCAACGGAAGGTCGTCTGAACGCCCCGCCTCATGGCCGAATTCCCCGGCGCGAGCGCTCCCCTAGACGGTGCTGAGTACGCGGTCGTCGGCGCGCCGCTGGACGTTTCGACGACGTTCCGCCCCGGAGCGAGGTTCGGCCCGGACCGGATCCGACAGTTTGCCCGACCCTTCGACGATTACGACCGTCGGACCGGTTTTCGCTTCTCCGATCTCGTCGCCGACGACGGTAACGTGACCGCTTGGGACGACACCGCCGAGTATCTCCAGTTCCTCGAGGGAACGCTCTCTGATCACCACGATGCCGGCCGGTTGCCGCTGCTCGTCGGCGGCGAACACACTGTCACCGTCGCCGGGGTTCGCGCCGCCGATCCCGACGTCTACGTCTGTCTGGACGCCCATCTCGATCTCTACGACTCCTACGCCGGAAACGAACTGTCACACGCGACCGTCACGACCCATGCTCTGGAGACTGCGAATCGCGTCGTTTTGCTCGGCGCCAGAACCGGCAGCGAAACCGAGTGGAACCGTGCGGGGCAGGCGGACGTGACGGTCGTCCCGCCCGAGGAGATCGCGGAGTGGTCGCCGTCGACGACTGGGGGGACGGACGTGTATCTGAGCGTCGATATCGACGCCGCCGATCCGGGGTTCGCACCGGGGACGGGAACACCGGCTCCCTTCGGACTGACGCCGCGGGAACTCCGTGGCGTCGTTCGATCGGTCGCGCCGAACGCCGTCGGCTTCGATATCGTCGAAGTGAACGACCGCGACGACGGCCAGGCGGCGTCGCTTGCGGGCAAACTGCTGCAGGAGTTCGTCTTCGCCCACGCCGACCGCTGATTTATATACGATGACGGGGCCACTCCGCCCCGGATGAGCGCTGACGAAATCTCCCGACGAACCGTACTGAAACGAATCGGCGCGACCACAACCGGGGTCGGTGTCGTTCTCGGGATCGGACACGCCGGAAGTCGTCCGGCCGTTGCGGTCGGCACCGAAGATCAGTTCCTGGCCGACGACGTTCGGATCGAGCGAAACGACGGCGAGTTGACGGCGGTGACAGTCGCGCCGGAACTCGAGATCCGCTGGACGGATTTCGGCGGCGGGATCGAAACCGTCGACGTGACGCTGTCGGCGTCCTTACGGGAGGCGAACGGCTTCGACGTCCTCCTCGAGACGCCGATCGAGGACGGGGATGTCACCGTTAACGGGGATCTGGAGGGGTCGGACGGGGACGCGACCCTCCGGTTCGATCGACACGACCTGACCGCCGTCGGATCGGACGTGACGGTCGATGATTTCGGCGGTGATCTCTCCCCCGGGGAATCGGCGACGACCGCAGTCGAACTCACGGTCCGTGTCGACATCACCGGTGCGCAAGACGAGACCGTGACCGCACTCGAGACGTCGACGTTCGACGTCACCGTACACAATCCCGAGGGGAGAGCGAGCACGACCGGACGGGCGAACACCGACGCCGAGTGAGCCGGCGTCGAATACAAGGGTACGTACCGAGTGGTGTTCGACATGCAGCTATCGGATTTCAGAGACCGATTGAACGATCGACTGGACCTCGACCGCTACGCCGACGTCGACGCGAGTTCTAACGGGTTACAGATCGGGAACGAGTCGAAGACGGTCGAGCGGGCCGCCTTCGCGGTCGACGGTGTCGAAGAGACCGTCGAGGCGGCCGCCGAGGATGACGCGGACGTCTTGGTCGTCCACCACGGGATGATCTGGGGTGGGGTCGACCGCGTAACGGGACGCGAGTACGACCGGTTCCGGGCCTGCATCGAAAACGACGTCGCGCTGTACGTCTCTCATCTCCCGCTGGACGGTCACACAGAGTTCGGAAACGCTGTCGGTCTGGCGGGGTTCCTCGACGGCGAACCGACGGAAACCTTCGGCGAGTACGATGGCGTCACGATCGGACACCGGGCGAAGGCGACCGACCCGTACACCGTCGGGACCCTCCGAAAGCGACTCGCCGAACTCGATACGGGTGGCCGTCCCGTTCAGGCACTCGATTTCGGCCCGGATCGAATCGAGGAGATCGCGATCGTAACCGGCTCGGGCGCCGACTGGATTCGCGAGGCCGAGGCGGCCGGAGTCGACGCCCTGGTGACCGGTGAGGGAAAACAGCAAGCCTATCACGAGGCGAGAGAGGCCGGACTGAACGTCTTTTTCGCCGGCCACTACGCGACCGAGACGTTCGGCGTTCGCCGACTGGAAACGCTCGTCGGAGAGTGGGGCATCGAGACGACGTATCTCGATCGACCGACCGGACTCTGAACGACGACGAGGATCGACATCCGGTATCTTGACGGGGAGTCCGGCTACCGCTGGTATCGCTGTCCCGGGAGCTACCATCGGGTTACCCGTTGCCACGTATTTCCTCTCAGATAAAATCTAAATCGGATTTATACTATTATATTGACATATATGTGCGGGTGATCGCACGGATGACGCCCCGATGTGATCGCCCGTCCCTCCGAGTATCACGATCCCACACCGTTACTTTTGTGTACGTCTACCGTTCTCGACGTAATCGCGGACGTTACGTTTTAGCCCTCGACCGAACTCCCGGGGATCGAAACGGAGCCACTCGCCGTTTCCGTAGGCTGCCGTGATCTGCGCGTTCGGGTAGTTCCCGATGGCGAACCGAAACGAGGGGTCGATAGGGACGTAATCGCGACCGCCCAGATCGATCGCCCCGACGTCGCCGAATCGATCGGGTACGTCGCTCTCGGCAACCGCAAGGAGAACGTGCGCCGGCTGAACGCACAAAGCGACGTCACACTCGAGGGGGGGCACGGACAGTAGACCGGCGAGGAGATACGACTTGTCCTTGCAGTCGCCGACGCCGTCGACGAGCGTCTCTTCGACCGTCCGGTTGTACTCGTAGGCGTCCGTCGACTCGAAGTCGCGGGCATATCGGACGTCTTGGACGAATCTGACGAGCAGCTCGAACCGCCTCCCTCGCGAAAGATCGCCGGCCACGGTGCCGTCGGATCTCCGCGTTGTGTCCGAGACGATCGCGTTCGTTAGATCGTGGGCGATCGGGCTCGACAGCGACTCCTCGAAGGTGCGCACGTATCCACGCTCCCGGTCGATCGCTGCCTCGTACAGCGAACGCCGCAGCCGATACTCGAACGACCACTCCTCCAGTTCGGAATCCCGCCACGCGTATCGCAGGACGAGGTCGTTTCCGTCCCGCTCACGCGCGAAGCGGTCGCGACGCACTGAGGTCGGCGCGTCAACGAGCCGTTCCCCCGCTTTGACCCGTTCGCCGGATCCTCTCGCCCACCGATAGGGAGCTGATTCGCAGAGGAAGGCGACGCCGGTCGACGACTCCGACGCCGTCGAAAGGAGGTAGCTTTCGTAGAACCAAGTCCCTGCTTCCCGGCCCTCGCGGGGAACGGTGACGTCGACTGTGATTGGTCTATCGATCCGAACGCGGTCGCTGATTGCCCGAGCGAGGACGTCCCCGGCAGGGTACTCTCGCCGGACGAGGAGGAGCCGATAAGCCCCGCTCGGCGTTCGAGGTCGTAACTCGACCGAAACCGTCTCGCCCTCGACGGTGTCCACCCGTCCGGCCACGTTTCGGGCGCGCGGAGAGGCGGCGACAGTCTCCTCCGTCTCTCCCGATCCGAATCCGAGATTTCGATCGGCGAGCGAAACGGTAGTACTCCCCAGTAAGATACCCATAACGGCGGTAGAGGCCCCGAGAAACTGACGTCTGTTCATAGATCAAACCTCGGACAGGGCGGCGAGACCGACCATCTCGGTTGAACGAACGAGTACGTAATGATAAGCTTTCTGCTGCGATAATAGGTCCTTACCGACTCGCCGTACTGTATCGCTGAGTAAAGTTCACAGCACGAGCGCACCCGTTCGTCCGGTTGAGCTCACCTTCCGTATCTGCTCTAATGGAACGGAAGTGTATTTTTATAATACATTCTGTCTTTATTACTTATGTCGATCGAGAACGCCGAACGTCCGGCGTGGAGAACGTTTTTAACCTGCATCATTCATATACGGTGTATGTTTGACGGAATCGGTTCCATCGACACGGTCAACACCGTCGAGAGCCCGAACGAAATCGCGTACGGAATGGGTGCCGCGGCCGAAATTACGGAGTTTGCCGCCGACAGAAACGTCGACTCGGCGCTCGTCGTCACCGATGAGGTCGTCCTCGATGCCGGCGCCGTCGATCCGGTGTTTGCGGCACTGGAGGCAGCCGACGTCGAGGTTTCGACGTACGACGGCGTCCAGCCCGAACCGAAAATCGAGATCGCACTCGAGGCCGCGGAACTGCTTCGATCGGTCGATGCCGACATCGTGGTCGGCGTCGGGGGCGGAAGCAGCCTCGATACGACGAAGTTCGCGTCGGTGCTCGCCGAACACGACGAGTCGCCCCGCGAGATGCTCGGGATGGGGAACGTTCCCGGTCCCGGGCGACCGACCGTTCTCCTGCCGACGACGGCCGGGACGGGCAGCGAAGTCTCACATATCGGCGTGTTCGCCGACTCCGACGACGGCGGGATCAAGAAAGTGGTCTACTCCGAGCATCTCTTCGCCGATCTGGCGCTCGTCGATCCGGAGCTGACGCGTACGATGCCGCCCGGCGTCGCGGCTGCGACCGGAATGGACGCACTCAGCCACGCCGTCGAATGTTACGTTTCGACCCTTCGGACCCCATACACCGACACGCTGGCCCGTCAGGCGATCGAAACGATCGGTTCGAGTCTCCGACCGGCGGTCCATCAGGGCGAACACAACGATCGGGCACGGTATCGGATGAGCCTCGCCGCGACGACCGCCGGCCAGGCGTTCGTCAACTCCGGACTCGGCGCCGTCCATGCGCTCACGTATCCGCTCGGGATCGAACACGGCGTCGGCCACGGCCTCGCGAACGCCGTGTTGCTCCCACACGTCGTCCGATACAACGCGCCCGCCGAACCGGAGCGGTTCGCGGACGTCGCTCGGCTGCTCGAGGGGACCGACGACGACGGTCGATCGACCATCGACCGCGCATACGACGCCGCCGAGGCGATCGAAGATCTCAACGAGGACATCGGAATCTCCAACCGGATCCGAGACCTTGGCGATATCGACCGATCCGAGTTCGAGACGTTCGCCGACATCGCCTTCGAGCACTCGAAACATAACATCGATCGCAACCCCCGAAACCTCTCGCCCGAGGACGCGATCGGGATCTACGAGGACGGATTCTGATCCGGTTCAGAGCGCCGACTGGACGAACCCGCCGTCGACGGTGACGATCTCACCGGTCACGTATCCGCTTGCGTCCGAAGCCAAAAACACCGCCGTCGAGGCGACGTCGTCCGGCTCTCCGATCCGCCCGCTGTACGTTCGCTCCGTCACTTCGCGATACCGATCCGTTCCCTCCGCGTAGGCGTCGGCCGTCTGTTCGGTGCGAATGAACCCCGGACGGATCGCGTTGACCCGCACCTCCGGCCCGAGTTCTCTCGCTGCGACCCTGGTGTAGGAGTCGGTCGCCCCTTTCGCAGCCGTGTACGCCGCAAGCGACTCGATCGCCGTCACCGACGACACCGAGCCGATGTTGACGACGGCGCCGCCGCTATCCTCTTTGAGCGGTTCCGCGAACGTCTGGACGGCACGGTGCGGCCCTTTCAACTGAACGTCGAAGACCGTGTCCCACTCCTCGTCGCTGACCTCGAGTACCCCTTTTCGGGCGATCGCGCTCGGCGAGTTCACCAACACGTCGACGCCGCCGAACGCCTCGACGACGCGGTCTCTGAGCGTGACGAGCGACTCCCGATCCGTGACGTCGCAGGTCTCACGAACGACGTCCGCGCCGAGTTCCTCGAGTTCGTCGGCCGTCTCCTCGACTCGCTCCGGTGTCCGACTCGTCGCCGCGACGTCGGCCCCTTCGGCCGCGAACGCCCGTGCGATCCCGCGTCCGATCCCGCTCGTTCCGCCGATGACGACGGCCCGCTTGTCGGTCACCGTGACGGGTTCGTGTTCGTACTCGGTCATGGGTAACGATTCGGGGGATATCACTTATGAGTTTGTCCGGAAGCGCGTTTGCCGCTTCCCCGCGACCACGTTTTGATCTCGACTCGGGGCCATCGAAACAGTCCAACGAATCGGACCTCGGTATGTTTTAGTATCGTGACTATTTCGACACCGATCACGAGGTACACGGGTATCCAACCCTTTTGAGACCGGTATCGAACCGCTAGAAACTGAGATCTCAAGTTTATTTCAGCTTAGTGGACGTCCACGGTAACTGGGAACAGCATGGCCGTCTGAGGGCATCGACCGCAACGAGCGCGGAGTACTGTAACGAACCGATCCGGTGGATTGATATGATATCTCTCTGATATCACTTGTGTATGTCCGACGAAAAGAAAGACCGGTTCAAACGGATCGACAGTGCGATCGACAAAGTGCGCGAGGAACTCGACGAGGCCGCCGACGAGTCGAAGGAACTCGGCGGCAAAGCAACGAAAGAAGTGCGTGAAGCCATCGACGAACTGGAAGCCAAGGTCAAAAACCTGCGAAAGAAAGACGAGTAACGGGCGGACGGGTACCGGGACGGTTTCGGCGATCCGGAACCCGCGAACGCCAGCGCAGTCTTTGCTTGGGCGCATCGGACTTCTCCTACAGAAAGCGGAGATCAGCGGTTGCAACACGCCGACTAGCCCGTAGTTATAAAAAACCCACATACGACACGTATCCATATGAGCGATCGACCGAGCGGGACGAACATACAGGGCGGGACACCCGACGCCGAACCCGTCGTCGAGACCGACGAGGCGACGATCACCGACGACGCCGAACTCGAACGGACGCTCGGTCTGACCGGCGGGCTCGCCATCGGGATCGGGACGATGATCGGCGCGGGGATCTTCGTCTTCCCCGGTCTCGCCGGCGGACAGGTCGGGACCGCCGCGACGGTCTCGTTCGCGATCGGCGGCGTCGTCGCGTTGCTCGTCGCGCTGCCGACCTCGGAGCTGGCGACGGCGATGCCGAAAAGCGGCGGCGGCTACTACTTCATCTCGCGCGGACTCGGGACGCTTGCGGGCACCGTCATCGGGCTCTCGCTTTGGTTCGGCCTCGTGTTCGCGACGGCGTTCTATCTCGTCGGACTGGGGTTTTACGCGCTGGATGCCCTCGCCGAGGTGGGCGTCACGATCGCCGCGAGTCCGGGCGCGATCGTCTCCACGATCGCCGTTCTCGCCGGGATCGGGTTCACCGTCCTGAACGTCACGGGGACCGAGAACGCGGCGAAACTCCAGAACGGCATCGTCGCGTTGCTGTTGTCGATGCTCGTCGCGTTCCTCGGGTTCGGACTGCTCGAAGCGTTCGGGTTCGTCGACGCCGGCACGCCGCCGGGGGAGGCCGCCGACGTCTGGGAGGTCGTCCCGATCATGTCCGTCGCCGCCCTGGTCTTTACCTCGTATCTGGGGTTTGCACAGGTCGCGACCGTCGCCGGCGAGATGAAACAGCCGGGACGGAACCTCCCGCTCGCGATGATCGGTTCGGTGCTGATCGTCACGCTACTGTACGTCCTGACGATCTTCGTCGCCACGGATATCTTCACACAGCAGCAACTGCTGGACGCGGGTGAGACGGCGATGGTCGAGGTCGGCCGGGAGTTGCTCGGACCAGTGGGTGCGCTGATAATCATCCTCGGCGGCCTGCTCGCGACGATGTCCTCCGCGAACGCGTCGATCCTGAGCACTTCCCGAGCGATCTACGGCGTCTCGAAGGACGCACTCTTGCCGAAGTGGGCCAGTCGGATCAACCTGAAATACGGGACGCCGCACGTCGCCCTCGGGATGGCCGGCGGGCCGGTCGTGGTACTCGCGGCCACCAGGCAGGTTCAGTTGCTCGCCGAGGTGGCCTCGTTCCTGCATCTGATCATGTACGGGCTGATGTGTGTCGCGTTGCTCGCGATCCGGCGCGACCGTCCCGAGTGGTACGACCCCGACTTCGTCGTCCCCGGCGGCCCGGTGATCCCGGTGTTGGGGGCGCTTTCGAGTTTCGGTCTGATCCTCTTTATGGACCCGATGTCGATGGCGGTCGGCCTCAGCATCATCGTCGTCACGGCTGGGTGGTACTTCTATTACGCTCGCGATATCACGCTCAAGGGGGCACTATAATGACACGCATACTCGTTCCGGTCGAAGTGCTCGAGGGAAAGACCGTCTCTCCGGGGCTGATGAACCTGCTGGGGACAGTCGACGTGACCGTCCTCGGCTATCACGTGTTGCCCGAGCAGACACCGCCCGATCAGGCTCAGCTCCAATACGAGGAGCGGGCGACCGACGCACTGGCGGATCTCCGCCGGGAGTTCGAAACGGCCGGCGGCGCGGCCGACCACCGGCTCGTGTTCACCCACGACCGAGAACAGACGATCAACCGGATCGCAAACGAGATCGACGCCCGGGCGTTCGCGATCTCGGGCATGACCGGTGACGTCGACCAACTGCTCGTCTCGCTGTCCGGCGACGTCGCGACCGAGCGAATCCTCACGTTCGTCGAAGAGCTTGTCGGCGGCCGGGAGATCGGTGTGACGCTGTTTTTCGCGGGCGAGAAACCGGACGAACGGCGGCTCGAAGACGACGCGGACCGGATCCGGGAAGCAGGGATCGACGTTCGAACCGAACTGGTCGAGAGCAACTCGCCGTTCAAAGCGCTGATGGAAGCCGTACCGGGCCACGACGCCATCGTCATGGGAGAAAAGGCGCCGTCGATCCGCTCGCTTGTCTTCGGCGTGGAGTCCGACCGGGTCGCCTCGGCCTCGGTCGGTCCGGTGTTGGTCGTCCGGTACGACGAGACGCTGGATGGGTGATCGGTGTCGGGAACTCGATCGGCGAAGTTCCCGGATCGTCGCTCAGTGAAGGCCCCAGATCGTCGCGATACCGACCGTGGTCACAACCGCGAGCATGAACTGCAGCGGCCCGCCGACTTTCAGAAAGTCCGTGAACTCGTATCCGCCGGGGCCGTAGACCATCAGGTTCGTCTGGTACCCGACGGGCGTCATAAAGGACGTCGCCGAGGCGAACATCACGGCCAGGAGGAACGCGAAGCCGTTCGCATCGAGTCGGATCGCCGCGTCCACGGCGACGGGGATCATCAACACGACGGTGGCCACGGGGGTGATGACGTTCGCCAACAGGCCGGTCACGAGATAGAACATCAGCAGTACGGCAAGCAGCGGCAGGACGTCGGCGGTGGCGACCAACCCCTCGGAGATGAGCGCGGCCCCGCCGGTCGCCTCCATCGCCAGTCCAAGCGGGATGACACCCGCCAGGAGAAAGATGATGTTCCAGGAGACGGCGTCGTAGGCGTCGGCGGTCGAGAGGCAGCCGGTAACGACCATCAGAAAGACTCCCCCGAGGGCGGCGATGACGATCGGGACGAGGTTCAGCGCTGCCGCACCGATGACCGCCGCCATGATGGCGACTGCGACCGGTGCCTTCGGAGACAGCGGCGCGATCTCTTCGATACCCTCCTCGAGCAGCCGGTCGAAGGCGTCTTCCTCGATGACGACGAGGTCGCCGGTTTCGCTGAAGTGCCGGATCGCGTCGGGGACCGTCTGCACCAACAGGAGATCGCCCGCTTCGAGGCGGATTCCATCGAGATCGGTTCGTATTACTTTCCGCTCCCGGCGAACGGCCAGAACGGTCGTGCGGTGAAACTCCTGTAGACGAGTCTCAGCGAGCGTATCACCGACGAACGTCGAGGTCTCGGGGACGACCGCTTTGGCGAGGGTGTCGGATGCCGAGGAGTCCCCGAACGTCTCCTCTGTCACCTCCTCGCGTGCGAGCTGTCTGAGCCGCTGGTTCTCTCCGAACCGATTGACCGCCTGTAGCGATCCATGGACGATCAGGACGTCGCCGGTCTGCAACCGCTGGTCGGTATCCGTGGCCACGAACGCGACACCGTCGCGGCGTATCTGTAGGATCGTCACGTCCGCTTCGGTTCGCCCGTCGAGCTCTTCGACGGTGAGATCGACGACCGTAGAGCCGTCCCCAACGCGGAGCTGTGCGAGATGGTCCTCGAGGTCGAACTCCTCGACGAGGTCGGCGTCGACCGGGACGCGAGCGGGCGTAAGCCACCGACCGACGGTCATGAGGTAGGCGGTTCCGATGACCAGAACGACGGCGCCGAGGGCGGTGAACTCGAACATGCCGATCGGGCCGCGGGGAAGCAGCGTGGCTGCGAACTCGCTGGCGAGCAGATTTGTCGAGGTTCCGATGAGCGTGAGTGTTCCGCCGAGGATGGCCGCATACGACAGCGGCAACAGCAGTTTCGACGGCGAGATGCCGCTCTTTTTGGCCAGGTCCGAGATCATCGGGATGAAGACAGCGACGACGGGCGTGTTGTTGATGAACCCGGCGATGGGGCCGGTGGTGCCGACGGTAGCTGCCAGCGCCCGCTTTTCGCTGCCTTTCGTGAAGGTCGCCAAGTGGATCCCGAGCCGCTGGACCAACCCCGTACTCTGAATCCCGGCGCTCAGCATGTACATGGCGACGATGGTGATGGTCGCCGTGTTGGCGAACCCCGAAATGGCGCCCCGCGGTCCGACCTGCGTCCACGGTTCCAGCGCTGCGAGCGCGAACATGATACCGATCGCGGTGACATCGTTCGGGATTATCTCGGAGACGAAAAGCACCAACGCGACGCCGATCAACGCGAAGACGACCGCGGCTCCGGTCGAGACCCCTTCCACTACCATAGATCCCCCAACACGGTGCCTTCGTTTAATTGTTGTTTATGACCGTTCCCGGGTATCAATGCGAACCCGATCGCGCGGGGGCTGTGCGATCGGTGACCCGGACCTGGTGCCCAAGATCACTCCGACGTTTCGAACACGTGGTGGACGGAGCCGAATCCCTAATAGTCTGTAAAGGGAGGTAGTATGTATGTCGAACGAGGAAACGAACGTCGCAATCGCCTGTCAGGGCGGCGGGAGCCACACAGCGTTCACCGCTGGCGTCCTCCGTGAACTGCTCGAGGAGTTTCCGTCGGGGTGCAATATCGTCGGATTCAGCGGCACGTCAGGCGGGGCGGCCTGTGCGGCACTGGCGTGGTACGGCCACGTCCACCCTGAGAAGGATCCCGGTCCACTACTCGAGGGGTTCTGGAAAGACCTCGCGGCGTCGTCGCCGCTGCACCGCGCCGCGAACAACCTCATCCGGTGGAGCATTCAGCTACAACGAGCCGGTGTTCCGATACCTGACGTGAGTCCGGCGTACTCGCCGGGTGCGAAGTGGGGCGAAGACGAGTTCCGGAAGATACTCGAACGATACATAGACTTCGACGCGGTTCCGGGTCTGCTCGACGACGCCGAACCGGGGCTGTTTCTCAGCTCCATCGACGTCTGTGCCGGAACGTTCGAGGTTTTCCGCGAAGCGGAACTCTCGACCGACGCTATCCTTGCCTCCGCGGCGGAGCCGCATCTCTTCGAGGCGATCGAGATCGACGGCCGTCACTACTGGGACGGGTTGTTCTCGAAGAACCCGCCGCTGGAGGATTTCATGCGGGCGGACGATATCGTCGATCCCGACGAAATCTGGCTCATCAAGATCAACCCACAGGAGCGTCCCGAGCCGCCACGGACGATGGAGGGCATCGATAACCGCCGGAACGAACTCTCCGGGAACCTCTCGATGAACGCCGAGGTCCGGTTCATCGAGCGGATCAACGACTTCATCGAGAAGGGGTATCTCCCCGACCGGTACACGCACACCGAAATCAAACGCATCCGGTTCCCGAAGGGCCGCAACCTCGATTGGCGGACGAAGCTCGATCGCGACCCCGAGTTCCTCGGTCGACTCGTCCGGGACGGTGAAAAGCAGGCGCAAAGCTTCCTCGAAGACCTCTAGAACGGCGTCCTAGAGGACAGCCAAGAACAGCGTCAGCCATCCGCAGACGATAACCAACCCGACGAGCATGGCGACGGTCGTGTAGCCGATGATATCGCGCGCCCGGAGGTTCGCGATCGCGAGCAGGGGGATCGCCCAGAAGGGTTGAATCATGTTCGTGAGCTGATCGCCGAGCATCTCGATGAGAACCGCGTCACGGGGCTTCATGCCCATCTGTTCGGTGATTTCGAGCATGATGGGACCCATCGCGACCCACTGACCACCACCCGACGGGATGAACACGTTGACGAATCCGGCGAGGAGTACGCCGATGGCCGGCCAGGTCATCGGTGTGGCGAACGCGCCGACGAACTCGACGAGGAGCGTCGCCAGCCCCGTTCCGGTCAGGATGCCCGCGATCCCGGCGTAGAAGGGAAACTGGAAGATGACGCCCGAGATGTTCGTCACGCTCTCGCGCATCTGGTCGACGAGTGCGACGGGACGGACCCAAAGCAGGACCGCGAGCGTGATGAAAAGCGCGTTGATGCTGTTGAGCGTGAGGTTCGAGATCCCACCCGGCTGGAGTATCCACGCGTCGAGGACGAAGTAGGCGGGCAAAAGCGCGATCGAGAGGCCGATGAGCCGCGAGTTGTTGAGCCTGTCTGACACCCGATCTCCGCCGGCGGGTTGGCTCACTGTGCTCCCGACGCGTTCGTCCGGCTCGTCGACGGGTCGACCGCCGTCGGCCACCGCCGCCGTGTCGATGTCCTCCGGATCGGTGACGGCGTCGATCTTCCGGTAGGCCACCGTCGGCAGTTCGCGAACGTTCTCCTTCGGGTGGAGTAACCCCATCACCACGGGGACGACGACCAGAAGCGTTCCAGTCGTCACCACGTTCGGGAGGCTGAAGATGGTCTCGGAGATGGGGATCGGCTGGCGATACTGCGATTCCCAGGCGGCGGGGATGAGCGAGGAGTCGGCCATCATCAGACTCACCGAGGACGTGAGCCCACCGTGGTACACCATCAGGCTCGTGTACCCGGCCGCGGCCAAAAGCGGATAGTGGACTTCGATGCCCTTGCGTTTGCACTCGTATCCCACGCGCTTGGCCATGATGGCACCGACGATGAGGCCGATGGCCCACGAGATGACTGCCGCACCCATCGCGACGAAGCCGACGAACCAGACGGCGGTGAACTGCGAGTTCGGGATCCTGGCGAGCTTTTCGAGCTGAACGGTGAACTTCGGCGATTTCGCGATTGCGTCGCCGGCCATCAACAGGACGGCGATCGAGGCCATGAAGGGCAAAAGCGTCCAGACGCCACCGTTCCACGCTCGCAGGGTCCGCTGTGGCCCGGATCCGGTCGCTAGGGAAGCGGCGATCGCGACGAAGGTCAACACGATGGCGATGACGTATGGATCCGGGATGAAGCGCTCGGAGAGATCCGAGAACCGTTCGCCCATACGGCGCAGAATGGCAAGCATACGAGCGATCACGGAAGCGACCGGCATCAAAACTTCGACCGGGGGGTTTCCAGTTCACCGACACGATGCGAGCCACGAAGCCGTAACCACAGAGAATAAAAGGGAACGACGGACGAAGCTTTATTTAAATACCCGAACAATCGCTGACAATGGCTTCCATCCCGACGGTGTTACAGCGGATACGGCGGGCGCGGCGCGAGACGGAAGCGTCCCGGGCACTCGACCAGTTTCGCCGATATAGACCGGCGTACAGAGAGATCTTGGAGGCTGTAGAGGACGCCGGTGGTGAGGACGCACAGGACGAGGTGAGCGAGTGGCTCATCGAGCGAACCGAGCAGCGGAACCGCTTTCCGGAACCGGAGACGCTCCGGAAACGCGCCAGAGACGTACTCCTCGAGCGGAGTGTTGAAATACCGGAGCGGCTGCGAGCCGAGTGAATTCGGCAGAGAACACCGCGGGTGCGTATATACCCCTTAACTCATACCCGATTTACCGTTCCTATTAACTCATACCCGATTTACCGTTCCTATCGAAGCAAGAGCTTTGTAGGCCGGTCACGACGCGCCTATCAAGGATGACTGGAGACAGGACGTTATCAGCCGAACGGCGGGCCGTGGCGGCGCTCGGTCGACAGCTGCTCGAAAGCGGTCTGACGAGGGGGTCGGGCGGGAACGTCAGCGTTCGCTCCGGCGACCGGGTGGCGGTCAGCCCGTCGGGGATCCCCTATGAGGACGTTTCTCCCGACACCGTTCCGGTCGTCGATCTCGACGGAACCGTACTCGAAGGGGAACTGGAGCCCTCGAACGAGACGCCGTTGCACACGATGATTTACGACGAACGCCCGGAGATCGGCGGGATCGTTCACACCCACTCCCCGTACGCGAGCACGTTCGCTTCCCTGGGCGAACCGATCCCGGCGTCGCACTATCTCATCGCCTATGCCGGACGGGAGGTGCCCGTGGCGGGCTATGAGCCGCCGGGGACCGAGGCGCTCGGCGAGTTGGCAACCGAGGCGCTGGGAACGGAGCACAACGCGTGTCTGCTGCAGAACCACGGCGTCATCGCCGTCGGGGAAGACGGCGAAGACGCGATGGAGGTCGCGGAGATGGTGGAGTTCGTCGCCCGGATCCACTACCAGGCGTCGGCCATCGGCGAGCCGATCGTGATGGACGACGAGGACCTGGACGATCTCGTCGACATGTTTCGCTCCTATCGACAAAAGAGCGCGTGATCACGTCCAGTCGGCGCCGCCGTCCCTGACGGCACCGAAGTAATCCGACGGCTCGTTTCTGGTCCCGATCTGGCCGCCCTTCAGCGCGACCTCCAGGCCGTCGAATCTCTCCCGTCCCGAATAGAGCCGACACAGCGGGGCCCCGGGCCCGATCGGTGCGATCGCCTCGAGCGCTTCGGCATCGAGGACGGGGATCGCGTGACTACTCGTGTCGCCGCCGGCGACACAGACGCGCCGGAGATCCGACCGCTCGATTATCTCGGCCAGGAGCGCACCCTGCCGTCGACCCAGACGGGTCTCGAGTCCGACGTCGGTCTCGAACGCTCCGGACGCTTTCAGCGTCTCGAATCGAGCCCTCGTGGCATCGATGGCGGGATCGTCCGGCCCCCGCGCCGAGTACAACACGACGCTTCGCCCGTCCGCGAGGGTATCGATCGCCCGATCGACGGCAGTCCCGTGTATCTCCTCGGCGGTCTCGGGATCGATCAGACGTTCGGTCTCGAGCCGAAGGGTCTCGAACCCGTTCTCTTCCGCCCAGCCGATCTGCCTCGCGGTCGTCGGCGAGGCGCTCCCCGAGACGACGGCGATCCGATCGAGCGCTTCACGCGTTCGGTAGAGCGTCCGTCCCCGGTCGATCAGTCCCGCTTCCGCCCACGCCGACGCGAGCGCGTGATGCTCCAGACCCGAAGAGCCGACCGCGAAAAGCGGGTCCGGCCGATCGATCGAGTGTTGCCACAGGAGGCGACCGATCCTCGAGAGGTGGCCGGTGTCGATGGCGTCGAACACCACGATCTCGGCGTCCGCCTTCGCGTCTTCGAGCGCGTTTCGGGCGGCGCTGTCCGATTCGAGGTCGTCGACGGAAACCCGACCGATCGGCCGGTCGGTCTGTTCGCCGAGGTGGCGACGGAGGTCGGCCTCCGCCATCGGCGTCACGGGGTGGTCCGCCATCGTGGGGTGGCGATCGATGCGGTACGTTACCCCGTCCTCGACGGCGAAAAGGTTCGAGAACGCGACGTATCGGCCCAACGGGACCTCCGTTCCCTGCGAGATGGGGACGAACGGCGAGCCGAAAACCGACTGCCCGACGTCGATCGCTCGGCCGATGCTGCCGATCGACGGCGAGGAGTCGAACGTCGAACAGACCTTGTAATGAACGATCGGTGGATCCAGTTCCGCGAACGACTCGAAGACCGGCCGCAGCTCCGCTTTCATCACCTCGGGGGCCATCGATCGGCTCGCGCCGGCGACGCCGACGGCGTCCAGACCGTCGAAGGCGTCCAGATCCTCGGCCGTCGGCGGATCAAAAAAGAGAACCGCCCGAACGCCGTTGTCCGCGAGCCCTTCGAGGGCGTCCGTGGACCCGGTAAAGTCGTCACCGTAGAAAGCCAGCAGAACGCGCCCTTCCCCCTCGGTCGGTTCGTCACTCATCGGTCCCGCCCGGGTCCGTCCCGCACTCGATCAGTCCAGTTCATTCTGGAACTGATATCTTCCGTTCGACACTTGACTGTTCCGCCCGATTGGGCGGACTTCCCCCATCTCATCTATGATATCTCCCACACGGTAGCGTAACAGGTTTATTGTTGTTATCGAATTCAGCTCTCCGAGCAGTTACACCGACCACGCTCGAGGAGCTCGATGGCGTCGAACTGCGTGTTGCAGTCCTCACAGACGACCCGTATGTCGACGAGGGTCCGGAACTCGCCGAGATCGAGCCGGTCGGTCTCGGCGAGCTGACTCAGCTTTCCCTCGGTAACCGAATCGACCCGTCCCCGAAGCTGTTGGATGTTCGCGATCTCGCGTTCGATCGGATCGGTTTCGTCGGGCGTGTACTCGGCGCCCCGGTGTTTCTTCAGATACGTTCTGACGGCTTGATACGTGACGAAATCGCTCTCGACCGCCTCGACATCGACGCCGTCGCGCTCGAGCCGGCGTCTGATCCGGGTTCGATCGGCGCCGCCGTCCCCTTCGGTCAACAGCCGATAGATGTTTTCGACCTCCCCGTCCAGCGGCCGGACGTCGGCGTCCTCCAGCGCCCGCTGTAGCAGCTGTCGGTTGAAATACGACGCCAGATCTCGGAGGCTCTGTCGGTCCTCCTCGGCGGTCCAGAGCTGCTCTAGCTCGGCACCGAGCGGCTCCAGCCGGTACTCCTCTATGAGACGGGCGACCTTGCTTCGCCGACCCCGTCCAGAACTGGAGGATCCATCTGCGTCTCCCATATTTTCATCTCGAACGGCGGTTGTTAGTATGTTTCCCTCGGCTCTGTCCTCCGGCCGGTTCCATTATACTTATTTCTCGAGGGCTCGAAGCGACGGACATGAGCAGCGAACAGACGGTCGCGAAGACACAGCTTCGGGTTCGGAACATCGGGGGGATCGACGAGACCTCGGTGTCTTTCTCTCCCGGCGTGACGGTTCTGGCCGGGGAGAACGCGACGAACCGGACCTCGCTGTTGCAGGCTATCATGGCGGCGCTCGGGAGCGACGACGTCTCGATCAAAGGCGACTCCGACACCGCGACCGTCGAACTCGGGTTCGCGGGGAACACGTACACGCGAACGCTGAAGAGAAACGGAACGGCGATCGTCGACGAAGGGGAGGCGTACCTCGACGATCCGACGCTGGCGGATCTCTTCGCGTTCCTTCTGGAATCGAACGAATCGCGGCGAGCCGTCGCGACCGGCGGCGATCTCAGGGACCTCATCATGCGCCCCATCGACACGGACGAGATACAGGACGAGATCGACCGGCTCGTTCGACGGCGGAAGGAGCTCGACGAACAGCTTGAGGAGATCGACGGGCTGAAGGACCGACTGCCGTCACTCGAGAAGCGCCGGACGGAACTGCAGGCCGAAATCGAGGAGGCAAGCGCCGACCTGGCGGAGAAAGAGGCCGAACTGGAGGAACGCGACGCGAACGTCGAACAGACTCGGGAGGAGAAGGCCGAACTCGAGGAGCGGCTCGCCGAACTCCGCTCGAAACGCTCGGAACTCGAGGAGATCCGCTACGAACTCGAGACCGAGCGCGAAAGTCTCGAATCGGTTCGCGCCCGCAAGCGGGAGCTCGACCGGGAGTTCGAGGCGCTCCCCGAGACGCCGGTCGGCGAGATCGAGGAACTCGACGAACGGATCGACCGGCTTCGAAAGCGGAAGCGAACGCTCGAATCCGAGGTCAACGAGGTACAAAGCGTCATCCGGTTCAACCAGGACATGCTCGAGGGCGACGACAGCGACCTCCTCGAGGCCATCGAGAGCACCGACGACGGCGATCTCACCGACGAGTTGCTCCCCGACGAAACCGTGACGTGTTGGACCTGTGGCAGCGAGGTCCCCCACGATCAGGTCGAAACGACCGTCTCCCGGCTACAGGAACTGAGCCAGACCAAGCTGGGCGAAGTCACCGATATCGACGACGAGCTCGACGAACTCACGGCGGAGACCGACTCGCTCAGAGAGAAACAGCGTCGCCGAGAGCAGCTCCGACGGCGCCGTTCGGATCTCGAGGACGAACTCGACCGCGGCGAGGCGACGATCGATCGACTCACCGACCGCCGTGAGACGCTTCAGGAGGGGATCGAGACCCTCGAATCGGAGATCGAAGATCTCGAGGACGAAAGCTATCAGGAGGTACTCGACATCCACAAGGAGGCCAACCAGATCGAATACGAACTCGGTCGGCTCGAAGGCGAACTCGAGGACGTCGAATCGGAGCTCGCGGACATCGAAGACCGGCTCGACGCCGAGAGCAAGCTCCGGGCTCACAGAGCGGAGCTCACCGAGGAGATCGAGGATCTCAGAACGCGGATCGATCGGATCGAGCGCCAGGCCATCGAGGAGTTCAACGAACACATGGACTCCGTCCTCGAGATCCTCGGCTACAGCAACCTCGAACGGATCTGGCTCGAACGGCTCGAGCGGGAGGTCCGCGAGGGCCGACGAACGGTGACGAAAACCGTCTTCGAGCTCCATATCGTCCGACAGACCGACTCGGGTGCGACCTACGAGGACACGATCGATCACCTCAGCGAGAGCGAACGGGAGGTGACCGGACTCGTTTTCGCGCTCGCCGGCTATCTCGCACACGAAGTGTACGACACCGTCCCCTTCATACTGCTCGATTCGCTGGAGGCGATCGACTCCGAGCGCATCGCCGCCTTGGTGGAGTACATCGAGGAGTTCAGCGACTACCTCGTCGTGGCGTTGCTCCCCGAGGACGCCGCGGCGCTCCCCGAGGAGTATCCCCGGGTCACCGACATCTGATCGTCAACCCGATCGTCGCTTCGTGCGGGAACATGTTACCGAACGGGGCGGTCGTGAACGTCACACCGCCGAGACGACGGTTATCGGCGTAGCCCCGGCCGCGAAACGACACCGGATCCCGCTCCATCGACGACCCGAGAATCGGCCATCGGCACGATCGACGGACGACTGAATCGGTACTGTGAGACGATCCGCCGAAAGGTGGGACGATCCGGTGGACGAGGACGGTCTCGGGGATCGAACCTCTGGACACCCGCTCCGTCTCTGTAGGATGGTGTCTGTGCTCCGCGTTCACATTATATGTAATATTTAAAGATATATCAATAATCTATTTGGTCGCTTCGAACGTCCCGTACAGCTCGAACTCCTCCGTGACCGTCTCGAACCGCCCGTAGCTGAACGGTTCGAGCGGGAACGGACACCGCTCGCCCGTGATAAGCGAACGGACGGCCGTGGCCGCGATCGGCGAGCTGACCATCCCGAGGCCGTTGTACCCGGTCGAGATCACCAGCCCCTCGGGCAGTTCGTCGGGGGCATCGATTATCGGCCGCGCGTCCGGCGTCGCGGAGTCGATCCCGGACCATCCGTTGACGAGCTCGGCGTTTCCGAACCCGTCCAGGAACTCCGGGACCGTCCGGGCGACGTGTTCTCGGAACGCTTCGTCTATATCGCCGCCAT
>LFFM01000527.1_pt1 | contig 26981 bp, 26 predicted proteins | sample 643131 | NCBI WGS metagenome assembly LFFM01 (sample SAMN03777445, study PRJNA286221) | soda lake metagenome | biome: soda lake; feature: Kulunda steppe; material: water; isolation source: sample Tc-Br brine of Tanatar trona crystallizer | place: Russia: Kulunda steppe | collected 2011-07
GGCATGCGCGTGTCTGACAAACGCTTATATGTTCCGACCGATCAACTAGACGTGAAATGGGCAACAAGAACAAGACGATCTCCTTTCGGGTCAACGAGGAGGCCTTCGAGACCCTCCGGGAGATCGCCGAGGAGCGCGATATCTCCCTTTCGGCCGTGTTCCGCGATTACGTGGACACCCTCGTTGCTCACGACGGGCAGGTCCGGGTCGTTCCCGAGCACGAGCTTAAAAGCGGCAGCGCCTCCGAGACCGCGTCGGCCGCCGAGAGCTTCCCGCCGAAGGTCGAGGTCCCGAAGAGCTTCGTCCGCGAACACGAACGGCTGGAACTGGAGGCCGAACACCTCCGCGAGCAGCTCGACGAGTACAAACAGTACGTGACCCGGCTCAGCCAGAAGGTCGAAGAGCAGGAAGCCGAGGACGTCATCCAACTCGAGGACCTCGACGGCGAGGCGGGCGAAGAGGAACCGTTCCGACTCGGCTGATCGCCGTCCGTTTTTATCGGCTGCCAAGGCGAATACCCCGGGGTCGTACGGAAGACGAAGTCTTCCGTGATGACGAGAGACGAAGTCTCTCGAACCACTTGACCCCGAGACGATTCACCGCGACAGTTCCCGCCGCCGTCGAGAGATTTCCTCACCGGCCTCCGTTCGCTCGTCGACGTCCGCCAACCGCTCGGCGGCTTCGAGCGTCCGAACCGAATCGTCCAGAAACGAGAGCACGTCGCCCGGATAGGCGTATAACATGTAGTCGTCGCCCATCACGTCGACGATCGCCTCGGGGCCGAGCCCCTGTGCGCGGAGTTCGAGGAGATACGAGACGAACTTCCGTTCCGGGCACCCACAGTGTGGATGGCCCTGACAGTCACAGTCGAGGAAATCCTCGGCGAACTCCAGAACGCGATCCCGGGAGGCGTCGTCGAGCTTTGCGATCCCGTCGCCGGAAAAGAGGATATCCAGCGTCGCCCCCGAGAAGGCGCTCTTCGGGAAGCTCGTCTCTAGCTGTGAGGCCAGCTGGCGGTGGTTTTTTACGTAGATCTTGTCCGTTATCGCCACGGTGTCGGCCGTAGGTGATCGGCGTTCAAAAACCCACGGACAGCGTGTGCGGAACCGTCGCATACGTCTCGGAAAGGCGAAACGTATATGAATCGGACTGCGCTTATGTTCACGTGCGTGTCCGGGTTGGGGTAGTGGTATCCTGTAGCCTTGTGGTGGCTACGACGTGGGTTCAATTCCCGCACCCGGACTGGTTTAATTTTTGACATAAATACATCCGGGGGGAAGCGTGTATACGGCCGCAAAGGTTTTTAATCAAAATGCGAGACATAAGACAGTATGCACCAGTGTCCATCCTGTGACACTTCCTTCGAAACACGTAGAGGGCTCGGTGTGCACCACAGTAAGGCCCACAGCGAAAAGTTGCCGGACAGAACGTGTGATTACTGTCAGATCGATTTCCACTCGCCATACGAGAAACGGTACTGTTCGGAAAAATGTCTGGACGCTTCAAATTCGTTCGAGGGCGAGAACCACCCGAACTGGAGAGGAGGAAAGAAAACCACAGAGTGTGAAATCTGCGCCACCCAGTTTGACTATTACCCGTCTGAGAAAAAAGGGCAGTACTGCAGTACGTGCGTAGAAAACGAAAACTGGCGATATCGACCGGATATCTCGGGGGAAGATCATCCTCGCTGGGCTGGCGGAAGACAGGAACTCGACTGTGACGAGTGTGGTACGACGATCGTCCGCCACCAGAGTAACATCACGGCCGAACACGTCTTCTGTAGCGACGAGTGCCAATACGAGTGGCTCTCGGAGACGTTCACGGGCGAGGGCCATCCCAACTGGAAAGGTGGGACGAACGCAAACTACGGACGAGGCTGGCGTCGCGTCAGAGAGCGAGCCTTGAAACGCGACGGCCACCGGTGTGTGCTCTGCGGGACGACGGCATCCGAACTCGGACGCAACCCGGACGTCCATCACGTCGTTCCGGTTCGGGCGTTCGTCGAGACGCCGCGGACCGCCGAATTCGACGCCCATTACCTCGAAAACGTCGTCTCGCTGTGTCCGGCGTGTCACCGAACGGCCGAGTTCGGCGGAGTCGATCGCGGCCGACTGAAGGCAGAGATCTCGTGATCGCCGGGACGCTTTTTATCGTCGGCGGCGTTCGAGAACGTATGAACGCGGCGATCGTGACGGTCGGCGACGAGTTGTTATCCGGAGACACCCCGAACACGAACGCGACGTGGCTCGGTGAACGGCTCGCCGAACGGGGCGTCTCGGTCAAACGAATGCTGACAGTCCCCGACGAGACGGACGTCATCGCCGACGCGGTCCGACGCTACAGCGACGCGTTCGACGCGGTCATCGTCACGGGCGGACTCGGCGGCACGCCCGACGACATCACGGTCGAAAGCGTCGCGGCGGCCTTCGGTCGCGAGCTCGTCGAGGACGAACTCGCCCGCGCGGACGTCGAAAAGCACCTCGAATCGGTCGCACACAAGTACGAGGAACTGAACGTCGACGTCGCCGCGGAGGCGAGACTGCCGGAAGGCGCTCGTCCCCTGTTGAACCGTGCGGGGATGTCGCCCGGCTGTGTGCTCGAGAACGTCTACGTGTTGCCCGGGATCCCCTCGGAGATGGAGCGGATGTTCGAGGATATCGCCGAGGAGTTCGAGGGCGAGGAGAGCGCGCGATACCTGTACACCGAAGAGCCCGAGGCGAACCTCATCGGGCATCTGGACGAGGTCAGAGAGCGCTTCGGTGTTCACGTCGGCTGTTACCCGGACCGCGAAGCGGGGCACAACCGGCTGAAGATCCGCGGCTCGAACGGGGACGCGCTAGCTGAGGCCGAGGCGTGGCTCACGGAACGGATCGTCCTCATCGAAGGGTAGTGGACATCCGACCGCCGAATAGCTCAGACCACCCGGTTCGCCAGCGAGTCACCCGCCGCCCGTCGCTTGACGTTCTCCCTGACGAGCGTTTCGATCCGGCGGTAGTACGCGCCCGTCGCGGCCGCGACGTGTGGCGTCACGATGACGTCCTCCATTCCCCACAGCGGCGAGTTCTCGGGGAGCGGTTCCGTCTCGAAGACGTCCAGCGCCGCCCCGCCGATCGAGTCCGACTCGAGCGCGTCGACGAGTGCCGTCTGCTCGACGACCGATCCCCGGGCGACGTTTATCAGGACCGAGTCCGGACGCATCGCGTCGAGTTCTCTCGCACCCACCAGTCCCTCGGTTCGCTCGTTCAACGGGACCGTGAGGACGACGAACCGGGCGTCGGCGATCGCCGCTTCGAGTTCGTCCGCGGGGTAGACCGTCTCGACGTGATCGACGGGCGTCGGCGTCCGCTTGACGCCGACGACGTCCATCCCGAGAGCGTCGGCCCGGAGGGCGACCCCTTGTCCGAGCGTCCCGAGGCCGACGACACAGACCGACGAGTCGGTCAGGCTGAAGGGGACGTCCCACGGCTGTCGGTCCCACTCGCCGTCACGCTGTCGGTCCCGATAGCGATGGAGCCCCCTCGCGAACGAGAGCATGTATCCGGCGACGGTTTCACCCACCGTGTCGCCGTGGATCCCGGTGCTGTTGGTCAGCGCGATCCCCTCGGCTTCGAGCGCTTCGAGCGGGAACCGATCGAAGCCGGCCTGGATCGAGTGGATCCACTCGAGGCCGGTCTCTAAGAACCCGTCGTGGAAGACGAGGGTCACCAGGGCGTCACAGTCGACGGTTTCACCTGAGACGACCCGTACGTCCGCGTCGACGTCCGCGAGTGCCTCGGAGAGCGATTCGGGCGGAAAGACGGCCTCGACGGAGTCGTGGATTCCGATCGTCAGCGACATGACGAGAGGTTCGACGCCGGGCGATATATAAGCACTCGTCAGCCCTCTCCGACGGGCCTCGCATCAATCACCGAGGTTGACGAGTCCCTCCCGGTTGACCGACTCGACTCTCGCCGGCCGGAAGGCCCACGCGGCGAGGAGGACGACGGGGACCATCGAGCCGGCGACGGCGAGATATCCGAGCGAACTCACGCCGAGTTCGGTCGTATAACCGAACACGAGCGGATAGATGGCCCCGCCGACCGTGCTTACACCGCCGATCACGCCCGCCGCCATCCCGGTCCGGTTCGGAAACGTCTCGGGGACCTGTGCGAAGATGGCGGCCTCCGCCATCGCGCAGGCGAACCCCACGAATACGACGGCGACGGCGACGACGGCGAGCGATCCGAACGCGCCGGCGATACCGAGTCCGACGAGTCCGACGACGATGAGCCCCATGGAGACGATCGTCCACTGCTCGCGGTATCGACCGCCGAACCCGGGCAGGATATCCCGTCGGTTTCGGACCAGCCGATCGCTTATATACCCGCCGAACGGGCGGGTGAGTCCGGCGGTGAGCGAGAAGGCGGCGGCGATGGTCGCCGCGGCGACCTGCTCGGCGCCGAAGACGGTCTCGGCGTAGGTCGGCAGCCAGCCGTTCATCGCGATCTCGAGCCCGAAGCTGATCATGTATCCGAGCGTGAGCACGACGACGCCGTACCGGGTCGCGACCCACAGCCACTCGCGGAGCGTCGCACGGGACCTCGTGGCCTGCCGCTGTGCCTCCGTCCGGGCGTCGACACCGAAGACGAAGTAGACGACCGCGAAGACGACCGAGACGATCCCCGTCAACAGGAAGGCCGTCCGCCAGTCGGCGCCGAACGCCCGCGGGAGAACGAGCGCGCCGACCCCGGCACCGGCGTTCCCGATCCCGGCGTAGATCCCCTCGGCCGTTCCGAGCTGTTCGTCCGGGAACCACTCCGAGACGTGCTGGATACCGATCACGAAGCTGACACCCGCGGAGGCGACGACCAGTCGCGTCAGAAAGAAGGTGAGATACGACGTCGAGAAGGCGCTCAGGATCGAAAAGAGCCCGACAGTCGCCAGAAGGATCGAGAAGACCGCCGTCGCGCCGAAGCGATCGCTCAGCCAGCCGACGACGACCCGGCCGACGGGGATGAGCCAGATCGCCGAACTGGCGAGGACGCCGACCTCGAAACTCGAGAGCCCGAACTCCTCGGCGACGACGCCGCTGAAGGGGGCAAAAGAGAACCAGATCAGAAACGAGAAATTGAATCCCAGCGTCGCGAGCGCGAGGGTTCGCCATTTCGTCATCCGGACGGGGGCGCTGTCGGAACCGAACATGCGATCACCCGAAAAGTCACACCCCTCACTCCAAAACTGTTCGATCGAGGAACCGTTTGCCGTCGTACGGTTTCCCGGGTTCCGAGACGCCCCGCGACAGGTTCAATTGGACGGAGACCGAAGCGACGACGAATGGACGAGCCGACGCGGACGACGTGTGCCCGGTGTGCCGTCGGTTGTGGGCTCCGGACGGAGCCGACCGAGAAACCGGCACGCGAGGACCGTTCGCTTCGCGTACGCGGCGATCCGAACCATCCTGTAAGCGAGGGATTGGCCTGCCGGCGCGGGATCGAGGAGACCGCCGGCTCGACGGCCGAACGGCTCACTGAGCCGCTTTTGCGCCGCAACGGGGAACTCGTCGCCGTCGGGTGGGACACCGCCCTCGAAAAGCTCGGGACGCGGCTCCGGGAGGCGATCGATCGGGATCCCGACGGCGTCGGCGTCATCGGGTCCGGACAGCAGACGACGGAGGCCGCGTATCTGCTCGGCAAGGTCGCGAGGGGGGTTCTCGGAACGCGGAACTACGACGCCAACACGACGCTGTGTATGGCCTCGGCGGTGACCGCGTACTACGGCGCGTTCGGTTCGGACGCGCCACCGCCGACGTACGACGATATCCCCGACGCCGAGACGCACGTCGTCTGGGGGGCGAACCCCGCGGTCGCCCACCCGGTTCTGTTCTCGCGGATCCGCCGAAGCGCCGCGGACGGAACGCTCGTCGTCGTGGACCCCGTCGTGACGGAGACGGCCGCCGAAGCGGATAGACACGTTCAGGTGCGGGCGGGCGAGGATCTCGCCCTCGCGCGGGCCGTCCTCGCGTCGATCGTCGGATCGAATCGCCACGACGCCGAGTTCATCGAGGCCAACACCGGGGGGTTCGATCGGCTTCGGTCGGCGCTTCCGGCGCCGGCGACGGCCGCCGAGACAGCCGGCGTCTCGCGTTCCGAGGTCGACGCCATCGCGTCCGCGATGGACCGACGGACGCTTCTGTACTGGGGGATGGGCGTCAACCAGTCGGTTCGGGGGACCGCGACCGCCCGAGCGCTCGTCGATCTCTGTCTCGCGACCGGCAACCTCGGTCCCGGCTCCGGCCCCTTTTCGTTGACCGGACAGGCCAACTCGATGGGAGCCCGTCTCGGCGCCTCGAAGGGAACGTGGCCGGGGAACCGCGGGTTCGACGACCCGGCTGCGCGGCGGGACGTCGCCGATCGGTGGGGCGTCCCGGTCGATCGGCTCCCCGAGGCGACCGGTCCCGGACCCGTCGGGATCGTATCGGCCGTCCGATCCGGGGCGATAGAGACGCTCTGGACGGTCGCGACGAATCCCGCAGTGGGGCTTCCGAACGCGGGCGAGGTCCGTGAGGCGCTCGATTCGGTCTTTCTCGTCGTACAGGACGCCTTCCGCAGCGAGACCGTCGAGTACGCGGATCTCGTGCTCCCGGCCGCGACGTGGGGCGAGACCGCCGGCACGCTCGTCAGTATGGATCGATCGGTCTCGCGGGTCCGACCGAGCCGCGATCCGCCCGGGAAAGCCCGCCGCGACGCGGAAATAATCTCGGCCGTCGGCGAATCCGTCCGTCCCGGGAGCGTCGGAACCGCCGACCCGGAGCGGGTGTTCGAGGAGTTCATCGGACTCACCCGCGACACACCGGCGGACTGTACCCACATCACCCACGACGCGCTCGAGCGGGAGGGGGCGATCCGGTGGCCACGAACGAGCGCGCGTTCGGGACGGTACCGGTACAGTCGTCCGGGAGGAAGCTTCCGCTTCCCGACGCCGGACGGTCGGGCCCGGTTCTCGCTCGACGTTCCGGGAAGCGCCCCCGAACGCCCGGACGACGCCTACCCGCTCGCGGCGACGACCGCCCGCCGATCCGACGCTTACAACACGGCCGTTCGGACCCGTTCAGGGTCGAAACGGCTTACCGTCGCGGTGAGTCCGGCGACACACGCAGCACACCGAGAATTGATCGCGGGAGACACGGCGGACGTGACCGAGGTCGTATCACGCCACGGCCGCTCGCGCGCTCGAGTGGCTATCGATCCGGATCTCCCCGACGGGTTCGTGTGGCTCCCGATCCACGCCCCGGCGACGAACGTGCTGACCCCCGACGCCGTCGATCCGTGTTCGGGTGAGCCGGGATACAAACACTGTGCGGTCCGGTTCGAAGCGCCGGAGTGAGCCCGTATCCGACGAGCGATTGGTGTACGACTCAACCTGATCGACCGTCAATCGGCTATAGGACCTCTCGTGACACCGTCTCCGAACGAAACGTGGACACAATTGTCGGGTTCGGAGAGCCATTGCCGGGTGCAATCGTCAAACGGCCGATCCCGAAGTCGACGGGACAATACTCGTGGCTCGACGTTTGGTGGGTGTGGTTTCGGGTCGACAGCCGACAGGAGACAGAGCAGTAAACCTGCCGCCACACACTGTTCTATATCGCCATTATTAGTTTATGAACGCCACCACCGTCTCGAACGTATCGTCAGCGAGCGCCGCGGCGAGCGTCGTTTCGTCCACGTCTGGCGTTTCCCGCGGGTACTTCCGATGGAAATGTCCGAGCAGGTTCTCGACGTCCCTGCCCAATAGTTCGCGGCTGTTCTCGTGGTCCGTCGGAACGGCTTGCGGCCAATCGAAGACGGTCACGCCTTCGCTGGCGACGAAGACGTTGTACTCGCTCATATCGGCGTGGACGTAGCCGCTCCGGTAGGCGCTCGCCATTTCCGTCAACACGAGATCCAGAACGCCCGTTACCTGTTCGGGTTCGAGTTTCACCCGGGACAGTTCGACCCCGTCGATCCGCTCCATGACGATCGCGTGGCGGTTCTGGTCGACCGGTCGGGGGACCGACACGTCGGGATACAGCGTCTCGAGGGCTTCGTACTCCCGTTCGGCGGCTTTCCGTGCGGTGTAGAGCCAGGATCGATGTTCCTTCTCGGCGGTGTACTCCCGCTCTTTTTGCACCTCCCTGAAGTTCGTGTATCCCTCGCGGTGGTATTTAAGCGCGAGCGGCTGAAACGAGCGGGCCTCGTAGACGTCGCTCTCTTTGCCGACGCCGAGGGGGGCGCCGACCCCGTCGATCGTCTCCCGTTCGGAGAACGTCCGCAACGCGAGGGCGTCGTACCCCTCGAACGTGAGGCGGTACCCGGTGTACTGGATCGTCTTCCGTTCGAGGAGCTCTCGATCCATACACCGATCGATCCGGTACTCGATCTCGCCGGGATCGAGCCGGGAGAACTCCGGGAGTTTGCCGCTTGCGACCCAGCGCGAAAAGCGCATCCCGTGTTCGATCCCGGACAGCAAATGGAAATCCTCCGCCTCCAACTCGGCCATCCGCGTGGCGACGTTCTGTACCATCTCACCGGTCGTAATGGCCGCATGGCCAAAAACGCCCCGTGTGCGATCGGATAGACTATAAACCACATGTCGAGATATCAAATATAGATCTCGTCCTGAACGGACGAACTGCTACTTTTTGTCGGACGGTCCCGAACGCCTCCGTATGGCTCACGTCGAAAACGTCTGGACGTATCCGATCAAGGGGCTCGACGCCACGGAACTCGAAACGGGGCGTCTCACCGAAGCAGGAACGCTTTCAGGGGACCGACGCTACGCGCTCGTCGATCCCTCCGGGGAGGCGCACAACGGCAAACAGATCGAGACGCTCCACGAGATCACTTCGGAGTACGATCTCGAAACGGGGCGACTCACGCTCTCGGTGGACAATCGAGAGAACACCGACCAGTTCGACCTCCCCGACGAACGGGACGCGGCGGGCGAGTGGTTCAGCGAGTTCGTCGGCGAACCGCTCGAACTCCGTCGCCGGGGGCCACCGTCGTTCGTCGATCGTCCCGATCTCGGCCCGTCGGTCATCAGTACGGAAACGCTCGAGGAGGTGGCGTCGTGGTTCGAGTGGATGACCCCCGAAAGCGCCCGCCGAAGGCTCCGACCCAACGTCGAGATCGGCGGTGTACCCGCCTTCTGGGAGGATCAGTTCCTCGGTGAAGACGCGCCGGAGTTCGAGATCGGCAGCGTTCGCTTCGAGGGCGCGGAGGCCTGTGCGCGCTGTGTCGTCCCCTCTCGGGATCCGGAAACCGGCGAACCGACCGAGAGGTTCCGAGAGCGGTTCATCGAGCGGCGCGAAGCGACGCTGCCGGAGTGGGTCGATGAAGACGCACTCGAGCATTTCTACACGGTGATGGTGATCACGAACGTTCCGGACGCCGGCCGCGGTGAGACGATCCGTGTCGGGGATCCGGTATCGATCGACGGCGGAGCCGACGAATAAACGGTTCGATATCTCGTTGGCCGGCCACGGTTCGGTATCTATTGCCGGGGCGCTATCGCCGCAGGAACGACGGCAGGTCGAGACTGTCCGGTAGCCCCCCTTTTGTCGTCCCCTTCGGCACGGAGAGAAACTCCGGGAGGGACTCCGGGCGGTCCGGGCGATCCGCAGTACCGGGCTCCGCCAACGTCTCCTCGACGAGTCGGTTCCAGATGGTCTCGTTGTCCTCGTCGGCCGTCTCCAACTCGAGGGCCTTCGCCCGCCCCTCGTCGTAGGCGAGTTCGACGATGCTCTCGTCGTAGGCGTCCGGTGATCGATTTTTCAGCCGGTCGTACGCCCCCTCGTCCGGCGTCCCACAGACCGACGCGACGCCGAGTGCGTACGCCCGCTCGAGCACCTCGTCGGTGGTGTACTCCGATCGTTCGTCGAAATACCGGTCGTACATGGTTATCTCCCGTTCCGCTTCGTTCCGATCGTTATCCCGTCGCTACCGAACGAGAGATCGTGAATGTCGGTGTCGATCGCGGTTCCGCGCATTTTCAACACCTGGATCCCCCGTTGCATCCCGCCGTCCTCGAGGAAGTTATGCAGAAAGACGACGCCGTGAGCCAGATAATGCTCGTCGGCGTACGCCGAGGGATCGGTCATCTCCGAGATCAACACGACCGTCGCGTCGGTCCGTTTCAGCGACGTCAGAAACTGGATCGTGTTGCTCTCGGCGTCCGAAAGGAAATGCTCGAGCAGCATCGTCGAGTCGATGACGACTCGCTCGATCCCGTTCGAGTCGATGAACCCGGTCAGACGGTTGACGAGACTCGAGGCGTCGCGGTGTTTCCCCGGGGGACGGAACAGCCGCTTGCCGTCCGAGGAGAACACGTCGACGAACGTCAACCGATCCGTCTCGATCGCTCGATCGAATCCGAACCCGTAGCTCGACATGTCCTCGACGATGTCCCCGCGGGATTCGTGCATGCTCACGAACAGACAGGACTCCCCCTGTCTGGCCCCTTCGACGAGAAACTGTGTCGACAGAGTCGTCTTCCCGCTTCCGGGGGGACCAGACAGCACGTAGAGGCGGCCTGCCGGCAACCCGCCCTCGACGAGCGAGTCGAACCCCGTCACGCCGCTGGAAACTCTCATACGCGGGATAGGGTCAACGGCGTATATAATCCCTTTTTCCGACTCAGTAGCTAAGTTCCACGGTCGACTTTCGGGAGGTCCGGAACACGGATGACCGATGAAGCCGAAAGGGGAACCGATGATACGCGAACTCGCCGAAGCGGTGCGCCGGCCGGAGTACACCGGCGAGAACCGTTGTCTCCCCTGTACCGTCGTGAATGTGCTCATCGCGACGGTGCTTGGAGCGGTCGTCTCGAAGCGATCGAGACTCGGCGGTGCGGCCGTCGTCGCGGTCTCGCTCGCCTCGATCTACCTCCGCGGGTATCTGGTGCCCGGGACTCCCGAGCTGACGAAACGGTATCTGCCCCGGGCCGTGCTCCGGTGGTTCGGAAAGGAGCCGGACGTCGAAGTGGCGAGTGGTCTCGGCGCTTCGACCCCACCGACGACGGACGGGGACGGCCGGGACGTCAACGAATCGGACGACTCGGCGGGCGGCGCCGATCCGGCACCCGGCGATGGCGGAGAGGAAAACGCCGAATCAGACGACGCCGACGAAACGGCGGTTCCCGAAGACCTCGAGGCGTACCTCTCGCGGGCGGGGATCCTCGAACCGTGCGAGGACCGGGACGATCTCTGTCTGTCCTCGGCGTTCGAAACGGAGTGGCTCGGGGCCATCGACGAGGTCCTCGAGGCGGATGTCGACACGGAGTTGGCCGTCGAGGCGTTCGGGTTCGACGGCTCCGAGGAGTTCGAGCTCGAGGAGACCGGCGAGGGTGCCTACGCGCTCCGGTTCGGCGAGGTCGGCGAGGGAACTGCCTACAACGCCGGGATGTGGCCCTCCCGGGCCGCCGTCGTGGCCGACGTCGCCGCGAGCGAGCCGCTCGGTTCGTGGCTCGAGGAGTGGGACGAGTACGGCCCCCAACAGAAGGGACAGATCCTCAACGGAATCCGGATGTTTCTCGAGACCTGTCCGACCGCCGAGGGCGGCGTCACGATGACCGAAGAGACCGTCAAATCCTGCTGTAGTTCCAGTACGGTCTTCGCCGTGGTCTGTGAAGAGACCGGCGAGCGGCTCTTCGAACATCAGGTCCCGGGGTGAGGCCGGCGTCGATCCGTCGGTCCCCGTTTCCGATCCCAATTAGCTATGTCCCCACCCCACCAACGACGGGTATGCTGATCGAGATACTCCTCTTCGAGGGGTTCGACGAACTCGACGCGATCGGTCCCTACGAGGTGTTCCGGCTCGCATCCCGTCACGGCGATATCGACGCCGAACTCGTGACGGAGAAACCGGCGGATCGGATCGAAGCCAGAAGCGGGCTCCGGATCGAACCGGACGGCGTCGTCTCCGACGACCCCGACGCCCTCCTCGTTCCCGGCGGCGGCTGGAGTGATCGCGACGCGCCGGGCGTCGGTCGCGAGTACGAGCGCGGCGAGCTGCCAGAGATCATCGCCGACCGGTTCGAGTCGGGGTCGACCGTCGCGTCCGTCTGTACCGGCTCGCTCCTGTTGGCCGCGGCCGGGATCTTGGACGGTCGTCCGGCCGCGACACACCACACCGCACGCGAGGACCTCCGGGACATGGGCGTCGACGTGCGAGAGGACCGGTTCGTCGACGACGGGGCGGTTCTCACCGCAGGTGGCATCACTTCGGGGTTCGACCTCGCGCTCCATCTCGTCGAACGGGAGTGTGGGCCGGCGATCGCCGACACCGTCGCCGGGGAACTCGAGTACGAACGAGCGATTTAGGAGGCTGCCCGTCGCATGGGTAACCGTGCGACTCGAAAACACGTACATCGCCGTCGACGGGGTCGGCGAGACCACCGAACGGGAGCTGTGGGCCTCGGGCGCTCGAACCTGGTCCGAGTTCGACCGGCGACTCTGCGGCCCGACGACCGCCGATCGGATCGAATCGTTCATCGAACGGGCCCGTCCCCACCTGGCAGACGGCGACGCCGAGTTCTTCGAGCACGCCTTACCGAAACGCGAGCAGTGGCGGCTCTACGAGAACTTCCGCGAGTCGGCGTGTTTCCTTGACATCGAGACGACCGGGCTGGATCACACCCACGACGACGTGACCTGTGTCAGTTTCCACCGCGGCGGCCGGACGGAAACGCTCGTCAACGGCGACGATCTCACCCGCGAAAACCTTCGGGAGCTGCTCGAGGCACCGCTTTTGGTGACGTTCAACGGCGCCAGGTTCGACGTTCCGTTCCTCGAATCCGCGTTCGGTCTCGAGATCGACCGCCCGCATCTCGATCTCATGTACCCCTGTCGACGCGTCGGGCTGACGGGCGGGCTGAAGGCGATCGAACCCGAGGTCGGTATCGAACGGGATCGTCCGGATCTCTCCGGAGAGGACGCCGTCCGCCTGTGGCGCGAACACGAACGCGGCGTCGACGGCGCACTCGAGACACTCGTCTCGTACAACCGCGAGGACACGGTGAACCTGCGGACGGTCGCCGACCGGACCGTCGAGCGACTCGACCGGAAACTGCTGCCCTGAAGACACAACCGCTTTGAGGCCTCCGCCGACACCCCGTGTATGGACTGGCGGTTCATTCCCGAAGAACGGCTCGGCGGCCCCACCGCCATGGCGCTCGACGAGGTCGCCGCGGAGACGGTCGCCTCCGGCGGTCCGGCGACGGTCAGACTCTATCGGTGGACACCGAGCACCGTCTCGCTCGGCTACGGTAACGATCCGGAGATCGTCGATCGGCAGTACTGTACCGAGCACGACATCGACGTCACCAGACGACAGACCGGTGGCGGGGCGATCTATCACGACGGCTACGGTGACGTGGCCTACTCGATCATCGCCCCCAGGTCGGCCTTCCCCGGCGACGTCACCGAGTGCTATCGAGAGCTTCTTTCGCCCGTCTTTTCCGCCTTCGAGGCCGTCGGCGCCGACGTCGGTTTCGCCCCCGAACGATCCGACCCGCTCTGGGAGCCGCTCTGTTATCTGCTCGGGCTCGACCCGGCCCACGACCTCGTCGGGCCCGACGGCCGTAAGATCGCCGGCAACGCCCAGTACCGGACCAGCGACGCGATCGTCCAGCACGGCTCGCTGACGTTCGAGTCCGATCCCGAGGCCCACCTCGCCCCGTTCGTCGATCCACCGGTCGCTCCCAAGACCTTCGCCGACCGCGTCGGCGGGCTCTCGGCGATCGACGGCGTCGACGTCGACAGATCGGGGTTCGTCGACGCCCTCGAGTCGGCGCTTTCGGCGTGGGCCGGCGCCGATCCGGGGGTCTGGAGCGACGCCGAGCGCGACCGCGCCGCCGAGCTGTGCGAAACCAAATACGACGACGACCGGTGGGTCCACGATCGGATCGATCCGGCCGATTGATACGGGATCGGCGTCGGTCCCCACCCACCGTTAAGTGAGTACCCGTTCATCTACCCCATATGTCCGACGAATACAGCATGGTCCGGGTCTCCGAGCTCGACACGAAACCGTCGGCGGTCTCCGGCACGGAGCACGTCGATCTCTTCGGGGAGCTCGGCTGTACCGAGATGCGCCCGAAAGTCTGGTATCTCTCGGAGGGCGATTCGATGAGCTATCACCGACAGGCCGAACAGGAGGAGTTCTACTACGTCCTCTCGGGTCCCGGCCGGCTTCGGGTCGGCGAGGAGTACGTGGACGTCCCCGAGGGATCGGCGCTTCGGATCCCGCCGGAGACGTCCCGACAGATCCTCAACGACGGCGAGGGCGGTTCGGGCGAACACGTCTGGCTCGTTATCGGCGCCCCGAACGTCCCCGACGACGGCCTGCCGGCCGCCGACGAGTAGCCGGATCCGAAGCCCCTATTGTCGGCCTCCACCGAACGGAGATATGCTTCGGATCGGTGCGCACACCTCAATCGCGGGTGGCGTCGACAACGCGGTCGAAGAACAGCTCGAGTACGACGGCAACTGCGGTCAGATCTTCACCCACTCCCCGCAGGTCTGGCAGGACCCGAACATCGACGACGAGGAGGCCGAGCGTTTCCGGACCGTCTCCGAGGAGCACGGCGTCGGTCCGTGGGTCATACACAGTTCGTATCTCGTCAATCTCTGTACCCCCAAAGAGGACCTCCGGCGGAAGTCGATCGACTCGATGCAGGCCGAACTCGACGCGGCGGCGACGCTCGATATCCCCTACGTCAACGTCCACCTCGGCGCGCACACCGGCGCCGGCGTCGAGGGCGGTCTCGACAACGCCGCCTCGGCACTGGAGGAACTCTCGGTCCCCGACGGCGTGACGGTGCTCATCGAATCAGACGCGGGCAGCGGAACGAAACTCGGAGGGAGCTTCGAGGAGATCGCCGGCGTCCTCGATCGCTGTGGCTTGGATCTGGACGTCTGTCTCGATACGGCGCATATGTTCGCCGCCGGCTACGATCTCTCGACGGCCGAGGGCGTCGAGGAGACCTTCGAGGACTTCGAGGAGACTGTCGGGCTCGAACATCTCCGGTGTATCCATCTCAACGACTCGAAGCACGCCTGCGGAACGAACAAGGACGAACACGCACACATCGGCGAGGGGTTGATCGGCGAGGTGGGAATGCGCGCCGTCATCAACCACGAGGCTGTCGAGGGGCTCCCGCTCGTCCTCGAGACGCCGACCGAGGACGGCAAGTCCTACGCCTGGAACGTCGAACGGGTTCGGGAGCTTCACGACCGATAGCGCCCCCGCGATCGACGGTATGTTTCCCTTGTACCGGGGAACGGAGTTCATAACTATTCGTGTGGCCCGTGCTGACGGTCGTATGCGATGTACGCTCGTCTGTGAGTGTGGCAGTTCGATCCAACTCGACCCCGAGGACCGCCGCTCGGAGTGTCCCGACTGTCGTGCGAGTTACGCGGTGACGATCACACGGCTCAGACCGCCCGCGGAGTCGGTCTGATCCCCGGTCGGCACTGTTTCGGCGCTGACGAGCGATCGCTGCCGGAGCGTTTTTGGGTCGGAGTGCCCAAACTCGGCCGATGCGGGAGTTCGACGCCGACTACTTGCGCGAGACGCGCCAGGGCATGTGGGCCGATAGCCGCGAGGCGCTCTCGGGGCTCGAACTCGAAACGAGCGAGCGCGTCCTCGACGTCGGTTGCGGCGAGGGCGCACTGACTCGCGTTCTCCGCGAGGAGTGTCCCGGCGAGGTCGTCGGCTGCGACCGGGACGCCCGCCTGCTCGCCGAACTGGCGGGCCCGATCGTCCGCGGGGACGCCTGCCGGCTCCCGTTTTCCGACGACAGTTTCGACACCGTCGTCTGTCAGGCGCTTTTGATCAACCTCCCCGAACCGGAACGGGCGATCGGGGAGTTCGTCCGCGTCGCCCGCGAACGCGTCGCCTGTATCGAACCCGACAACGGAGCGGTCGTCGTCGAATCGAGCGTCGACGCCGAGTGCGGCCTCGCGAAACGCGCGCGGGACCGGTACATTTCGGGCGTCGAAACCGACGTGACGCTCGGGGCCGACGCGGCGAAGCTACTCGAGGCCGCAGGCCTTTCGGCCGTCAGCACGCGCCGCTACGAGCAGACGCTCGTCGTCGAACCCCCCTACACCGAGGCGGATCTCGAGGCCGCCGGCCGGAAAGCGAGCGGCGCGGGGTTGCGAGAACGTCGGGAGACGATGGCCGGGACGGCGGAGGAACTCGACGCACTCCGAACGGAGTGGCGCGAGATGGGTCGGCGCTCGCTGCGGCAGGTTCGGGACGGCGAGTACCGTCGCGAGGAGACCGTCCCGTTCTACGTCTCCGTCGGCAAGATATGAGAGCGGACGCAAGCGTTTAGACCACCGGACCGCCAGTCCTAGAAGAATGACGACCGCGTCGAGTTCTACGCCAGCCGTCGCCGAGGGGCCGGACGACGTCGCGGAACCGACGGAACGGCCGGTTCTCCGCCGACAGGCGATGTTCGTCGCGCTCACGTTTTTCGGGATGATCGCCGGACTGCTCGGCGGATGGCTCGGCGCAGCCTCGACGTTTGTGTGGGGATCGTACGCAGTCGCGTACGTGTTTGGCGGGTGGTACGGACTCAAAGAGAGCGTTCGGAGCCTGCGAGAACCGGCGGTCGAGATCGACCTGTTGATGATAATCGCCGCCGTCGGTGCGCTGTTCATCGGAGCGCCCTTCGAGGGCGCGATGCTCCTGTTTCTGTTTTCGCTGTCGGGCGTGCTCGAGGAGTACGCGATCGGTCGTTCGCGCACCGCGATCAGATCGCTCATCGAGATGCGGCCCGAGTCGGCGAGCGTACTTCGCGACGGGCGGGAGGTCACCGTCCCGATCGACGACGTCGACGTCGGCGACGTGTTCGTCGTCCGTCCCGGCGAGCGCCTCCCGCTCGACGGCGTCGTCGAGGACGGCGAGAGCTCGGTCGACCAGTCATCGCTCACCGGCGAGTCCGTTCCCGTCTCGAAAGAACCCGGAGACGACGTGTTCGGCGGGACCATAAACGAGACGGGGAGCCTCGAGGTCCGAGTCACACGCAAGGCGCACGAGTCCGCGATCTCGCGGCTCATCCACATGGTCGAGAAAGCCCAAAACAAGCAAGCTCCAACCCAACAGCTCATCGACCGCTTCGAACAGCCCTACGTTCTGGGCGTCTTCGCGATGACCGCGGTCGCGGTCGCGGTTCCGATTACCCTGCTCGATCACGCGTTCGATCCGACCTTCTACCGTGCGATGACGCTCATGGTGGCGGCGTCGCCCTGTGCGGTCATCATCTCGACGCCGGCGGCGGTCCTCTCGGCGATCGCCGCCGGCGGGCGACAGGGCGTCCTGTTCAAGGGCGGCGAACACATCGAGACGGCGGGCGATGTCGACGCGATCGCCTTCGACAAGACGGGGACGCTGACCGAGGGGAACACCCGGCTGACGGACGTGTCAGTCCGGGAGAGGGTCACCCTCGACGGCGAGGCGGTGACCGACGACCGCCTGCTGGCGCTCGCCGCCGCCGTCCAGTCCCGGTCGGAACACCACCTGGCCGAGGCGACCGTCGACGCCGCCGCCGCCCGCTCGCTTTCCGTCCCCGACGCGAGGGGGTTCGAGGCCGTCGTCGGCAAAGGCGTCCACGCGAACGTCGACGGCCGGACGATCCACATCGGGAACCGCCGGTACGTCGAGACGGTTCTCGGGGACGGCCGGATCGACGGCCTCCGAACCGGCCTCGACGCCGTGGCGGGCCTGGAGGCGAACGGCAAGACGAGCGTCCTCGTCGTCGCCGAAACCGACGACGGGCCGGTGGTCCTCGGCTGGATCGCGTTCACCGACACGATCCGCTCGAACGCGGCCGAGACGATCGAGCGGCTCCGCGAGAGCGGCGTCGAGACGATCGTCATGCTGACGGGCGACAACGAACGGGTCGCCCGACACATCGCCGAGGAGCTCGGGATCGACGAGGTGTACGCGGAGCTGCTCCCGGAGGAGAAAGTCGAACACGTCGAGACGTTACAGGCGAGCCACAGCGCCGTGGCGATGGTCGGCGACGGCGTCAACGACGCGCCCGCGCTCGCGACGGCCGACATCAGCGTGGGAATGGGTGGCGCCGGAACCGACGTCGCCCTCGAAACGGCCGATATCGTCCTCATGTCGGACGACCTCGAGAAACTCCCGTACGCGCTCTCGTTGAGCCGCGAGACGAAAAAGACGCTGTATATCAACTTCTCGATCGCGTTCGGCGCGATCGCGATCATGATCGTCGCGATCCTCACCGCCGGGATCCCGCTCCCCGTCGCGGTGGTGGGCCACGAGGGATCGACCGTGCTCGTCAGCCTGATCGGGTTGCGGTTGCTCCGGTTCCGCGGGTGAGTCGGTTCCGGCGGTCGATCAGAGCCCGAACGGCTCGAGGTCGATTCCCCCGACGAGTTCGGCCGCCCGATCGTACGGCGACCGCTCCTCGCCCGCGGTTTCCGGTCGAGCCTCCCCTGCCGCCGCGTACACCCGATCGACGAACGCCTCACGGGCGATCCGGTTCTCGAAGAGCCCGTGGAGATACGTCCCAAGGACGTCGCCTTCGACCGAGCCCTCGTTCTCGAAGGGCCGATCGACGTCGGCAAGTGGGCGACTATCGCCCATGTGGATCTCGTAGCCCGAAACGGGCCCGGAGGCCCCCGCCAGCGGACCGTGACCGCACAGTCGACGCTCGATCGGTTCGACGGTCTTCTCGGGGCTGAACCGGGTTTCGATCGGCAACAGTCCCACGCCCGGCACGGTGTTCGTCTCCCCCGTTCCCTCGATCGCAGCGTTTTCCAGTCGCTCGCCGAGCAGCTGATAGCCGCCACAGAGGCCGACGATCGGCCCCTCGAAGGACCGAAGCGCCGCATAGAGGCCGGCCTCCCGGGCCGCGATCGCGTCGTCGACGGTGTTTTTGGTGCCGGTGAGGACGACCGCGTCGGCCGAAAGCGGCGAATCCAGGGGCACGAACCGGACCCGAACGCCGGGAACCCGAGCCAGCGGTTCGACGTCGGTGACGTTCGAAGCTCTCGGGAAGCGCGGGACGGCGACCGTCACGCTCCGCTCGTCGTCGATCCCGTCGCTGTCGCCGATCGTCCCCGTCTCGCCGGGGGCCGGGAGCGAGACGCTGTCCTCCTCGGGCAGCCCCGGATCGTCGTACGGCAACACGTCGAGGATCGGCACGCCGGTCCGGTCTTCGAACGCCTCGAGTCCGGAGTCGAGGATGGATCGGTCGCCCCGGAACTTCGTGATGACCGCGCCGACGACGCGCTCGCGGACGTCGGCCGGCAGGAGTTCGAGCGTTCCGACGAGGGCGGCGAAGACGCCGCCGCGTTCGATGTCGGCGACGAGCAGCACCTTCGCGTCGGCGAAACGGGCCGTTTCGAGGTTCGCCAGATCCCGGTCGTGAAGATTGATCTCGGCGATGGAACCGGCCCCTTCGGCGACGACGACGTCGTGTTCGGCGGCGAGCCGTTCGTGGGCCCCTTCGGCGGCCCTTCGGGCGTGCCCGAAGTGGTCGTCGTAGTACGCGTTCGCCGTGAGATGGCCGATCGCTTCGCCGTCGATCACGAGCTGTGATTCGCCGTCGCCGCGGGGCTTCAAAAGGACCGGGTTGTGATCCGTCGTCGCGACGATCCCCGCGGCGTTGGCCTGTACGTACTGTGAGATCCCGATCTCGCCGAACCCCTCGCCGTCGGGGCGAGCGACCGCGCGCGCGTTGTTCGACATGTTCTGGGCCTTGAACGGCGCGACGTCGACCCCCCGATCGGCGAGGCGCCGACAGAGCCCGGCGACGACCGTCGATTTCCCCACGTGGCTCGCCGTCCCGGCCACGAGGATCGTCTCGGCGCGTGTCACACCGGTACTCGGGAGCACGCCGGTATACGGGTTTCGCCGTCGGACGTTCACGGCTTGTTGACTGTCATTCTCTCGCGGACACAACAATCATTATTATACGTGGAACTGTTCGATACGGTACAATGTCCGATCCCGAAGAAACACAGCTGGAAGCCCGGCTCGAGGAACAGGACTCCTTCGAACCGCCGGCGTCGTTCGTCGAGGGGGCGAACGTCTCCGACCCGTCGATCTACGAGGCGTTCGAGGAGAACTGGCCAGACTGCTGGGAGCGCGCCGCCGAGCTCCTCGAGTGGGAGCGCGAGTACGACGAGGTGCTCGTCGACGACGACGAGCCCTTCTACGAGTGGTTCACCGGTGGGGAGCTCAACGCCTCGGCGAACTGTCTCGACAGACACCTCGCCGATCGCGGCGACGAGCTCGCGATCCAGTGGGAGGGCGAACTCGGCGAGACGCGGGAGTTCACGTATCGGGAGCTACACCGGGAAGTAAACGAGTTCGCGGCCGCGCTTCGGGCGTCGGGCGTCGAGGAGGACGACGTCGTCACGATGTACATGCCGATGATCCCGGAGCTGCCGATCGCCATGCTGGCGTGTGCCCGGATCGGCGCGCCGCATTCGGTCGTCTTCGCGGGCTTTTCGGCCGACGCCCTGGCGACGCGGATGAACGCCGCCGACTCCGAGTATCTGATCACCTGCGACGGCTACTACCGACGCGGCGACCCGCTCGATCACCTCTCGAAGACGAACGAAGGGCTCGCGGGCGTCGAACACGAGACGACGACGGTCGTGGTCGATCGGCTCGGCGAGGAGCTCGACCACGAACTCGGCGACGGCCAACACGACTACGACGAGTTGGTGGCCGAACAGGCGGGCGCGACCGTCGAGCCGGTCGTCCGGGAGGCCGAGGATATGCTGTTTCTCATGTACACTTCCGGAACGACCGGGAAGCCGAAAGGCGTCAAACACACCACGGGCGGCTATCTCTCCTACGTCTCCTGGACGTCGCATGCGGTGTTGGACGTCAAACCCGACGACACCTACTGGTGTGCCGCCGACATCGGCTGGATCACGGGCCACTCCTACATCGTCTACGGCCCGCTCTCTCTGGGCACGACGACGGTGATGTACGAGGGGACGCCGGACTACCCCGACAAGGACCGGCTCTGGGAGATCGTCGAGAACTACGAGGTCGATCAGCTGTACACCGCCCCGACGGCCATCCGCGCGTTCATGAAGTGGGGCAGCGAGTATCCCGAGAAGCACGACCTCTCGAGTCTCCGACTGCTGGGAACCGTCGGGGAGCCGATCAACCCGAAGGCCTGGAAGTGGTACTACAAGCACATCGGCAACGAGGAGTGCCCGATCGTCGATACGTGGTGGCAGACCGAAACGGGTGGGATGATGATCACGACGCTTCCGGGGATCGGCGAGATGAAACCCGGCTCGGCGGGCCCGCCGCTGCCCGGGATCAGCGCCAAGGTCGTCGACGAGGCGGGCGAGGAGGTCGCCCCCGGTGAGGCCGGTTACGTGGTCGTCGACAGACCGTGGCCCGGGATGCTCCGGACGCTGTACCGCAACGACGAGCGCTTCATCGACGAGTACTGGTCGGCGTACTCCGACCCCGAGGCCGACGAGTGGGTGTACTTCCCCGAGGACGGCGCCAAGATCGACGACGACGGCTACATCACCGTCCTCGGCCGCGTCGACGACGTGATCAACGTCTCCGGCCACCGCCTCGGGACGATGGAGATCGAGTCGGCGGTCGTGGGCGTCGAGGGCGTCGCCGAGGCCGCGACCGTCGGCGGCGACCACGAGCTGAAAGGCGAGGCCGTCTACGTCTACGCCATCTTGGAGGACGGCTACGAGGAGAGCGAGGCGATGGAGCGGGCGATCATCGACGGAGTCGAGGACGCGATCGGCCCGATCGCCCGCCCCGAAAAAGTCATTTTCACGCCGGAGTTGCCGAAGACGCGCTCCGGGAAGATCATGCGGCGACTGCTCGAGGACATCGCCAACGGCGACGAGCTGGGTAACACCAGCACGCTCAGGAATCCCGACGTCGTCGAGGACATCCAGCGGAAGGTCTCCGGCGACTGATCGCCGGTCCCGTTCCGCTCAGATCAGTTTCTCGCCGTCGTCGTAGATCTCTATGGCGTCGACCGGACAGCTCCGGGCGGCGAACTTCGCGTCGAGTTCGGCGTCCGCCGGCACTTCGCGTTCGAAGACGTCCGGCTGCACCTCCTCGCCGCCGTCGAGGTCGGCCTTCCCCTCGTCTTCGTTCTCCTCGAAGGCGTCCCACTCGGCGACACACTGGAACATCCCGATACACGTCTCACGATCGAATCGGACTTTCATGCCCACAGTTCGGTCGACGAAGACAAATGCGTGACGGCCCCCGCTCACTCGGCCATCGTCACGCCGGTGATCTCGAAGCGGGCGCCGCCCGCCCCGCTTTCTTTCGCCTCGATCGACCAGCCGTGGGCTTCGGCGATCTCCTTGACGATCGCGAGCCCGAACCCGGTTCCCTCCTCGGCGTTCGTCTCCCCGGGTTCGAAGATCCGATCGCGTTCGTCCGCCGGGATCCCCGGACCGTCGTCGGCGACGTAGAACCCGTTTCCGGTGGCGCCGACCCGGACCTCAGCCTCCGATCCCGCGTGTCTCGCCGCGTTCCCGAAGAGGTTCTGCAACAGCGTCCGGAGGCGATCCGGATCCGCGTAAAGTTCGAGATCCCCGAGCGTATCGAGCGTCGCGTCGGCCGTGTCCGTCGTCCGCCACGACTCTTCGACCGCCGATCCCAGCGAGACGGTCTCCAGCTCGCCGACCGTATCCCCCTGGCGGGCCAGCGTGAGCGTGTCATCGACGATCGTTTCCATCCGTTCGAGGGCGTCGAGGGCGGCCTCGAGATCCGGGCTCTCCCCCATCTCGGACTTCGCCAGTTCGATACGGCCCGTGGCGACGCTCATCGGCGATCTGAGGTCGTGTGAGACGATCCCGGCGAACTGTTCGAGACGATCGTTCTGCCGTTCGAGCTCCTGCTCGCGCTGTTTGTACTCCGTGATGTCCTCCTGGAAGCCGACCCAGTAGGCTATCTCGCCCGACTCGCCGCGGAGCGGACTGATCGTGACCCGGTTCCAGAAGCGTTCGCCGTCTTTGCGGTAGTTGCGGAGTTCGACCGTCGTCGACTCGCCCGAATCGATCGCCCGCCGGAGTTCGGCGACGGGTTCCTCTCGGGTCTCGGGGCCCTGCAGGAACCGGCAGTTCCGGCCGACCGACTCCGATTCGGGGTAGCCGGTCATCTCGACGAAATGGTCGTTGACGTATATCATCGGGTTATCCTCTCGGGAGGGGTCGGTGATCGCGATCCCGATCGGCGCCTCGTCCATCGCCCGAGTTCGTCGCTCGAGTGCGGCCTTTCGCCGCTCCTCGTCGCAGACGTTGCGGAGGATCCCGACGCTGCCGCGGAACTGTTCGCCCTCGTAGGGGAGGACGCCCATGTGGTCGCGACACGGGATCGGCTCGCCATCCTTCGGGACGATGTCGACCCCGAACTGCTGGATGTCGGGGCCCTCGGAGGAGAGGATCGTCCCGAGGCGGTTTTCGGCCTCGGTGACCGCCTCTTCGTCCTTGATGAGGTCCGTTTTGCTGCCGATCACCGCCTCGCGATCGTATCCCGTCATCTCGAGGAACGCGTCGTTGACGTACGAGAACACGCCCGTCTCGTCGACGACGTAGATCGGATACTCCAGCGCCCGGAGGACCGTCGAGTACCTGTCGGCCTCGATTTTGGTGTGGTACTCGCCCGCCGCCTGCTCGACGCGGTTGGCGAGCCGGCGCTGTTGGTCGGGACCGCCCTTCTGGAAGTAGCCGGTGACCCCGGCGTTGACGGCCTCGCTCGCGATCTCCTCGCTGCCCTTGCCGGTGTAGAGGACGAACGGGATCAACGGGTGCTCTTCTCGGATCGCTTCGAACAGCTCGAGCCCGTCCATCTCGGGCATGTCGTAGTCGCTGATCACGCAGTCGAACTGCCCGTCTTCGAGCCGATCGAGCGCCTCCCCGGGATCGACCGCCGTCGTCACCGAAACCGAGTTGAGTTCGCGGTCGAGGAACGCGGCGGTGAGATCGAGAATAGACCGATCGTCGTCGACGTGCAGGACGCGGGTCCTCGTGTCGGCGACGGGCGCCTGGTGAACCTCCGGACTCATTGCCGAAATTACTCGTCGCCGTCTAAAAACCGTTCGGGAGTTTTCGCGTTCGATATACACGCACGGACGGTCCGGGGACGATACGATCATTTACATTCGGTGACGCACAACCCGACGACAATGGACGTCGTCGACGTTTCCGGCGTACCCCCGTGGTTCGCCGAGCACCTCCGTGAGGGGGGCATCGAGTCGCTGTACCCGCCGCAGGCCGAGGCCGTCGGGGCGGGGATCACCGAGGGACGAAGCCTCGTGGCCTCGATTCCGACCGCGAGCGGGAAGACGCTCATCGCACAGCTCGCGATGCTGTCGGCGGTCGAGCGCGGCGGGAAGGCGCTGTATATCGTCCCGCTCCGGGCGCTGGCGAGCGAAAAGCGCGAGGAGTTCTCGGCGTTCGAACCGTACGGCGTCTCGATCGGCGTCGCGACCGGCAACTACGAGGACACCGGCGAGTGGCTCGCACAGAAGGACGTCATCGTCGCCACGAGCGAGAAGGTCGACTCGCTCGTCAGAAACGGCGCGCCCTGGATCGACGATCTCGACTGTGTGGTCGCCGACGAGGTCCATCTCGTCGACGACCCGAACCGCGGCCCGACGCTCGAGGTGACGCTCGCGAAGCTCCGCCGGATCAACCCGAACCTCCAGATCGTCGCGCTGTCGGCGACCGTCGGCAACGCCGAGGAGATGGCCGAGTGGCTCGAGGCCGAACTCGTCGACTCCGCGTGGCGGCCGATCGAACTGCGGAAGGGGGTCCACTACGGGCAGGCGCTGCATTTCGGCGACGGCTCCCAGCGCGAACTCCGGGTGAAATCGAGCGAGAAACCGACGGAAGCGATCGTCAGGGAGACGCTCGCGGAGGACGGCTCGACGCTCGTGTTCGTCAACTCCCGTCGCAACGCCGAGGGAGCGGCGAAACGGCTCGCAAATACCGCCATGGACGGGCTCGACCCCGACGAACGCGAGCGACTCGCGAAGTTGGCCGAGGAGATCCGCGGCGTCTCCGACACCGAGACGAGCGAGGACCTCGCGGCCTGCGTCGAGAAGGGTGCAGCCTTCCATCACGCCGGCTGTTCGAGCGAACACCGCTCGCTCGTCGAGGACGCCTTCCGGGACCGTCTGATCAAGGTCGTCTGTGCGACGCCGACGCTCGCCGCCGGCGTGAACACGCCCTCCAGACGCGTCGTCGTCCGCGATTGGCGGCGCTACTCCGGCGACGCCGGGGGAATGAAACCGCTCTCGGTGCTGGAAGTTCACCAGATGATGGGCCGGGCCGGCCGGCCGGGACGTGATCCCTACGGCGAGGCGCTGCTTTTGGCCAACAGCCACGACGAACTCGACGAACTGCTCGATCGGTACGTCTGGGCCGACCCGGAACCGGTTGAGTCGAAGCTCGCCCGCGAGCCCTCGATGCGGACGCATTTGCTCGCGACGATCGCCTCCGGGTTCGCCGACTCGCGGGACGCGCTTTTGGATTTCCTCGACCGGACGCTGTATGCGACCCAGTACCGACACGGAACCGACGGAAGCGACAACCTCGAACGGGTCGTCGATGCGACGCTGGAGTACCTCGATCGCAACGGCTTCATCGAGCGAAACGGGACGATCCGGGCGACGAACCTCGGCCACACCGTCTCGCGGCTGTATCTCGATCCGATGAGCGCCGCCGAGATCATCGACGGACTCGAAAGTTCGACCGATCCGACGGTGCTCGGGCTGTATCACCTCGTCTCCCGGACGCCCGACATGTACGAGCTTTATCTGCGCTCGGGCGACCGCGAGGAGTACACCATGCTGGCCTACGAGCGCGAATCGGAGTTCCTCGGCGACGTTCCCAGCGAGTTCGAGGAGGAACGCTTCGAGGACTGGCTATCCGCATTGAAAACCGCCCGAATGCTCGAAGACTGGGCAGGCGAGCTCGACGAGGAGGAGATCGCCGAACGGTACGGCGTCGGTCCCGGCGACATCCGCGGGAAGGTCGACACCGCCGAGTGGCTGCTCGGCGCCGCCGAATCGCTGGCCGACGAGTTGGGACTCGACAGCGTCGGCGCGATCCGGGAAGCCCGTCAACGCGTCGAGCACGGCGTCGGCGAGGAGCTCATCGACCTCGCGGGTGTGCGGGGCGTCGGCCGAAAGCGGGCCAGACGGCTCTACGATGCCGGTATCGAGACGCGGGCCGATCTCAGAAACGCCGACAAGGCCGTCGTTCTGGGCGCGCTCCGGGGTCGCGAAAAGACCGCCGAAAACGTCCTCGAGGCGGCCGGACACCGGAACCCCGGGATGGACGGCGTGACCCCTGACGCCGCCGCGGCCCCGTCATCGCCGGCCGACAGCGAGCCGACGCCCGGCGACGGGGAGAACCAATCCAGCCTCGGTGATTTCTGATGGACGGTGACCGACCGTGAAACTACTCGAGGGGACCGTCGAGATCGGCGGCGACCGGTTCGAAGGCGTCGAATCGTTCGTCGAGAGGCTCGCCTCGATCGGTGACGAACACGACGTGACCGTTCAAGCGTTCGACGCCCGGTACGTGGTCTCGGAACGGCATCTCGAGCGCGCCCTCGAGTTGGCCGACCGCGAACGCGCTCGCGGCGACGGGATCGTCCGCGATCGGGGCGTCGAGATGACGCTCTATGCGGCCGGCAGACGACAGATCGACCGGGCCCTCGAGATGGGCGTCTCCGCGGGCGAGTCCTCGCTCGTCGTCGCCGTCGACGGTCCCGGAGACGAGACGGCCGCCGCCGAGGCCGTCGAGGAACTGCTCACGTCCGAGCCGACGCTCGGCGAGTACGACGAAACGCGGGTCAGGTCGTTCTACGACATCGGCGCGGCCGAACTCGACGCGACGGACGCCGATCTCGAGGCGCTCGTTCTGGAACGGGTCGCGCTGCTCGTCGTCGAGCGGTAACCGA